>JABAOH010020789.1_pt1 | contig 12058 bp, 11 predicted proteins | sample 7062181 | NCBI WGS metagenome assembly JABAOH01 (sample SAMN14538630, study PRJNA623070) | marine sediment metagenome | biome: marine biome [ENVO:00000428]; feature: marine pelagic biome [ENVO:01000023]; material: deep marine sediment [ENVO:00002113]; isolation source: pool of 5 deep marine... | reverse complement strand
CACCCGCTTTCGTGCTCGGCGGCGAGGCGAGTGTCGCCAATGGGCCACCAGACCCGCTGGGGCAGTGGAAGTACCGGATTTGGCAAGGGATACCTGGCAGGCCAAACCCCTCTGCCGAGATGAGTTTCCGGGTCGCAGAGGTCTGCGAGGNNCAGAGGTCTGCGAGGTGGAGTTCGTTCCCGAGCCGGGGTCGATTCTGCTCCTGGGGAGCGGCTTGGTTGGTCTAGCAGGGTACGCCTCTCTTCGCTGGAGGGCGAGAGAGTAGGAGCCTGGATACAACCTGGATACTAGAAGGGCCGTCCCTTTGTGGGATGGCCCTTCTCTGTGTTGGCGCAAGGTGGCAGCAAGAGAACGACGCCCCGCCGTCAGCAGGCGGGGCAAGGCTGTCGCCACCAGCACGGGTTCTGTCGTCACACAAGAAAAGGCCCCGAAACGGGACCTTCGGGGCCATCTCACAGTGCCGGCGACCGGACTCGAACCAGTGACCTAGGGCTTATGAATCCCCCGCTCTACCAACTGAGCTACGCCGGCAACAAACCATCGCCGACGGCCCAACGAGCCATCGGCGCCTGGTTCATGGTAGCGGGGGTTGGATTCGAACCAACGACCTCCGGGTTATGAGCCCGACGAGCTTCCACTGCTCTACCCCGCAACGTCTTCAAAATGAATTATAGTCGATTGCCAAGCAGAAGTCAAGCGAGAGACGCCCGGATCAGTAGTCGGATCCCAACAAGAGGTTGGCCCATTGCTGCCAGTAGGGCTTGGCCTGCTCCTCTGCCATTTCGCGCACCACCGGCGCGCCGGGCAGAGAAGACTCCTCGGTGCTTGCGGGGATCACCATCACAGCCGTTTCTCCCTCCTTGACCATCTTGAGCCGCTCCCTGGCGATCTTCTCCACGTAAGCGTCGCTGCTCACGTACTCCAGCCTCTCCTGGAGTTCGGCATTCGTCTCACGCTCGACGTCCACTTGCTCTCTCAGCCACTCTACCTGATGCTTGATCTGGTAGTTTTCGAGTGCCTTGCGGCCGAAGTCCACGGACAGCACGGCCACTAGAGTGAGACTGACGATGGTCACTACCTTGGGCAGCGAAACGATGCTCTGATGCCTCTTCTTGGTCACTTTGCCACTCTCTGTTGAGTGCGCTTTATCCCACCGCGCGCCTAAAGGTGGAGATGGCGGGAATCGAACCCGCGTCCAAAGAATTAGACCGAGGACTTCTACAAGCTTAGCCGGCTCTTTGGAATCTCGCCACCGAGGGCCTCATGCCGACGGAGTCCCTCGGAAGCCAGCCGATACCGGGTTTCCCCCTTTGCCAGCCCGCATCGGCGTGAGGGCTGGCGCACTCCGGCTTTCTGACGCCCCATCCCGGCCCACCAGAGAGAGACCGGGGGAGCGTGGCTGCTTACGCAGCCAGTGCGAGTTGACGCTCGCCGTTTGTGTTTAGTGTGCCCCTGATTAACGAGGTGGAGCTCCTCGGCTTGCTATCCTCGACCAGCCTTCCCTGTCGAAACCTTTCATCCCCAAAAAACAGATCATGAACGATGACAGAGGGCGAGCAGGTGTACCCCCGATTCTGTTTTGACCGCCATCTGTCTCAAGGCTGTCGCCCTGGTGATGACTACCGCCAGGGGTATTATCCCTCTTGGCGCCATCACTGCGGCAGGAATGGATCCTCTCCAGAACCCATCCCACCTGCCTTGCTCCCAGTCAGACATTCGCCTAGCCGCCGCCGTCACCGACGACGCTGGTGGTCTCTTACACCACCTTTTCACCCCTCACCGACGGCTCCCGGAACAAGTCCGGTCCCCGTTGGCAGGTATGTTCTCTGTTGCAGTTGTCGTCAGGGATCACCCTGCCTGGACTTACTGTTTCATCCAGTGACCTTGCCCATGAGGGCAGGGAGTCGGGAAGTTCCTCTGGGAGGCGAATCCCAGCGGCGGTCCCCTTGCTCGCCCAGACCGATCTGGTTGTTAAGGTAGGAGGGATCAGCGGTCTGTCCCCACGGACGCTTTCTTTCGTCTCGCCTCAATTGTAACATACCTGTGTGGCATTGTCAAGCTTGACAAACGGGATGGCTTGTGATATACTAGTGTCAGACCCCCTCCCCCCTGGGGTGGGATAGCGAAGGAGTAGAGCTGTGGAGGGAGAAACGAAAAGGGAAGTGGTGAATCGCCTGAAGAGCGTCGAGGGTCACGTACGGGGCATACAGCGTATGGTTGAAAGGGACGAGTACTGCATCGACGTCATTAAACAGAGCATTGCGGTGCAGCGTGCCCTGGAGAAGGTGAACCAGCTGATGCTGCGGAACCATCTGGAGACGTGCGTGACCACGGCCATACGTGGGAAAGAACCGGAGGAGCGGGAGAGGGTGATCGGGGAGTTGCTGGAGGTTTTCGAGACTGCCAGCAGCCTCTAGGTGCTTCTCGGTCGTGAGTTGGTGTTGACGAGTGCGACGGCGCTAGAGCAAGTCGCTGCTCAAGTGCCGCTGAGTTTGAAGGAGGACAGGAATGTCCAGCAAGACGTATAGCGTACCGAACATCTCGTGCGGACACTGCGTGGCCACCATCGAGCGAGAGGTGGGCGCAGTGCCCGGCGTGGAGGAAGTGAAGGCCGATCTGGAGGCCAAGGAAGTGATGGTCGTCTACGACGATGAGACGGTACTGGCCCAGGTGGAGAACCTGCTGGAGGAGATAGGGTACCCAGCAGCGAAGTGAGCTTCTGCTGGTCCCGTACGTCTCAGCCGGGGGTTACACGTCGAACGATTGGTTGGAAGGAAGAGAGATGGCAGAGAAAGAGGTCGCACTGCCGGTAACGGGCATGACTTGCGCGAACTGCGCCTTGACCATAGAGCGGATTTTGGGAAAAGTCCAGGGCGTGAGCAAGGCCAAGGTCAACCTGGCGAGCGAGAACGCCGTCGTGAGCTACGATCCTGCCCTGGTGAAAGGCGACGGCCTCGTGAGTTCGATCAGGGATGCAGGATACGATGTGGCAACCGCCAAGGTGGAGCTGCCCATCACGGGCATGACCTGCGCCAACTGCGTACAGACCGTGGAGCGCGCCCTGCGGAAGGTGGATGGAGTCCTGGAGGCCAATGTCAACCTGGCCACCGAGAAAGCGACCGTCGAGTACATACCGTCCGTCGTCAACTTGCGTACACTGACCAAGGCTGTAGAGGAGGCGGGATACGGCGTGATCGTCGTGGAGGATGAGGTAGAGGCTGAAGACGCGGAGGCGCGGGCCCGAGAGGAGGAGATCAAGAGACAGCGCCGCTTGCTGATCATTGGCCTGATCTTCACCATACCCACGTTTCTTCTCTCCATGGGCACAGATCTGGGGTTCCTTCCCGATTTTGCACTGAGGAAGTACATCCTGCTGGCTCTGGCCACCCCGGTCCAGTTCTACGTGGGTTGGCAGTTCTATCGAGGAAGCTGGAAGTCGCTGAAGCAGTGGAGTGCCGGCATGGATACCCTTATAGCTATGGGCTCGTCCGCAGCCTACTTCTACAGTCTGGCGGCGACCTTCTTCATCAGGGGGCACATCTACTACGAGACGGCGGCCATGATCATCACCCTGATCATCCTGGGCAAGTATCTCGAAGCGAAGGCCAAGGGACAGACTTCGGAAGCCATCAAGAGGCTGATGGGCTTGCGAGCCAGGACTGCGCGAGTGATTCGCGACGGGCAGGAGTTGGACGTCCCTGTCGACGATGTTCAGGTGGGGGACGTGGTCATCGTCCGTCCCGGGGAGAAGATACCGGTTGACGGCGTGGTGGTGGAAGGTCGGTCCGCCGTCGACGAGTCCATGATCACGGGGGAGAGCTTGCCCGTGAGCAAGGATGTGGCCGACGAGGTGATAGGGGCCACGGTCAACAAGACAGGCAGTTTCAAGTTCCAGGCCACCAAGGTTGGCAAGGACACGGCATTGGCACAGATCATTCGTCTGGTGCAGGAGGCCCAGGGGAGCAAGGCACCAGTGCAGAGGCTGGCTGACAGAGTGGCTGGCGTATTCGTGCCAGCGGTCGTCAGCGTGGCCTTCCTCACTTTTCTGGCCTGGTTCTTCGTGGCTGATGCAGGGCTGGAGAAGGCGTTGATCACCATGGTGGCGGTACTAGTCATCGCTTGCCCATGCGCCCTGGGCTTGGCCACGCCGACGGCCGTAATGGTCGGCACCGGCAAGGGCGCGGAGCGGGGTATCCTCATCAAGAGCGGCGAGAGCCTGGAACGGGCCGGAACCCTGGATACCGTTGTTCTGGACAAGACGGGGACGATCACGGAGGGACAGCCCAAGGTGACAGACATAGTCACCAATGGTGATCTCGGGGAGGACGAGGTCCTGCGCCTGGCCGCCAGCGCGGAGAGGGTTTCAGAGCACCCGCTGGGAGAAGCCGTCGTCAACGCAGCGGAGGAAAGAAGTCTGCAACTCGAAGAGCCTCGTGAATTCGAAGCCGTTGCCGGGCAGGGTATCAAGGCCTCTCTCAACGGGCGGAGGGTTCTCGTCGGCAATCTGAGATTGATGGGGGAGAACGAGGTCACGCTGGGCCAAGCCGAGGCCGATGTGGAGCGGCTGCAAGCTCAAGGGAAGACCACGGTGATGCTGGCCCTCGACGGCACGGTGGAGGGGGTTATCGCCGTGGCCGACACGGCGAAGGAAGGCTCAAAGGAAGCAGTGGCCCGGCTTAAAAGCATGGGACTAGAGGTGGTGATGATCACCGGGGACAATGAGCGAACGGCACAGGCCATCGCTGATCAGACGGGGATCGACCGGGTGCTGGCCGAAGTTCTTCCCGAGGACAAGGCAGCCCAGGTGAGAAAGCAGCAAGAGGAAGGGCTCGTGGTGGCCATGGTGGGAGATGGGATCAACGACGCCCCGGCCCTCGCCCAGGCGGACATCGGTATCGCCATTGGCACGGGCACCGACGTGGCCATGGAGGTGGGAGACATCGTGCTCATACGGGGTGACTTGCGCAGCGTGCCCGAGGCGATCGAGCTGAGCCGAAAGACCATGGGGACCATCAAGGGCAATCTCTTCTGGACCTTCGCCTACAACACGGCGGGCATCCCCATCGCCGCCTTGGGGATACTTGTGCCGTGGATGGCGGCCGCAGCCATGGCCTTCAGCTCCATCTTTGTGGTCAGCAACAGCCTTCGTTTGCGGCGCGCGAAGCTCACGAGCTAGGTGTGCCTAACACCTGGCGCGACCCCCGGGAGATCACTCCAAGTCGAGGATCAGCACTTCGGGGAAATGGTAGATGAGAATCGTCGGATACCCCCGGGCCAAGGGGGGAGGAGCCGGTCTGCGGAAGTCCCCCAGCACTGCGGACTCGCGTAGGATATCGTTGTAGGTCGCTATCTCCCTCGCGTACCTCTCGGGCTCGCGAAAGAGCACGCTCCAGTGGCCGTCGCTGACGATGACGTACTCAATGTTCTCTCTTCGATACCATTCGAGCTCTTCGCTGTCTATCCTCACCAGTTCCATTACCTCGAACCGGTCCTCGTCCAGCGGGATGGAGAACGCCTCCGTGACGACCTTCGACCCCGCGGGCACGTTGGCGTTGACCCACTCCGCCGCGATCGTACGATGGTCTCTTTGAGAGAGCGCGTTGTCGAATCCCACAATCGCCCAGGCGGGCACCGCCACCGCTAGCGCCACCAGGCCAAACAGAACGAGAGTCTCCCACTTGCGCATCCCGGGCCACTTCTCCGCCAGCGATGAGACCACCTGCACCAAGAAGCGGCCGCCCAAAATGGCCAGGAAAGGCAGCAAGGCGACAAGGTTGCGCTCGAACCTGATGCGCCAGATGGAGAGAAGCACATAGTAGGGGATGACGAAGGAGAGAAGCAGAAGGTCCCTTCGCGTGTGCTTGAACAGGGCCCAGGCAACGCCGCCCAGGGAGAAGGCGACCGCCAATACGTCCGCACTGGACAGCATCTGAGAGAGATACCATATCCCCGTCCAGCGACCCTCGAAGCCAGGCTGTGTGGCGCTGTAGTGACCGAGCACTGACCCTAGGCCGCGGAGGAAGATGTTCAATTGGAGGAAGGCGTACGGGGTGCCCACGAAGAAGCCGGCCAGGAAGGCTCCTAAGGTCAGCCCCAGGCGCTGACCCAGGAGCCCCCAGTTTCTCCTCTCCACGGAGAAGAACTGCACCAGCAGAATGGGAAGGAAAGCGATCATACCCGGGTACTTGGTCGAGGTGGCCAGGCCGGCGAAGAGGCCCGCGAGGACAGTGTACCTCGGCTCGTTTTTCTCCAGGGCCAGATAGCTGAATAGAAGGGATAGGGTGATGAAGAACGCCAGCGGCACGTCGGTGGTCACGTAGTGGGAATGAACAACATGCAAGAGCGAAAGGGTCAAGAGCACTGCGGAGATCATCCCTGTTCTGTGGTCAAACATACGCTTCGCCAGGACGTACACCAGAGGCACCGTAAGGGCACCCAAGAGGGCGGTCATCAGCCGTCCGGCGAAGTAGAATCCGTAGGGCGCTGTGCTGGGGATGGTGTTGCCGAAGCCTCGCGCTGCGGAGATGAGAAAGTAGGGGATGTAGGTCAAGGCCTGGATATAGATGTAGGCTGAGGGGTAGTTGAACCAGTGAGGACTGTAGTCCCCTGTGCGCAAGATGGCCGAGGCCCTCTCCACGATGGCGTGTTCGTCGGGGTGGTAGAAGGCTTCGGGCAGGCCAAAGCGAGCTCCCCAGGCCCTCAGGAGGAAGGCCAGGAGGAACAACAGCACGGGGGTGAGCAGAGGCACCAGCCCCCGGGCCGCGACAGCCAGACTGCTTTTCGCGCTTGTGCCCTGGCCAGGCACCGTAACCTTGTCCGTCCCGGTCGTGGCCCAGTAGGAGATGGATCTGCTCGGGCGAGGGAGACTCATTCTGGCTCCTCTTCAGTGCAGGTCGACGCTGCTCCGCATTCTAGCACTGCCGATTCGTGTGCGCAAGAGGTCGACTCACGTTGGGATGTCCCGTCCATTGTGTTATAATCATTCTGTAAAGCGATTTGACCAGGGGTATTCGTAGCCGTGGACAAACCAAGCAGCGATTCCGCGCAAGGACGTGCACTTACCCTCGAGGTGAGATCGGCCAGGTCGCGGACCTGGTTGGGTCCAGCCTGGGCCGTCCTCTGCGGGGCGGTGGCCTCAGGTGCTCTGGAGCTGGATTGGCATACCGTTGTGACCCTGCCGCTGGCGGTGCTGTTGGCAGACTCGCTGCTGGGCTCGGTCTGGTCTGTGGTCAATTCCGACCTGCGGGTGGCAGAGGGTGCACCGACCGGTAACCCGGGACGTAAGACACCGGTCCCTTCGCTTCCGTACACCTTGCCCGGTTCCGCCAGTGCTCGATTCTTTGAGTTTCTCAGCAAGAGGATGGCCTGGTGGCGCTCCACAGTGTGGCCGCAGAAGGGAAACCTGGTGCTGGGTCTCGCCTTCAACTCGCTATTGGCGTTGTTAGTGTCAGCACTCCTGGGTGGCGTGCCTGTGCTGCTGACGGCCATCGCTTTGGCGCTCGCTGGGTGTCGGCTCGTCCTCCGAAGTTCACGGGAAGGCGTCAGGCTCGCCCTGGGGAGTTGCTTCCTCGCCGGGCTCCCTTGGCTGTTGGGATATACAAGCTTTGGAGATCTCGGCTCGCTGGGCAGTGAACCCGGCGTGACCGTGGAGGCACTGGCGATGGCTGCCATCTACGCGCTCGCCTATCACTCGTACCAGGTATTGAGCGCCGAGGGCCTATCCGGCGGCGCCGCTCTGCTGAACCTTGCGCACGTGACGGCGGCTGCGATGCTGGTCGTGGTGAAACAACCCATACTGGCAGGGGGTGTTGCTTTGCTCTTCTTGCCGCAGCTATTGTTGCAACCCGCCCTACTCACCACACATGATGGGTTGGGCTACCTGAGGCAAGTGCAAGCTCCCACGATGGCTGCCATGATGGTGACCGCGCTGGCGACCGCAGTATGACAGTCGTTGGTTTGCTGCTGCTCTTCCTTGTCCTCATGGCGGGGTTCTTCTATTGGCTCCTGGTGACGACCGAAGGGGCCTACCTCGGTCCGAGGGCAGTGGCCTTCCTCTATGATAGGGGAGCCGGCAGTTACGATAGCGTCAAGGCATTCGACGCCGTAGACGACGCGTGGGATCTGGCTCAACCTCTGAAGAGGGCGCTCGATGGTGTGGGGAGGCCCCTGATCCTCGATGTGGGGACAGGCACGGGCCGATTGCCACTGGCCTTGTTGCGTGACCTGGATTTTGAAGGTTGTATGGTTGGCCTGGACCTGTCCTTGAAGATGCTCAAGGAGGCGAGGCGCAAGACAGCTGGGCGCGAAGATCAGGTGATGTTGGTGTGGAAGGACGCGCTTGCCCTTCCCTTTCTGGATAACAGCTTCGACGCCGTGAGCTGTGTCGAGGCCCTGGAGTTCATGGCTAATCCGCGCGCTGTTGTGGAGGAAATGGCCCGGGTCTTGCGGCCGGGCGGTACATTGCTGGCCACAAATCGTATAGGTCTCGACGCGTTGCTGATGCCGGGGCGGACGTTCTCTCATGGGCAGCTTCGACGCCTTGTCTCGTCGTTGGGCTTCACCTCGGTGGAGATCAAGACCTGGCAAACGTACTATGACCTGGTATGGGCGAGGAAAGGTGGCCAGCTGTCGCCGAGGGAGGGGCAGCCCAGCTTTGAGGAAGTGTTGTGCTGTCCCCGCTGCTGGGAGCTGCCCTTGAGAGCAGAGCCGGCCGGGCTCAGTTGTGACCGTTGTTCTATACGATATCCCGTTGACAAAGGGATCATCTATTTGGAAAGGCCTGTGACGAAGTGAAGATCGGGGTCATCGCTGACACCCACATACCTGATCTCCTTCCTTCCCTCCCGCCTCGCGTCGAGGAGGTATTCCAGGGACTAGACATAATCCTGCACCTGGGGGATATCTGCACTGTGGAGACCCTTCACCAACTGGAAAACAAGTTGACGATCACCATGGCTGTGGCTGGGGAAAAGGACGAAGAGGAGACCAAGGGGTACCTGGAGGAGAAGAAGGTTGTGAGGTTTGGGGAGAGTAGTATCGGCATGATTCATGGTCATCAGGAGGAATCACGCTCCGGGTGGGGGGCTTTGATGAGCAGGCTGCTCTTTGGCTTCTCTCAAGAAGAGCTCTGCAAGTACGTACTGGACCAGTTCGAGGATGTGAACTGTGTGGTCTTTGGGCATTCCCATCGGCCGTACGTGAAGATGTGGGGTCGGGTGCTTCTGTTCAACCCGGGCGCAGTAGCTCCGTCCGCGGGGCTCAGGCCCACAGTCGGGATTTTGAATGTGAGTGGGAAGATGATCACGGGCAGGATTGTGTACCTGTAGCACCGGGTCGGTACTTGCAGTCATCACGGAGTGAGCGCGCGGGTAGCCGCCGTGGCTGCACCTGGAGAGATTCAGCAGAACTCATAGGCGTGATGGCGCAGGAGGTCTAGTATTACATAACCAGAGGCAGGAGATTGAGCAGTGCTTAGAACTCATACATGTGGCGAATTGAGGGCAGAGGATGTTGGACAGACTGTGAGACTCGCTGGTTGGGTTCACCGGCGCCGTGACCATGGAGGGCTCATATTCGTGATCGTGCGGGATCGACAGGGCACCGTGCAGGTGGTCTTCGACCCGTCTGCGTCTCAAGAGGCCCATCAGCTGGCCTCTCAGCTGCGGAGTGAATATGTGATCCAGGTCGAAGGCGAGGTGGTGCGGCGTCCAGAGGGTCAGGAGAACCCGGCGATGGGTACCGGGGATATCGAGGTGTTGGTGCGCGCACTCGACATTCTCAACGAAGCGCGGACTCCTCCTTTCTACATCGAAGATGAAGCCCCGGGCGACGAAGCGTTGCGCATGCGGTACCGCTACCTGGATCTGCGCAGGCCGGAGATGCAGCGCAAGCTCATGCTCCGCCATCGCATCGTCAGCTTCATTCGCTCGTTCCTCGACGCTCGCGGATTCGTGGAGATAGAGACGCCCATCCTGATCAAGAGGACGCCCGAAGGCGCGCGAGACTACCTGGTCCCCAGCCGGATACATCCTGGTCACTTCTATGCTTTGCCTCAGTCGCCCCAACAGCTCAAGCAGTTGCTGATGGTGGCCGGTCTTGACCGGTACTACCAGATCGCGCGTTGCTTCCGTGATGAGGACCAACGGGCGGACCGGCAGCCGGAATTCACCCAACTCGACCTGGAGATGTCCTTCGTCGACCAGGATGATGTTCTGCAGCTCACCGAGGAGCTGTTTACTGAGCTGGTGGAGGAGGTGTCGTCGAAACGTATTCTGTTCAAGCCCTTCCCGCGGCTCAGCTACGAGGAGGCGATCGACAGGTACGGAAGCGACAAGCCGGACATGCGTTTCGACATGCTACTGACCGATCTCTCTGACTTGGTCGCCGAGAGCGAGTTCCGCGTCTTCTCGTCCACTGTGGCCCAAGGTGGTGAGGTGAAGGGGATAAGAGTGCCCGGATGCGCTGGCTACAGCCGAAGGCAGTTGGATGAGTTGGGCGAGTTCGCGAAACGACATGGCGCCGAGGGCTTGATCGCCGTTGCATTGACGGAGGAGGGTGTTCGCTCCACCGTCGCCAAGTACCTTTCCTCTGACGACTTGGAGGGCATCGTTGCCAGGATGGGCGCGGAGACCGGCGACCTGATCATCATCGTGGCCGGCGAGTCGCGCGCGGTTGCGGAGTCCCTGGGCCAGCTGCGGCTGGAGATGGGAAATCGCCTTGGGCTGCGCGACGATGATGTGCTGGCCTTCGTGTGGATCGTTGACATGCCCCTCTTCGAATGGAAGGAAGAGGAGAAGAAGTGGGATGCGATGCACCACCCCTTCACCGCCCCTGTGGAGGAGGATCTGCACCTGCTGGACACCGACCCGGGGGCCGTGCGTGCTCAGGCATACGATATCGTCTGCAATGATTGGGAGATCGGCGGTGGGAGCATCCGAATCCATCGCCGGGACATCCAGGAGAAGGTCTTCAGCATCTTGGGTCTGTCCCTTGAGGAGACGCAGGCCCAGTTTGGCCATCTTCTGGAGGCCTTCGAGTATGGCACGCCGCCCCATGGCGGCATCGCTCCAGGTATCGACCGCCTGGTGATGGTGCTGGCTGGAGAGCACAGCATCCGAGAAGTCATTGCCTTTCCCAAGACCACTACTGCGGTCGACTTGACTTTCGATGCTCCGTCGCCGGTGTCTGACGAGCAGCTGAAGGAATTGCACCTGCGCTTGAATGTCAGCGAAGACTAGCGCGGAGACGGGGATTTTCCATTGCCTTTGCTCGGTCAAGCCCGCCGGACGATATCCCAGGGGACCGCGGGGGGTGGGCGAGATGAGAGAAGTCAAACTCGCGCGAGAGTGTGGAAAAACGACGTGAGATCCCCCGCTGTGCGCATGCTGAGCCGCGCAGGCTGAGTGGCAGCGAAGCGGCGTACTTGTGCTGAGCCCAGTCGAAGCATCGAAGCCAAGCGGCGCCCACCTGTGCTGAGCCCAGTCCGAGCCAAGCGGTCCAGCGGCGGGCGGGCCCCGGAATGACGTCGTATGCGTCTCCGGGAGGCTTGTTCGACACCCACTTCGCGCCATGTTTGCCTGAAGCGAGAATTGATGGTACAATAATGAAGATGTAAATAGTCAGGATGGTGTATTATCATGGTTGATTTGGTAGCATCTGTGGAGCAGCAGCAACTGAGGGGTGAAGATGAACTCCCGCAATTACGGCCGGGAGACTTGGTTAGGGTTCACACTCGCATCTTCGAAGGCGGACGGGAGCGAGTTCAGATCTTCCAAGGGACGGTGATGCGCCTTCGCAAAGGGGGTTCCAACGCTAACTTCACCGTGCGACGTATCGCGGCGCATGGCGTGGGCGTGGAGAGGACGTTTCCCCTCCATTCGCCACGCATCGTCAAGATCGAAGTACTGCGGCACTCCTACGTCCGCAGGGCGCAACTCTACTACCTCCGTGATCGCAAGGGCAAGGCGGCCAGGCTGAAAGAGAAGCGCATCGAGGACAAGGCTCCAGCCTAGTCTCTGGCCGTCTTTGCCGCTTCCTGGCAAGAATCAGGATCTCAACT
>JABAOH010057414.1_pt2 | contig 12059 bp, 11 predicted proteins | sample 7062181 | NCBI WGS metagenome assembly JABAOH01 (sample SAMN14538630, study PRJNA623070) | marine sediment metagenome | biome: marine biome [ENVO:00000428]; feature: marine pelagic biome [ENVO:01000023]; material: deep marine sediment [ENVO:00002113]; isolation source: pool of 5 deep marine... | reverse complement strand
GGACACGCTGCTCAAGAACGGGCGCCTGGTGAACGTGCGCTCGGGCGAGGTTCATGATGCCGACATCGCCATCTTCGATGGCCGCATCGCCGGGTTCGGGGACTACAAGGCCGGCGAGACCATCGACCTGAGAGGCCAGTACGTGTGTCCCGGTCTCATCGACGCTCACGTGCACATCGAGTCGAGCATGGTGACCGTCCCGGAGTTTGCCCGAGCCGTCGTGCCCCGCGGCACCACCGCCGTCGTTACCGACCCGCACGAGATCGCNNACGAGATCGCCAACGTGCTCGGGGTGCCCGGCATCCATTACATGCTCGATTCGAGCGAGGGCTTGCCCCTGCAAGTGTTCGTCATGGCGTCTTCATGCGTGCCGGCCACCGACATGGAGACCTCAGGCGCGACGCTCCAGGCGTCCGACCTGACGCCGCTCTTCCAGCACCCTCGCGTGATCGGGCTGGCCGAGGTGATGAACTTCCCCGGCGTCTTCCTCGGCGTGCCCGAGGTGCTGGCCAAGATCGAGGCCGCCGGCGACCGACCGGTGGACGGCCACTCGCCGGGCCTCGCCGGCCTGCCCCTCAACGCTTACGCCGCCGCTGGCGTCGGCTCGGATCACGAGTGCACGCAGCTCGAGGAAGCGCGAGACAAGCTCCGCCGCGGCATGCACATCTTCATCCGCGAGGGGACCACGGCCCGCAACCTCGAGGCTCTGTTGCCGCTGGTCACGGCGCACAACGCGGTCAACTGCTCATTCTGCACCGATGACCGGCACCCAGAAGATCTCATCGACGAAGGTCACATAGACGCACTGGTGCGCATGGCCGTGGCGTGGGGGCTCGACCCGTTGACCGCGATTCAGATGGCGACCATCAACACGGCCAACTACTTCGGGCTGCGCGGGCTGGGGATGGTGGCGCCCGGCTACCGGGCCGACCTCGTCATCGTCGACGACCTCACTGATTTCCGGGCGCGTAAAGTTCTGAGCGCCGGTCGCGTGGTGGCCGAGGACGGCGAATACCGGGGCGCGCGGCCCGCGCCGCCGGCGCCGCCGGGGAGCGGCGTGCGGGTGGACTGGGATGCCGTGAGNNGGATGCGGTGAGCCTCGCGGTGCCCGCGCGGGGCGACGGGCGCGCTCGGGTGATCCAGGCGATACCGAGTCAGATCGTCACGGGCCAGAGCGTCGAGCCCCTGAAGATCGAGGACGGCCACGCCGTCGCCGACCCGCAGCGGGACCTCCTCAAGATCGCCGTGATCGAGCGGCACCGCGGCACCGGCAACGTCGGCGTCGGCTTCGTTCGCGGCTTCGGGCTCAAGCGCGGCGCCATCGCCTCTACCGTCGCCCACGACAACCACAACATCGTGGTGGTCGGCGCCAGTGATTCCGACATGATGACCGCGGCCCGCGAGATCGCCGAGGCCGGCGGCGGCCAGGCCGTCGTCGTCGACGGCCAGATCACCGCCGCGGTCGCGCTGCCCATCGCCGGCCTGATGTCCGACCTGCCCCTGGAGGATGTGAGGGACTGCGTCACCGCGCTGGGCGACGCCGCCCGCCAGCTCGGTGGCACCTTGCCCGACCCCCTGATGACGATGTCTTTCCTGGCCCTGGCGGTGATCCCCGAGCTCAAGTTGACCGATCTCGGCCTGGTGGACGTGCAGGAGTTCCAGCTCGTCCCCCTTTTCGTCAGCTAGATAACTGTGGGTCGGGCGCTGTGGCGCCGCCGGGTCAGGCATTTTGACTGACGGCCCCGCTTTTTGCCCGGTCGCTGGAGATCTGACCGCCGGCGAGTGTCCGGGTCCGTACCTTTGCCGGTCGGGCTAATCTTAGGCACTGTAATAAGATACGTGGAGCGATCGTCGGCGCTCCCACCCCGCCGCTGCCCTGGCACGTCTGCTGCCTCTCCATAGGTCCCGCAAGCCACAAGGCTGAGACACCCAGTCCCGCCCGGGTGCCCTGATCGATCCCCCGCAACAACCCGAATCGAGCCTTGAAGCTAGGCTTTCCAGCGAAAGTCATATTCAGGAAGGACCGCCCGACCGTGTGGCTATCCTCACTCAATCCACATTGATCTACCCGGCAGTTTCCCAAATCCGCACAGCGATCATTTGCCCTTCAGTGACACGGTCGGGCGGCTCCTGCCGAGCCGCCCGACGGCGTTCCTAACCTTGTCCGGTTGATCATCGCCGGCGCTCTTGACCCGATCAAGGCGCTCTGATTATTTGGGTTGCTTGTGAGCCCCCATCGTCTAGTGGCCTAGGATACCTGGTTCTCAGCCAGGAGACCGGGGTTCGACTCCCCGTGGGGGTACTTGCTTAAACGGCCAAACCACAGTCGGTTTGGCCGTTTGACATCCAAGCGCTGACATCAGCTCTGCCCAATGTGGGCGCTCGTCGCTTTCCGCTCCCTCCACGACGCGGGCTCCCGTGCGTCACGCCGGCCTACGTGGTCGCCGTGTCGCTTGCTGGTACACCTGCTGAATCAGACGGTAGTCGTTCCAGCCGGCGGCTGGAACAACGTCCTGGACCGGTAGATACTTCCGCTGGGTCGTCCATATTCGGCGGAACGCATGCCGGGCGGCCCGCCGGAGTGGCGAGGCATGGCGGTCGGCGACGCGAGGGGAACACGCATCCCACCCCATTCAGTCCCTAGACCCAGCCGAAGCGAACAAGTGTCGTGCTCGCCCGCCAAGCGAAAAGCGCCGCCAGTACGATCAAGGCTCCCGTCAGGGCAGGAGTGAACGTGCCATACACCTGTAGGCCGAGAATGATCGTGACGATCACGATGAAGAGGCAGAGAGTTGCGAGGCGTTTACGGCGGGACCGATACGGTCTGAGCTGGGCTGCCAGATCCACAGGAGCGGCCGTCTCCGGACCCACGTCGGCCAGAAGGGCCTCGATCTTCGGTTGCAGCCCGAAGTGGACGTAGGACAGGAGCCCCATAAGAGCGAGCAGCAGAACAGTCTTGACTAGGATCACCCAGTTGCCCCACAGCGCTCCGATGCCCAGCGGGCCCACGATGAGCAAGAGGGCACCCGAGACCAAAACTGTCGTCTGGAACGTAAAGCACCGGGTTGCACCACGCCGGATGATGTTCTCCATGTACCGGTCGGCATAGTAGTTGAACGCCGAAGCCAACTGCGCACGCTCGTTGACCACGATCAGATTGAACAGTGGGATCGCCATGAAGACGAATCCGAGCACGTGCACGAACTTCAGGAGGGCATAACCGCTTCCCATTCTACTCGACTCCTAGTACGCGTGATCAACTAGTGCGTTCTCGATGATCGGCAGAGCTCAGAAGGTCAACACCTTGTCCGCCGCGAGCGTCCACTCGGTCACCTGGGCCATCGAGCTGCGGCAAGCCCCACTCACAAGCTCCTCTTCCGCGATCCCCCGCGCGTCCATACACGAGCCGCATACGCCGATCTCGACACCGCGTTTCGCCACGCCTGCCAACATCGTTTCGATGTTGTAATAACCTCCTGGCACACGCTGGCCTCGCTTCGCGCAACCCGCTGCATCCCCGAACAGGAAGATGCGGACCCTCCGGCTCCCGCCAGGGAAGCCGCCAGACGAAGACCGTTGAAAGAGTGTTCCCGCCCGTAGGGTGCCTCATTCAATACGATCAGTATGTTCATGGCAACAGCAACGTTCTGACGTTCAGAACCCGTAGCGGACCGTAAGATAGACGTTGTCGTTCGCCCCCAGACTCCCGAACAGGTCTTGGCGGCCGCCTCCAAACACGTTTGCGCCCACGGCGGCCCACAAATCCTCGGTGAGCCTGTGGCGGATCTCGGGAATCCCCAGGTAGTCCGCCTCGGAAAGCCCGACGAAGACGAAGAACCCAAGCTGCCAGGTCTGATAAGCGAGCTGCTGCGTGAAGCGGACCGTGGCAACTTGACGAAGCTCGGCTCGCCGACTGGCACCGGGCGGAAGGCTTGCCAGGTACGCGTCGTAGTCTTCCATCCACTCGACGTAGTATTGAAGGCCGAGTTGGCTTTCCGGCCAAAGCTGTCTGCGATAACCCGCTAGCGCGCGAAGCTCCGGGTTGGGAACCCACGGACTGAAGCCACCGGTATCCTCTCGGGAATCGTAGTGACCCACCTCCGCGCTCACCACGCCGCCCATCCCCGCACGTTCGAGGCTCGCACCGTAGACGTTGAGGCGTGGGAAGCGATACAAGAGCCGGTCGGGCTCAGGGTCGCCGACAGGCTGCGGCGCCGGGCTGCCGTAGAAACCGCGGTACGCGTACAGGGACACATCGGCGCCGGCCAGGCGACGGTAGAGGCGCACAGCCACCTCACCGTTGGAGATACGCAGAGATGGCCTTTGCTCGACGCGAGGTAGACCTGGGAAAGGCTCGAAGAGGACGAACCTGTCCGGGGTCGGCACCCGATCAGGCTCGAACCAGGGGATCAGCACGAATTCAGCCGACAGCAGCCGCGACGTAAAGTCCAGCTTCAGCGCATCGACCCCGACCTTTAGATACTGAAGCGGCCGGCCCGAAAAGAACGCCACATAATCCTTCGGGAACACGTCGTTAATGAAGATGAGGTCGCCGACACCCCACGTAATGATCTGGCGTCCTAGCCTCAGTGCGACCGGGTTCAGTACGAAATCGACGTACCCCTCGCGCACCTCCAGATCGGCCCGATTGCTGAGCGCATCGTAGAAAATGTCGACTTTCGCGAAGAAACCTGCCCTGCCACTACCCGAAAACTGCTCGAGTTCCAGTTGCAGCCGTTCCTCGCCTAGGAGGAAATCCTTAGTGAGAAGCCCTTCGTGATCGGCTCCTGTCGTGCGCACCGACCAGTTGACCTGGGCAAACCCGTATAAGGGCCAGTCGACTCCTTGCGCCGCCGCCGTGGCTGGTGTCGCCGTGACAAGGCCCAGCAATAGAAGGACCGCTCGGGTTGACATCGAGCCATTCAGCGGATCCAGCGCCGGGGTGGCCGCCGGAGGCTGGCTTCGGTGAAGAGATCCTCCCCGATCCCGACATCGTACTCCACCTCCGAGAACGTCACCTCGGTCCGGTGGCCTGTCTTGACGTTTTGCATCGTCCGCCGTACTACGGTCGCCACCGTGGCTGTTCCGGCCTCGACCTGGCGGATCTCGTCACTGGTGAAGACGCGGTAGAGCGCGCTCTGCACATCGTAGTATTCCTCGCGCAGCGGAAGACCGGTCGTTTGGTCGATCCACGACACCTTTCTCTCGTAGTCAGCCGGCCGCACCGGCCGACTCTCCACCACGAACACGGTGCGCGCGTCGAGCGTGTCCTCTCGGACCATCCGGTGCTCATCGGCGTCCAGATCGCGCCCTGACACATCCTCATAGTTGAAATCGGAGCCGACGAAGCTCGAGCGCGCGTCGTCCGCAGCGATCCGCCGCACCAGGTTGATGGCCGGAATGTAGATCCAGCGATCGTCGTCCCGGCCGGTGTACTTCCAGACCATGAAAGTCGTACCGCGCACATCGGACGGACGGTGGAAATAGATGTAGTAGCGCTGCTCGCCAGCCCCGAAGTTCTTTCTCAGCATGGTAAGCTCGCGCTCGCGTGTCCGCCCATCCTTGCTCACCAGCGCCATCCGCACGCGGGCGCGCAAATCACCGGCGGCCGCGTAGAACACCTGCTGCGACCTGGCTATGATCTCGCGTGCGTCGGGCGCCTGGCGGCCACCATGCGTCAGCCCGGCGGCCGCCGCCGAGCCCCCCCATGGCTCCCACGCAGCTCCGCCCCCAGCCGTCGCCACGACGAGCGCGCCGAACGCACTCAACACATTGAGCGACTTCGATGTCATGCCGTAGCCTCCGTGGCTTTGAGCGCGATCTCGCGCCTGAACAGCCGACTGCCCGCCACCTGCATGAGTCCGGGCAGAACCACCAGCGTGGCCAGCGCGCTGAATGTCATGAGTGTGGCGAAGAAGAGGCCGACGGTGACATAGGGCGTGAGCCTTGAGATGGCCAGTGGGAGGAAGCCGACGATGATCACGAGAGCGTTACGCGCGATGGCGCGCGCCGGCAGACCGAATATCGCCTGGTTGGCTCGTGCCAGGTCGCCCATCTCCGAGACGCGCTCCCTGTAACGGTGAACGAAATGGATAGCGAAGTCGATCGCCAACCCTAGGCTGAGGGCCGAACAGACCGCGATCGGCATGTCATAATCCTTCCCAATGAACCCCACGAGGGCGTACGAGAGCAGGATCGCGACCGACAGCGGCACCATCGACACGAGCCCCAGCGGGATCGACCGGAAGAGGACCACCATTAGCAGGAAGACGACCACGAAACTGCCCAGCACCGCCCGGAGCATCCCCACGACCATGAGGTCCTGCCACACCTTGTTAATGTAGGTGAGCCCCGACCAACGAAGCGCGAGCCCCGGCGGCGTTGTCTCGGCAGCAAAATCACCAACGCTCGCCGTTACGGCCTCCATGTCTCGGTTATCGCCCGACTTCATCTGCACCCAGAGGTTGGCCTGCCGGGCATCGTAATCGATGAAGTTGTCGAGTTCGTTGGGGTCGCCCGACGATTGCACCAAGAACAGGTACTGTCCGATCGCTTCGCGGCCCTCCGGCACCGCGTCGAAGGCCGGGTCGGCACCGCGGAGCAGGTAGTTCGTGCGGCGCACGATGTCGGCGATCGACGTCACCTTCCCCACCTGGGGCTGCGACTCAAGGTGCCGGCCCAGCTGATCCAGATAGGCCATCGCCGCGGGCTGCTTGATCGGCTCCTCGCCCTCCCCTTCGGCGACCAGGTACGCCATGTACGTACCGCCGAAGAGCTCGTTCATGACCCGATCGGCGACCCTCACCGGCTCGCCCGAGCGAAACCAGCGCACCGGGTTGTCGTTCACCACGATCCGGCTCACGCCCACGATGCCGATGCCGAGCACCACCACCGTCCCGACGACGACCAGCCCGGCCCGACGAAAAACGGCCGCACCGAAGCGCTCCAGCCAACGCGGCCAAGCGCCAAGCCGCCCGCTCTCGCCCCGGTTGAGATTGGCGAGACGTTCCTCCCCGACGAGCATGACGCCGGCCGGGATCACCGTGATCGTAAGGAGCCACGCCGCCAGGATGCCGACGGCGACGAAGATGCCGAAAACCCGGACCGGGGGGATATCCGCCAGGGCGAGGGAGGCGAAGCCCACCGAGGTCGTGATCGACGTGTAGAGCATGGGTCGGAACAGCTCGTCCATCGAAGCGCGCAGCGCCGCCGCCCTATCTCGCACGGCCGGGTAGCGGTCGTAGAACTCGCTCAGCAGATGCACGGCGTCCAGCACGGCGATCGGCATCAGGAACACGGGGATCATCGAACTCATGATGTGGACCGTGTAGCCGAGTCCGATCAGCGCGCCCATCGCCCAGACCACGCTGAACATCGCCACGACCATAGCCGGCACGATCAGCTTCACGCGGCGAAAGAGCACCCAAAGGAGCAGGAAGATCACGAGCCCCACGAGAGGAGCTGTCACTCCCATCTCCCTGAACATCTCGTGACCGAACGTGTCCTCGGCTACTGGGAGGCCGGCGAGATATAGCTTCTGTTCAGGTTCTAGCTCCTCCTTGGCGAGCCGGCCGATCTCAAGCGAAATGCGGTAGCTCTGATCTTTGCGCTCGATCGGTATGTAGATGGCGATGGCCGTTCCGTCGGACGAGGCGAGCTTCTCTGCGAGTAGCGGGTTCGAGGCGATTCGGGTGCGGAGCGCCTCCGCTTCCTCCACGCTCTCCGGCGCGCTGGGCATTACCGGCCCGATACGAAGAAGGCCACTCTCGAGCGTGATATCGTCGGTGGTCGTCGGGCTTACCATGTCGTCGATGATCACACCGGGAATTGCGGCGATCCGTTCCGTTAGCCGTGCCACACGGCGGAGCGGGTCGGGCCGGAAAATACCCGCTTCGTCCACCACGCCGACGACAAGTAGGTCGTGGATCCCGAAGTCATCCTTGACCGCGTTGTAAACAACACGGTCGGGCTGGCTCGCCTCCAACATGTTCTCGGGATCGGTGTCGATCGTGATGGCTCTGAACTGCCAGCCTAAGAGGGCAGTCACTAGCGTCGCCAGCACGATCGTCCAACGTGGATGGCGGATGGCGAAATCGGTAAGCGGATTCACGTTCAGCAGCCCGCGGGAGGTCGCCCTGTTACAAGCTCAACAGCGGAAAACGTCGAGCAGCGCACGCCGAGCTTCATTCAGCTTCCTCACCCACTGCCACCGGATAGCCCAGCGCCCGCCAATCGGGGACCCCGTGATCGAGACGTGTCGCATTGAAGCCCTGGGCACGGAGCCGTTCCACCGCCTCTATCGCCAGTACGCAGTAAGGACCGCGGCAGTAAGCGACGATATCGCGGTCCCGAGGGAGATGGGCCAGCTGACGGTCCAGTTCGCTCAGAGGCAGAGACAGCGCACCTGGGATGTGCCCCGCGCGGTATTCCTCCGTTGGCCGGACATCGAGGACTGTCACTTCCCCGCGCCGAACCCGAGCGAGCAGGGCCTCACGGTCCACTGCTTCCATCGTCCCGCGCCCCTCGAGGAACTCCCGTGTTACGCGCTCGATCTCGGCTAAGCGCGACTCGGCGAGAACGCGTAGCGAGCGATAGAAATCGCAGACCATCTGGTCGGCCAGTCGATATTTGACCCGGACGCCCTCTTTGTCGGCCTCAACAAGACGGGCCCGCCGCAGCACCTGAAGGTGTTGAGACGTATTCGCGACGCTCTGGTCCACGGCCGAGGCCAGAGCTTCGACCGTGCGAGGCCCCTGGCACAAAAGGTCTAGGAGTTCCAGTCGGCGGCCACTCGCCAGGGCTTTGCCGATAAGCCCAAGCTGGTCGTAGATAGCGTCCTTAAACTGGCGGCCTCGTTTTACCATATAATATTCAATTGAATTCTTGGATATAGGCTTGACCCCACCCTGTCAAGCCCGTCGGCCCATCTCCGTCCGCTCCCCCATGACCCGATTGTGCTTCGCTCGCAACCGATCAGAGGTCGCACAACGGCGCATCATTGCCAAAGAAGAGATCGCCGTTGCAGGACGGTGCAGAGAGCCAGAATAGCCATGTGAAACCGGTCGGGTTATAAGTGGCGGAGTCAACAGCTGCCCGCGGGACCGCCGGAGATCACCGTTAACGGCCGGTGCGAGCCCGATCGATCTCAGCTGCCAGCGTAAGGAGAATACCGTCCGCCGCTCGGTCACGATCGTGAAAGGGGGTATTCGGTGAGCGCCAATTACAAGCTTCCGGTAGCCGGAGAGATGGTGGAATCGGGACGGATCGACGAGATCACCAGCCCGTACAGCGGCGATTTGGTCGGTCGCGTCCCGCTGGCGAGCGAGGATCAGCGAGAGGCCGCCGTGGCGGCGGCGGTGAGGGCGTTCCAAAAGACACGGGCGATGTCGCGGCACCGGCGCGCGCAGATCTGCCGCGACGTGGCCAGGGGGATCGAGAAGCGGCGCCGCGAACTGGCGGAGACGATGGCGCTGGAGTGCGGCAAGCCGATCAGGGCGGCGAACGTGGAAGTCGACCGGGCCATCTTCACGTTCAACCTGGCGGCGGAGGAGGTGGCGCGGCTGGGCGGCGCGATCGTACCGATCGACGGCGTACCGTGGGGCGAGGGCTACACGAGCCTCTACTATCGCTTCCCTATCGGCCCGATCCTTGGCATCACGCCCTTCAACTTCCCGCTGAATTTGGCGGCCCACAAGCTGGCGCCGTGCATCGCTGCCGGCTGCACTATGGTGATGAAGCCACCACAGCAGTCGCCGATCACGACACTGAAGCTCGCCGAGATCTGCTACGAGGCCGGGTTTCCTCCCGCGGCGTTCAGCGTGCTGCACAGCACGGTCGAGGTCGCCGAGCCGATGGTCCGGGACGACCGCTTCAAGCTGCTCTCGTTTACCGGGTCGGCGGCTGTCGGCTGGCATCTGAAGTCGATCGCGGGGAAGAAGCGGGTAGTGCTGGAGCTGGGCGGCAACGCCGGTGCGATCGTCCATGCGGACGCCGACGTGGACTGGGCGGCCGAGCGGACGGCGACGGGCGGCTTCGGCTACGCGGGTCAGAGCTGCATCAGCGTGCAGCGCGTGCTGATCCACCGCTCCGTGTACGACGAGTTCTGCGCGAAGCTGATCGAGCGCATAGGGAAGCTGAAGGTGGGTGATCCGCTGCACGACGACACCGATGTCGGGCCGTTGATCGAGGAGCGGCACGCCGAGCGGGTGATCTCGTGGATCGCCGAGGCGGAGGCTGGCGGTGCCCGCTCGCTGATCGGAAATCACCGCGAGGGGTCCGTCGTCTGGCCCACCGTGCTGGCGGACACGAAGCCCGACATGAAGGTGGAGTGCGAGGAGATCTTCGGGCCGGTGGTGACGGTCCGAGCCTACGATGACTTCGAGGCGGCGGTGAAGATGGTGAACGATTCACCGTACGGGCTGCAGAGCGGCGTGTTCACCCACGATGTCCGGCTGATCCAGCACGCTTATCGCAACCTGGAAGTCGGCGGTGTGATCGTAAACGACTACCCGACCCTGCGGATAGACAACATGCCGTATGGCGGCGTGAAGGACTCGGGCCTGGGGCGTGAGGGGCTGCGCTATAGTCTGGAGGAGATGACGGAGATCAAGATGCTGGTGCTGGATACGAGGCACTGAACTGTTAGTGGGCGAGTATGGAGTGTCGAACAGCGGAGAGCGAGGTTTGCCCGAGAATGATGAGTGTCCAATGTCCGATGTTGAATGTCCAAGGCTATTGGTAGACCCTCGCGACCTTCGATATGGACATTGGGTATTGGGCATTCGACGTTCTCACGCACTTCGACATTGAATATTGGGTGTTCAATATTCGATGTTGAATCCCCCCATCACCCGCCCGGCTTCCGCGCCAGCATCCGCGCCAGCCCCCGTTTGCCTTCCGCCTGCTCGAGCACGCCCTCCTCGTAAAACTTCAGCTCGAAGTCGGCGAACGCTTGCCGAAGCTCGCCCCGCTCGAGGGCGTAGACGCGCCGGATGTCTCCACCCAGCACCTCGATCTCGTCCACGGTGTACGTTTCGAACGCCAGCAGCCCGCCCCGGCGAAGCGCGCCACGGAGAGTGGGGAAGAGCGAGCGCAGCAGAAATCGCGTGTTGACGATGAGGTCGAAACGTTCCGGCGGGAGCGCAAAGCGCTCGAGGTCGGCGTGAATGGGATGGACGGCGAGCGAGTCGCGTCGCGCCCGGCGTGCTAACCGTTGCACGCCTTCCCACGAGATGTCGACGGCGATGACGGTGAAGCCGAGGCGCGCCAGGAACAGAGAATTTCGCCCGGCGCCGCAGGCGACGTCTAGAGCCAGGCCCGGGGGCCGCAGCCAGCGCTCGGCTTTCTTCAGGATGACGGCGGGCTCGTCGATGTCGGCCCAGTCGCCGGTACGGTAACGCTCGTCCCAGCGAGCTCGATCCTCTTCCGCCATCGCTACCGGCTAGCGATCCGCCGCCTGTTAAAGCGCTTCGGTCTTGCGGGGTCCCGCCGGAATCCTCGCCGGCAGGATGTCCTTGAAGGTCCAGGCCCCCCGCTCGCCGAAGCCGCGCGAGCGGCGGGCGAGATCGAAGACCTTGCCGTCGGCGAGCTCGGTTTCGTCGGCGATCAGCGTGACTGCCGCACCGTCGAGCTTCACCGGATCGAGGTTGAGCGCCGCGCAGGCGCGACTCAGCGCCGTCTGGAAGTCGGGCGCGACGACTTTGGCGTGAAACTGCTCGCCTGTACCCAGGTACTCGTGCCCCCGGAAGATCACCCGGAACAGCCGCCTTGGGCTGTTCGTCTTCTTGTTCTTGCTCTTCTTGGTCATCAGGTGCCGGTCAGCTTGGCTGGGTCGAGCACGCGTTCCGCCTCCTTCGCGTCCATGATGCCTTCCTCGACCACCAGCTCGCGAATAGTCTTTTCTTCTAACAGGGCGGTCTTGGCGATTTCCGCCGCTTTGTCGTAGCCGATGATCGGCGCCAGAGCGGTGGCGAGGGCGGGGCTGCGCTCCGCGTAAGCGCGGCACCGCTCCCGATTCGCCTGGATTCCCGTGACACAGCGCTCGACGAAGACGTGGCTGA
>JABAOH010001979.1_pt1 | contig 12061 bp, 11 predicted proteins | sample 7062181 | NCBI WGS metagenome assembly JABAOH01 (sample SAMN14538630, study PRJNA623070) | marine sediment metagenome | biome: marine biome [ENVO:00000428]; feature: marine pelagic biome [ENVO:01000023]; material: deep marine sediment [ENVO:00002113]; isolation source: pool of 5 deep marine... | reverse complement strand
AATCTCCCCGCGCAGGGTGGTCTTGTCCTGGTCGAAGCGGTGGCTCATGGTCACACCCATCTTCTTGCCTGCTTGCTTGACCTTGTTGGCGATGCGGACAGAGCCGGCCAGGGTGTCGGCAATGGGTTTTTCAGAGAGGATATGCAGGTCATGGGCCAGGGCCTGATCCACCACCTCCTCGTGGAGTGAGGGTGGAACGACGACCGTACAGAAATCTACCTGGTTTTCATCAAAGGCTTTCTGAATATCTGTGTAACATTGGTCAGGGCGCAGGCCCAGGAACTCCTGAGCGTTTTTCAATGCCGCCGGATAGATGTCAACGGCCGCCACCACTTCAATAGTGCCGTCCTTGACATTGGGGGGCAGGAAGTTCTGGCACCAGTAAGTTCCGAACCCTCCCGTCCCTACTTGAATCATCTTTTGCGCCATAAGAGTACCGCCTTCATGAAGATTTACGCCAACCTTCCGGTCTATCCGCAGGAAGGGCCCGCCTTGCTAGATTCTACCTCCGGCGGCGCTCCACCTCCCAGGATGTGTAGGTGGGTATTGACGGAAGAGAAAAGGAACTTTAGAATCTATTGTTCAAGCCGAGGTGGCGGAATTGGTAGACGCGCTAGGTTCAGGACCTAGTGGCCGCAAGGCTGTCGGGGTTCGAATCCCCGCCTCGGCACCATCCCTTCAATTTTCCCTGCCGAAGCAAAGCACGCTTACTTCCCAGTTACCTCCCTCTCCTTGAGAAGGCCCTGGACTTCTGCTGAAAAAAGAAGGAAGACCTCTCCGAGGTCTCCCTTCACGAACTTCGAATATTCTTCAGCACAAACCCTGGTCTAGCGGTTTCGCAGGAAGGTGGGTACCTCCAGGTCGGGCTCAGGTGCGGGATGAAGGGTAAGGCTGGGCCGGCCGCCGGTGGCTTGAGCTTCATGTGCCACCTCAGGCCTGAAGCCGGTGGCGATAACGGTTATCCTCACCTGATCCTGAGGCTCCTGGTCGAGAACGACCCCAAAGAGGACATTGGTATCCAGGGAATCGGAAGCGGAGGAGACTATCTGGGCAGCCTCATTCACTTCTGCCAGGGAGAGGTCGGCGCCGCCGGACATGTTGAACAGGATGCGGGTNNGGGCTTGAGATGGCTGCCTGGGCGGCATCTGTGGCGCGGTTTTCTCCATGTCCGACGCCAATCCCCATGAGGGCTGTGCCGGAATCCTGCATGACGGTCTTCACATCCGCGAAATCGAGATTGATTCTTCCGGGTACGGTGATCAAATCGGAGATTCCCTGAACACCCTCGCGCAGGATTTCATCTGCCAGCTTGAAGGCCTCCGTCAGAGTGACCTTCTTCTGGACAACACCCAATAAGCGATCGTTCGGAATGGTAATGAGAGTATCAACATGGCTCTTGAGGTTGGCTACACCTTCTTCGGCGATAGCCATTCGTTTGCCGCGTTCAAAGGCGAATGGCTTCGTGACAACTGCGACGGTTAGAGCGCCAATCTCTCGGCTTACTTCTGCAATTACGGGTGAGCCGCCAGTGCCTGTGCCGCCGCCCATGCCTCCGGCGATGAAGACCATGTCGGCGCCTTCCAAGAGTTCCTTGAATTCTTGGCGGCTCTCTTCTGCGGCTTTCGCTCCCACAGTGGGGTCGCCGCCGGAACCGAGTCCGCCGGTCACGTTGGCGCCTATTTGGAGTTTCTTGGGCGCGTTGGAAAGGCTGAGTGATTGCGAATCGGTGTTGGCGGCTATGAATTCTACGCCATCCAAACCGGATTCGATCATCCGGTCCACGGCGTTACAGCCAGCACCACCAATTCCTAGAACTTTGATGGAAGCAACCAGGGTGTTCTCAGACATCTCTTGGCTCCTTGGCAAGGGTGTTTTTTCTTCCATTCGCGGGACGGAAGTCTCTTTCTTTCGCCGGCGTCGGCGAGTGGCGGGACGCTGCGCTTTGCTCTCACTGGTTTCCTTCTCTCTGCTGGCTGCCTCGGATTCGGACAGAGTGTCTTCCAGTTCCATTTGTTCACTCCCAATGTAATAAAGAATTCCTGCTTCGTGCTGGGTTAGCCCATTGCCACCGAGGCTTCCAGGCTTGCAGCAGATTATAAGGTCAGCCCGCCTTGTTGTCAAGCAGGGCTGAAACAGGGTATAATTCCCCTTTGATAGAGGATTTTCTCCATATCGGGCGAGTCTCCTTCAAGCAATTTCGGGGGAATACTAATGATTGATATGGCGAAGTTGATAAATGACGCATTGGACATGGACACGTCTGATATACACCTGCTCGTTGGCCATCCCCCCACTCTGCGCCAATATGGCAAGCTCGTCTTCATGCATGACTACCCGGAACTCACCCCGGAAATGCTGGAGGCATTGATGCGCTCCATGACCCCGGAGCGCTCCCAGATGGAGCTCGAGGAGGTGCAGACTACTGACTTCGCCTTCTCCTTCGAGGACAAGTGCCGCTTTCGTGTCGCCGTCGGCTACCAGCGAGGCACCCTTGCCATAAACATGCGGGTTCTGCCCAATAAGTTCCTGACCTTCCAACAAATCGGCATTCCCAACTCCATTATCGAACTCCTAGAGTCTCCGAAGGGCCTTTTCCTCGTAACCGGCCCCACCGGATCCGGCAAGACGACAACCCTGGCCTCTCTCGTCCAGTGGATAAACAAGAATCAGGAGCGCCATATCGTCACAATAGAGGACCCCATAGAGTATTACTTCGAACCGGCTAAGTCCATCTTCACCCAGCGCGAGGTGAGGGTGGATGTTCCCTCTTTCGCGGAAGGCACCGTGCGCGCGATGCGCATGGACCCGGATGTGATGCTTGTCGGAGAGATGCGGGATGCGGCCACCATCACCGCCGCCGTTACCGCCGCAGAAACCGGTCACCTTGTGTTCTCAACACTCCATACCACAGGCGCAGACCGGACTGTAGAGCGAATAGTGGGCATCTTCCCGGTGGAGCAGCAAGAGCAGATTCGCATTCAATTGGCGGGGACCCTGATCTCCGTCATCTCGCAGGTACTTCTGCCGCGGAAGGATGGGAAGGGAAGGATGGCGGCCCTGGAGGTAATGGTGGCCACGAACGCCATCCGTCACCTTATCCGAGATAAGAAGGAGCATTCCATTGTCTCCGCTATCCAGACAGGACAGGCTCTGGGGATGCGCAGTATGGATGACTCCCTTTTGAACCTGTTTCGCCGCGGCCTGGTGACAAAAGAGGAAGTACTGCGTCATGCCGTGGCTAAAGGGGAAATGGCGCAGCGCATCGGCCAGATAGAGGGGGCACCGGCTGCAACGGCGGCGAAAGGCGCCGCATCCGCAGCCGGTAAATAGCGATGCGAGTGCTTCGGAGATAAGGCTTCACACTTCGATCCGTGCGCTCCCGAGATCCCACTTTTCAAGTGTATCGAGAATGGCCGCATGTACCGTTCACGAAATGGGTAAGACTATGGAAGTTAGATATTGGCCGACAGAAGTTTTGGACATGCTCTGCCACCGGAAGTAACAGTTACAGCAGCAGACCGGAAGTATTGGTCAGTCATTTCAACCACATCAACACTTGGAGGTGTCGGAAGTGAATGGTGGTCTCTGGGAATATCGCGTCATAGGACAAACCGATAATCCTCTTGAGAATCAGGTGAAACTGAATCGCCTCGGACAAGACGGATGGGAACTGGTGGCTGTAAGCCCACTCGGGATAGGCGGAGTCCTCGCCGCCTACTTAAAGCGACTCCGCAACTCGAATGGAGACGGCGACTCCCAATAACTCTTCCCCAAGGGGGCACATAGTTCCGCCGTGAGGTGATCATTACTCTGTGCGCTGTCCCGCTGAAAGGCTTTACGGGATCTTCAAGTCTCTCGGCAGGTGATTCTCCGCAGCGCTTGGGCCCCTTGCAGACGATCTCCGGCTCGACTCATACTTCGCCGGCCCTGCGGGCGATAAATCCGCTTCTCCACAGCCCGCGGACAGCAAAACCCCCGTTCAACTAAGCGCTCAATGTAAGGGTTGACGAGCCTCTTCACAATGAGCTGAAGACGAAGGCCACTACTGCTATAATGGGTGAGCATCAGAGGGTCAGGAGTGCCGAGTTCTCCGATTATTGCCCACTTTGCCGGAGTGGCGGAATTGGCAGACGCACGGGACTTAAAATCCTGGGCTCCGAAAGGAGCGTGGGGGTTCGATTCCCCCCTCCGGCACTCTGCGCCGCATCTGCAGTGCTGTGCAGAGTCCTCGCCTACCTAGGTGGACTAATGGTAAGACCCTGCGAAGCCTTGGCGAAGCAGGGATCGATTCCCCCCTCCGGGATTATCCCCTGACAGACCCCCTGCAGGCGCCCTCTTTCCTGCCATCTTGGGGGGAAGCCCGCTCCTGCGCTTTGCGCTCTTGACCGCTGACAGCGAGGGAACCACTGTTGCAGTAGGTAGGGCGATATGATAGAGTTGTGGGCTGAGGTTTCTGACCGGCGGCGATAGAGGGGAAAGAGGTTGGTTCGAGTCATCGGAGGAAGCGCGCGCGGGAGGGCTTTGAAGGCTCCCAAGGATGAGCGGCCGACTCTGGGAAGGGTAAGGCAGACCCTCTTTGACATTCTCGCCGCTGGACTCGGAGGAACCAGATTTCTTGACCTCTTCGCAGGTAGTGGAGCCGTGGGGATAGAGGCTCTCAGCAGGGGAGCAGAGCGGGCCACCTTTATCGAGGCAAACCCGTACAATGCTGATCTCATCCGGGAGAACCTCCTCCGCTGTGGCTTTTCAGAGATGGGAGAAGTAATTTGCGCGGAGGTTGAGCGGGCGCTGCCGAGGCTGGCGCAACGTGGAGAACAGTTTCAGATAGCCTTCTTGGACCCTCCATATCAGGACTTGGCATCCCTGGAGCGGGCACTGAAGATCCTGGCAGAAGGGCCGGACCTTCTCTTCCCCGGAGGAATGATAATCGTCCAGCGATCCCGCCGCAAGCAGATAGAGGGCTCACCGAGTTCGCTGGAGGTATTCGATTCCCGCAGCATAGGGGAAAGCGCACTGGACTTTTTTCGGAAGCGAGAATGATAGATGTCTCTTGCGATGTATGCAGGGAGTTTCGACCCTGTGACGAATGGTCATATGGACATTATCCGGCGGGCTGCGGCCTTGTTTGAGCGGCTCATAGTTGCAGTGGCGATCAACCCTGAGAAGATGCCGCTCTTCACGATAGACGAGAGAGCGGAAATGGTGAAAAAGGCTTGCGCCGACTTGAAGAATGTTGAAATCCGGCGCATGCCAAAAGGCTTATTGGTGGAATTTGCCGCATCAGTTGGAGCGGCTGTAATTGTGCGAGGTTTACGGGCGGTGTCAGACTTCGATTACGAACTTCAGTTGGCCTCCATGAACCGCAACCTGTGTCCGCAGATGGAGACAGTGTTCTTCATGACCGGTCCGGAGCACTACTTCCTCAGTTCGAGCATCGTCAAACAGATAGCACGGTTGGGTGGAGGGATATCGGGTTTTGTGCCTCCCCATGTAGAGAAGCAACTTGGAGAGCGATTTGGGCGCAACGCGTCCGCCCAGGAGAGGGGGAACCCAAAATAGATATCTTGAAATTGCTGGAAGAACTGGAAACCATTGTGGATGGTATCTCCCGGCGCCTCTGGAAATGGGTTTCGGGAAAGGAGATTGATCAACTATTTGCGCTGATCAATCACATTCGCGCCGCTTTGCCCGAAGAGGTTGATAAGGCAAGCCGCATCACCGGCGAGAGCGAGAAGATCGTCGCGGATGCCCGTCAACAGGCCGAAGAAGAGAAGGTTTCCACGAAGAAACAGGCTGAGGCAATCATCGCCTCGGCTAGAGCAGAGCGTGACAACATCGTAGCTGAAGCGCGCACCGAATCGGAGCAGATCCTTCTGGAAGCAAAGGAACAGGCGGCCCTGCTCGTCTCCCGTGACGAGATTATCCGGCAAGCGAGTGAGCAGGCGGAGCAGATCCTCGCCCGCTCCCAGCAGGATGCGAGGGAAGTTCGCCGGCAGTGTGATGAATACGCCAAGAAGCTCTTCGCCAACCTTGAGGACTACATGGCGAAGGTGCTGGGTCATGTCCGCGGCAGCCGGGAAAGGTTGGAGGGGGCCGTCTCCCGCCCGCCCGCGGCAAAGAAAGAATGAACCCGACAGAGAAACCGCGGCCTGATGCTGCCCAGGCCCTTTCCGGGAGCGCCGCTTCGGCCGTTAGTGGAGGAAAGTAAGATATGTCTCTTATGGGACTCAGGCGAAGATTCGCTCGCCATTTAAGGATCGGGCTCTGGCTGATCCTTATTGGATTCGTGCTCGGCATATTCTTCCTGGCCTTCCTCAGCGGAGGCTCCGGGAGGCGGCCTCTCCCTGGCACGGGACAGCCCGGACAAGAGGATGAAGTGATAGCGGTTGTTGGCGAAGCGGATATCATGCGTTCAGATTTCGAGAGAGTCTATCTGCCTATGCTTCAGCAGCAAGCCAGTTACGGCGCTTCCATCTGGGGCAGTATCGGAGTTCCCCTCAATGCGATCATGGGCATTCGCTACCGCGTGTTGCAGGATCTTGCCAGCACCATTGCCATGGCACAAGAGGCTCGCAACCGGGGCTTCGAAGCAAGCCCCGACGAAGTGGATGCTCGCATCCGGCAAGAGGTAAACGTATTCGTCACACAAGTCCAGGAACAAGGGAGAGAGCGTGACCCGCGAGCGATCTACCGTGACGTCATGGCCAGCAGGGGCGTCAAACGCAGCCGCGTAAGCGAAAAGGAATTCCGCGACTGGATGACGGACACGCTTGCCCGTGAGGAGCACGAGCAACTCATCCGCGTGATCTTGCTGGACAAACTCCGCGCCAGCATTATCGCTCCCGTTCAGTTGAGCGAGGCGGATTTTCTGGCGAATTATGACGAGGCCCAGATGACGCCCATCGTTTTCTCATTCTCAGCGGGAGAAGAGGAGGAAACAAAGGCGGACGCAAAGAAGCGCGCCGAAGAAACCCACTCCAAGCTCAAGAGCGGGGCTGACTTCGACAGCCTCGCCAAGAGCGTGTCCGACATTCCACAACAAGATATCGCGGCTGAAGACTGGGTTTCGCGCGGCAATGTGCGTGCCTTCTTCGGCGAAGAAGCCGAGAAAGCTCTTTTCGCCCTGAAGCCCGGAGAATTCTCTGCGCCGGCTGAGACCTCTATGGGGTATGTCATCTTCCGCCTTGACGACATTCGCCGCCAACTGCCGGAGGATTTCTCGGAGAACAAAGAAGAGTATAGAAGGCAAGCCACTGCTCAGCGCCAAAATGAAGTCTGGGGAGAGTTCAGCGCTGAGATACTGGAGAAGCTGGAACTCCAACCCCGCGTCCCCGAGGTGGCAGGCATGAAGGCCCTGGAAGAAGGAAAGCGAGCGGAAGCCATGGCCGCCTTCGAAGAAGCCTTCCAGGAGCCGGGGAACCTCCCCGGTGAAGTCTTCGCCGCCATCTGCTATGAGTTGGGCAGTTATTACTTCGAACAGGAGGACCTGGATAAGGCGAAGGAAAAATTCGAAGCCTCCCTTTCTCCGCGCGGAGACATTCCGGAAAGGGTATTGGCGCGCTATCCGGAGGATGTTTACCTGGCTCTGGGTAAGATACTTCTGGATGAAGGGAATAGAGAAGAAGCGTTGAGTTATCTGACGCAGGTCGATTTCAGCGATGATTACATCGTCCACATGATGCTCCTGGACATGTATGAGGAGATGGGTGAAACGGAGAAGGCGGCCCAACAGACAGAGTGGCTTGAAGAATATCGAAAGATAGTGCAAGAGGAACAAGAGCGCGCAATGATGGAGGCAGCGGAGCAGGCAGGCTCTGAAGAGCTTGTCCCCTCGCAAAACGCCCCGGAGGCCAGCCCCTCACCTACACAGCCGGTTTCTCCGCAAGAGGAAGCAGGCCCTTAAGCAAGTCTATTATTCAGAGTGGCACCAACATAGGATTTACCTCGACGATGGACTCACCCAGTGAAGGGATTTCGGAGGTTGCACACACATGTCTGAAGCAGCGGAAATACTGGCAGGGATAGACCAACGGATCCGGAAGCATCGCACGGCCAAACTCGCGGTCAGTGTTGTCGATAAAGCGGGCAGACCCGTTCCAAATGCTGAAGTGGAGATTCGACAGACCCGCCATGAATTTCTCTTCGGCAGCGGCATCTTCCGATGGAATAGAGGAACGAAAGCCCAGAAGACCATATACCGCAGCCATTTCGAGGCCCTTTTCAACTATGCCACCTACCCATTTTACTGGAGCCGCTTCGAACCGAGGAAAAGCAGGGCACACCATGACCGCCTTGCTCCGGTGATCGAGTGGTGCAAAGAGCGCAATATTGTGGGGAAGGGACATCCCCTCATCTGGAATCACGATGTCTCCAGCCCCAAATGGCTGCCGAAAGACCCCAAGAAAAGCCTTGCCGCATGTGAGGCGCGTGTGTACGAAACCATTCGTCGCTATAAGGGCCGGATTGACAGTTGGGATGTGATTAACGAGCCGGCTGATTGTTTCCGAGAACGCTCATTTGACGAGATATCTTTCAGAGGACAGGTGACCAAGGCCTGGAGGATGCTGGGAAAGGGCGCTTTCTCCAAGAGATGCTTTCTCATCGCCCGGCAGGCAAATCCCGACGCCACCCTCCTCGTCAATGATTTCGTCACCAAGCCGAGTTATGAACGGCTCATCGAACAACTAGTGGATGATGACGGCAAACCCGTGTATGATGCCATTGGAATACAATCCCACATGCATGGGAATTACTGGGGGGTGCCGAAGATTTGGAATGTCTGCCAACGCTTCGCCAGATTCGGAAAGCCGCTCCACTTCACCGAGACCACGCTCATCTCCGGCCGACCCAAGATGGGTGACGAGATTGATTGGAGAGGCTGGGACCCTGAATGGCACTCCACCAAAGCCGGTGAACGGCGTCAGGCCGACAATGTTGAGGAATTCTACCGCCTGCTCTTCTCCCATCCCGCGGTGAAGGCGATCACCTGGTTTGACATAGTGGATTCGGGCTGGCTGGGCGCGCCGGGAGGCCTGCTCAGAAAAGACTTCTCGCCCAAACCCGCCCATGAGAGGCTCATCAACCTCATCAAGGGAGAATGGTGGACCCAGGCAACCGCCCTCACGGACAAGGCCGGCCGCTGCTCGGTGCGGGCCTTTCATGGTGATTACGAGATAAAGGCGCGTCTTGGCGGCAAGAGGAAAACAGTCAAATTCCATCTGACAAAGGGCGGAGAGACCGAAGTTGTTGCAAGAATCTGACAGCAGATTGCCGATCCGCGACAGGAATGGTGCGGCTGTTGGCTGAATCTGTATGTAATATACCGTGAATTCTCAAACGGAGTGAGGTAGGCAAATGAAAGAGGAACTCTCCAGAAAAGACTTCCTGCGCCTCGCCGCCGGCGGAGCGCTGGCGTGGACTCTAGGAAGATTCGGGCTCGGAACGGGAGATGCCGCCGAAGCGGCTTCGCCCCCGGTGTTGGCCGTCGCTGGCAACCAATCTCCCGACGCCATGGTCAGGGCTGCCATCGGCGGCCTGGGCGGGATGAAGAAGTTTGTCAAGCCCGGCAGCGCGGTCGTGGTGAAGCCCAATGCCTCCTGGGCCCAGAAGCCCCACCAGGCCGCCACCACCAATCCGAAAGTGTTGTCCGAGGTGGTGCGGATGTGCAAGGAAGCCGGCGCCAAGGTCGTGAAGGTAATGGATCATCTGATTGACAGGCCCGATGAACTGACACTCTCCACAAACGGCCTAAGAAAAGCGGCGGAGAGCGCCGGAGCCATCTTCATAAGCGCCGGCTCACGTTCGCTTTACCAGAATATTCGCATACCCCGCGGCAAGGCATTGAGATCGAGCACGGTACTCAAGGAAGTGATGAAAGCCGACCTCTTCATCAATGTTCCTATTGCAAAGGTACACAACGCTTCTGTTCTGACCATGGGGTTGAAGAATCTTATGGGCGTGGCTTTCAATCGAGACGCCTGGCATGAGGCCCCTGATCTCCACCAGGCCATCGCCGATTACGCCACTGTTGTGAGACCTCATCTCACCATTTTGGACGCGGTGCGAATCCTTCAGACCAATGGGCCCAGAGGCCCCGGGAAGACCAAAGACACGAAGATGATCATCGCCGGCACCGACCCGGTAGCGATTGATGCCTATACGGCGCAAAACGCCTTCGGCAAGGCTCCGCAAAGCATCCATCATATCGCCTTCGCAAATGCCGCCGGACTGGGCGAGATGGACCTGCGCAAGATCACCGTAAAGAAGGTCTGAGCCGGAAGAAAGACCCTGTTGCAGGTCAGCCAATAGCATGAGCAGGACAGCCTCTGCGTGATTCGCCATCCGGTGAATCACGCCTTGTAAGCGATATGCCCAGACCACATAACCAAGCAAGAAATACGCGCCGAGTTGTGCAGACGCTTTTCTTCTTGCTGTTTCTCTACCTCTTCGGCCAAACGATCTTTCCGGCGGAGAGCCGGATCCCGCTGGATCTGTTCCTGCGCGCCGATCCGCTGATTGCCATCTCCACCGCGCTTTCCCTGCGAACGGTTACCGTTTCTTTGGTGCTCTTTGCTCTGCCCGTGGTTGTTCTCACTCTGCTTCTTGGAAGAGTCTTCTGCGGCTGGATATGCCCGTTGGGCGCGGTTCTCGATTTCTCCGAAAAGATCTTCCGCTGGCGGCGGACCCGTACGAAGAAAGACACTCCGGATCGCTTTCCCCGCTTGCGCCGCCTGAAGTACTACCTGCTTATCGGTCTGCTGACCACGGCCGTCTTCGCGGCCGGCTTTCGGGCTGATACCGAGATGAATCTGCAGACAAGCCTGGGGCTTTCTCTGACTTACTTCTTTGATCCCATTGCCACTATCACGCGCTCTCTCGTTCTGGGGGTGATTGCGCCTCTACAGAGTCTGTTGATAATCCTCCACGTTGACCAGGCGCTGGCGCATCTGGCGATGACTGACTTCGTTCTGGAACACGACACGGCGAGGAGCCTGTTGACCGGAGTACAGAAGGCGCTGGCGATAAGGGTGGATATACCCGGCGCCAGGCCCCATGCTCTCCTTTTCTACCGGTTTGCTCCACTCGCCCTTCTTATCTTCGCCGCCATCATCGCCCTGAACAGCCTTGCGCGGCGCTTCTGGTGTCGCTGCATCTGCCCCCTGGGAGCCTTGCTGGGCCTGCTTTCTCGCTGGGCGCCGGTGAAGAACCGTGTCAGTGAGGCCTGTATTGACTGCGGGCTCTGCATTCGCTCTTGTCGCACATCAGCGATAACAGAGGATCCGCGCATTTATCAGGTAAGTGAATGTGTGGCCTGTCATGAATGTATCAGCATCTGCCCGAAAGGAGCCATCTCTTATGCTCCGGCTTTGAAGAATCTCAAGGCCGAGCCGCCTCTGAATCTCTCCCGGCGCCGGCTGCTGCATGCTGCGGGTATCGGCATTGGTTCAGTGCTATTGCTTAAAACGGACTGGGGAGCGAAGAAGACCGAGTCCGGCAATCTGAAGGTCTCCGCGGCAGGCCTTATCCGCCCGCCCGGCGCACTGCCGGAGGAAGAATTCGTAACCGCCTGTGTGAGGTGCGGCGAATGTATGAAGGTTTGTCCCACCAACGGCCTCCAGCCGGCCCTGGGTGAAGGGGGCCTGGAGGCAATCGGGACCCCCATCCTGGTGCCTCGAATCGGCCCTTGTGTGCACGGCTGTGTGTCCTGCTGGAGAGTTTGTCCCACTGCCGCAATCCAGCCTTTCACGGTTGAGGAAAAGGGGTGGATAGGCCTTGGCACTGCAGTGATTGACCACAACACTTGTATAGCCTGGTCGCAGGATAAGATCTGTTCCATCTGTGATGAGGTTTGTCCCTATGATGCCATCCACCAGGAAAGACCGGAGCTGCCGATGGGGACCAGGCCGCTGCTGGATGAAAACAAATGCGTGGGCTGCGGGCTGTGTGAGAAATCCTGTCCCACTGCGCCGGAGGCGGCCATCCGTGTCTATTCATTTGGAGATACACGCCACCTCAGCGAAGAGGAACGCAAAGAACGGTTCCTGGCCAACATTCTCGCGCT
>JABAOH010139893.1_pt1 | contig 12062 bp, 9 predicted proteins | sample 7062181 | NCBI WGS metagenome assembly JABAOH01 (sample SAMN14538630, study PRJNA623070) | marine sediment metagenome | biome: marine biome [ENVO:00000428]; feature: marine pelagic biome [ENVO:01000023]; material: deep marine sediment [ENVO:00002113]; isolation source: pool of 5 deep marine... | reverse complement strand
ACCAAAGCCAGCATTATACAGACCAAAAGCAGTCTATGTTGGAAAGTATTGTGGACCTCAAGGATGTGAATACAAGCCTCTTGATTTGAGAGCAGAATCTTAGTTTCTAGTGTTTAGCCATTCTTTGGCTTTTGTATTGACATCGTGTTTGTATAGTACTTCAAAAACCATGTCGTAAAATGTAATACCTTTTTTTTGTGCTTGGTCATCAAGCCACTTTATGCCGTCAGCTAGTTCAGGGTCATATTGCGAGAACTCAACTAACTCATCGACCATCTTTGTAAAGAAGGCGTGTGACTCAAGCATGATGGTCTCTTTCGATATTTGATCATAAGTAATGGATTCAAATTATATAGACAAAAGAGACCTTTTTGGTTGACTTTTGCAACATGTTTTTTTCTCAGATGGAAACCCAAAAGGCATTTCGTGGTCAATTAAAACAGGAGAGAAAACAGTAGAACAATACAGAGACCAAGCTGAAATGTATTTGGACAAAGTAAGTTTTGAACAAGCAAAATACATAGCATTTACATGTCGGAATATTCTGGTGTATTGGAACATTGATCATAAAAAACCAAGATGAAGTAATCGTAAATCTTGATTCAAAATCAATGTATGAACATTTAACAAAAAATATTAGCAATAAAGATGAGTTTGTTGAAACAAGAATTGGTTTTATCAAGCAACTAATTACACAAAGAGATTTGAAGATAAATTATCATATGATAAAACCAGAAGACAACTATGCATCTAAAATGTTGAAGAAGCGGATTGGAACTTAAGACCAGCAACAGATAGTAAGCCGGTGACAGTTCCTTTCACGCGAACTGTCAATACCTTATTGCAAGAAAGTAAAAGAATAGTTGTTGAAAAAGCTTGACAAGTTTTTTGTTTTGATGAATAGATTATTGATCAATAATGCAATTAAGAAAAGAATAATGTCAAGAAATTTCTTTTTCAGAGAAAAAAAGTTGAATTTTTTATAATAGAGTAATTCGTGATCGGATTTTGATATAAAAGGAAGTTGGTTTTTGGAAAACCTAGTTTCTTTTCCTGATTACTTGTGATGAGGTAGATTTTCCGAGAGAGACTTTCTCTTCTTTGAATTGAAATGAGTTTCCAAGTTTTATTGCAAAAAACAAGAAAACAAAAAACATCCCAACTACACCCCCCACTGCCAAACTAAAGTAGTGCTCAGACCCAATGACGACAGTATATTTTGGATCACTAACTAGCCAGACTTCAGCGATAAGCATAGTCAATGCTAGCTGCAGTTGAGTAAATGGAAGTGTAATCAGTTATGAGTACACCTCTTTGTTTCTTGCTTTCCTTCCATGTCCAATGCCCTAGATGAATAATTATAGAATATTCAATAAAACCAGAGGAATTTTTTAACCAAATCTAGGTCCAAACTGGAACTAGTCTTGAAGGATTATACCAATGTCTTGTAGATTTGTATGAGTGTAACCTGTATGTATCAAGCCACCATATTTTTCAAAAAATGAATTAGAGTCATTATTTTTTAGAAATGTCTTGATTTTATTAATATCAATTTGGAAATTATCTATTATGGCTCCTGCGTATTTTGTATTTCCATCTATTCCGTCAGTTCCTAATGATGCAAGTATCAGTTTTTCATGGATGTTTTGCGTATTTTTTAATAATCTTAAAACTAATTCTTGATTGCGACCACCTTTACCCTGGCCAAATACTTTGACAGTTGTTTCTCCACCAATAATTAAACAAGTTTTTTGTTTTTTTGGAATTGATCTGATAATTTTTTGTGTGGCATCTTTTATGTCACCAGATACAGAAATTATTTTTGTAGTATATCCTAACTCTTCGGCTTTTTGCTTCATTGCTTGAGTGCAGTCTTTGTTTGATAAAATTATTGAATTAGGAATCTTTGGTTTTTTTGGAGTTTCAGGAATTTTTCCATTTTTTCCATCATTGAACCTGCTGAAAACATTTTCAGGAAATTTTTTTTGTAAATTATAGCGCTTGATCACAGATAATGCATCTGAAAAAGTTGTAGTATCACAATAAGTAGTTCCTGATGAGATTGATGATAAATCATTATCATCAACATCAGACATAATCAAAGATACAGCATCACATGGTAGGTTTTCAACCAGCCTACCACCCTTAATTTTTGATAAATGCTTTCTTACACAGTTGAATTCTTGAATTGTTGCACCTGATTTGAGTAACAAATCATTTACGTACTTTTTGTCATCAAGAGGAATGCCATCAGGTAGGCAAAGTAGAGCAGACCCACCACCAGAAACAAGAAAAATTACAAATTCTGATTTTTTCCGTTTCTCTAGAAATTTTAGAATTGATTTGGCGGCATTAACACTAGTCTGAGTTGGAGTTGGATGTCCAGAATAAAAAATTTGAAATTTTTTACTTTTTATGACAGAGTTTGAGCCCTTTGGAATTACAATAAAGCCACTTTTGATATCAATAACAGAGTTTGCAACCTTTGCCATAGAGTCAGCTGCTTTTCCAAAGGATACCACATAGACATCAGAATAATCGGAGAAAGCAAATGATTTTTTGTCAATTATGATTTTGTCTTTTTTTAGAGATTTTTTCAAACCCTTTTCTGGGGATGCTGCATCCAATCCGGATTCTAAAATTCTCAATGCATTCTTTTTTGATCGAGATTGAGCAAGTTTTCTATAATTTTGAATTATCATGATACAAAACCCATCTTCAATTTGTAAGATATAATAATAATCAATGCTGGTTGTCCATCATGCATACAGTTCGCATTCCAAAAGTTATCAATTTTGGAGAAAATGCATTAGGCGAAACAGAGTATCCAAAGAATGCCCTTGTTGTTACAACAGCACCACCAGAGTTATCTGGTAAGTGGCTTGACAAAATGGGCATTCAAGATTACATGCTCTTTGACAAAGTAACACCAGAACCATCAATTGATGATGTCAAAACTCTAGTTTCAGAATTCAAAAGCAAGAATCCATCTGTCTTAATCGGACTAGGTGGAGGAAGTTCGATGGATGTTGTAAAGTATTCTGCCCAAGACTTTGGTGTAGAAAAGATCTTGATTCCTACAACATTTGGAACAGGTGCTGAAATGACAACATATTGTGTTTTGAAATTTGAGGGTAAGAAAAAACTCTTGAGAGAAGATAGATTTCTTGCAGATATGGCAGTAGTTGATTCATACTTTATGGATGGTACTCCTGAGCAGATTATCAAAAACTCTGTTTGTGATGCATGTGCACAAGCTACAGAAGGTTATGATAGCAAACTTGGAAATGATTTGACAAGAACTCTGTGTAAACAAGCATTTGAAATACTCTATGATGCAATAATGAATGACAAACCAGAAAACTATCCATATGGTTCTATGTTATCTGGAATGGGATTCGGTAATTGTTCAACAACACTTGGACATGCACTATCATATGTATTTTCAAATGAGGGTGTACCACATGGTTACTCTTTGTCTTCATGCACCACAGTAGCACACAAGCACAACAAATCAATCTTCTATGATAGATTCAAAGAGGCAATGGCAAAATTAGGATTTGACAAACTCGAATTAAAGGCAGATGTATCAGAAGCAGCAGATGTTGTAATGACTGATAAAGGTCATCTTGATCCAAATCCAATTCCAATTACAAAGGAAGATGTAGTCAAATGCCTGGAAGATATCAAAGCAGGTAATTTGTAAAAAAATTCACCTTTTTTACATTTTTTATACATAATCTAATTTTGACGAATTCTGTCACAAGATCTAAACTTAATTAGCTCAATGATTCATCGTATTAATGCAGGGAACACGGCTTGGCTAGAATAAAGTTTGGTATTCAAAATGGTCTTAATGTAGCAAGAGCAGGATATTCTGAGGATCAAATTTTAACAGCATGTATTCTAGCTGACAAAACAGGTTATGATTCAATTTTCTACATGGACCACACAAACGTACCTCAGTGGAAAAAGGCAATTGTACTTGATCCTTGGGTAATGTTATCAGCAATTGCAGCAGTTACAAATAATGTAGAATTAGGAACTTGTGTTACAGATGCAATTCGACGTCATCCATCAAATATTGCATTAGCGGCAATTACACTTGATAGAGTCTCAAAAGGAAGAGCAATTCTAGGCATTGGTGCAGGAGAAGCACAAAACCTCAAAGAATTTTGTATTCCATTTGAAAAACCAGTAACAAAATGGGCTGAACAAATTGAAGTTATTAGAACATTGTATGGTTCGACTCCAGATAACACAGTAGATTATGATGGAAAATATTACAAATTAGAAGGTGCATGTCTTCAAGCCCCACCTATCAGAACCCCACATCCTCCAACATACATGGCGGCGGGTGGAAAGCGAACACTTGAGTTAACAGGAAAATTAGGAGATGGTTGGTTACCAATTGGATATACTCCAGAACTATTTGAAGATCATAGAAAACAAATTGAAGTATCTATGGATAAGCATGGGAGAACACAAGAAGAAAAAGACAACTTCCAAATGGCATTAGATATTGATGTCTATTTTTCAGAAGATGCTGAAGAATCTTGGGCAAGAATGAAAGAAGCAGTAAAGGTAAGTTTGTTCAAACCAGAAGTTCTTCGAGTTCACAGTCTAAAAGAGATTGAAGGATTTGACTTTGTAAAGTACTTTACAGAATATTCAATGTCAAATCAAGAATGGATTGTTAAGATGAGAGAAGCTGCAACAAAGATTCCAGATACGGTTGCTCGTTCTTCAACTGCAATTGGAACACCAGACGATATTATTCCAACATTTGAAAGATTCTTAAAAGCTGGTGTTAATCACTTTGTAATTAGATTCTGGGGAAAGAACTACTTTGGTTCAATTGACAAGTTTGCAAGCCATGTAATGCCTCATCTTAGAGAAAATTTAAGTAAATAAAATCAATTTTAAAATTTAGATTTATAATTCAAAGATTGGAGGTCATTTTATGCAATTAGTTGGAGTTTTACAAATCAAATCCAAAGACAGAGTTATTGAATTTCTTAACACAGAGCATGTAGGACGAATTGCCACAGTTGACAAAGATGGATTTCCTCAAGTAATTCCCATGAATTTTGTCTTCGTAAATGATGGAATTTACATGCATTCTCATACCAAAGGCGAAAAATTAGACAATGTTAAGAATAATTCCAAGGTTGGATTTGAGGTAGATAAAGAACTTGAGTTTTTACCATCCTATTTTTCAGACCCCAAGGATGCATCACTTGCAGACACTCTGTATATCAGCGTAGTAATCAAGGGTAAAGGAATCATCATAGTAGATAGAAATGAAAAAACTATGGCACTCAATGCATTGATGAAAAAATATCAGCCTGAAGGAAAATATGAACCTCTAACGCCAGATAGTGAAGTGATTGATGCGGTAGCAATAATCAAAGTTGTTCCATATTTGATGACAGGAAAATACAAAATTGGACAACATATGCGGCCTGAAGAAAGAATTGATTTAGCAAAAAAAATCCTAGAGAGAAATACTCCTACTGCAGTTGATACTCTCAAGGTAATGGGATTTGAAGTCACACGAGAAGGTCCAAAGATGGTTGATGAACCATCATGGTAATTTAATAACAAAAGCACCATTGCTTTAAATTCAGTTTACATGGATTGTAACTGTTGCAACAAATACATGGATTTGAATTAAAATCAGAATTTGCACCAACTGGAGATCAGCCACAAGCTATTGAAAAATTAGTAGAGGGTGTAAAAAAGAACAAAGTTCAAACTCTTTTGGGAGTAACTGGCAGTGGAAAAACATTCAGTGTAGCAAATGTAATTGCAAGAACTGGAAAAAATACACTAGTAATTTCACATAACAAAACTTTGGCTGCACAACTGTATTCTGAGTTAAAACAGTTTTTTCCTCATAACAATGTAGGCTACTTTGTATCATACTATGATTATTATCAACCAGAAAGTTACATTCCTCAAACAGATACTTACATAGAAAAAGACACACAGATCAATGAAAAAATCGAAAAGATGAGATTAGAAGCTACGGCAATGCTGCTCTCAGGAGAACCAACAATTATTGTTGCTACTGTATCTTGCATCTATTCTCTTGGAAATCCAAGAGATTGGGAAGATATGGCAATTACTTTGAATCAAGGAGATGGTACTAATCGAAGCCAAATTATCAAAAAACTGGTTAATGCAAGATATGAAAGAAATGACATGGAGCTTGCTCCAGGTAATTTTAGAGTTAAAGGCGATACTCTAGATATTATTCCTGCGTATTCAGAAGACATTATTCGCATCTCAATGTTTGGAGATGAAATTGAAAAGATTACAGTTCTTGATCATGTATCACTAAAAGAGAAAAAGAAGATTTCACAAATCAAAATTTTCCCAGCAAAACACTATCTTATTGCAAAAGATGTTAGAGACAGGGCAATCAAATCAATTAAATCGGAACTTAAGACAAGGCTGCCAGAACTCAATGAGCTTGAAAAACAACGATTAGAGATGAGAACAAAGTACGATTTAGAGATGATTGAAGAGCTTGGTTATTGTTCTGGAATTGAGAATTATTCTAGGCATTTTGATGGAAGAAAGCCTGGAGAGAAAGCATTTTGTCTTTTAGATTTTTTTGATAAAGACTATCTTCTCGTAATAGATGAATCACATGTAACTCTTCCACAATTACATGGGATGTTTAAAGGGGATTGGTCTAGGAAAAAAGAACTTGTAACTTATGGATTTAGATTACCAAGTGCACATGATAATAGGCCTCTTAAATTCGAAGAGTTTGAAGAGTATATCAAAAATACAATCTTTGTTTCAGCAACTCCTGGAGATTATGAACGAAAGTTATCTTATCAGATTGTAGAACAGCTAGTTAGACCCACAGGCCTTTTGGATCCTGTAGCACAAATGCGTCCAACAAAAAATCAGATGGATGATCTAATTTTAGAGATTAACAAAAGAGTTGAAAGTGATGAACGAGTTTTAGTTACTACTCTAACAAAAAGAATGGCCGAGGACCTAGCTGAATATCTTGCAAAAAAACAAATCAGAGTAAGATACATGCACTCTGAAATCGAAGGCCTTCAAAGGACAGAGTTGATAAGACAACTACGTCTAGGTGAATTCGATGTTCTAGTAGGAATAAATCTACTCAGAGAAGGTCTAGACATACCCGAAGTATCACTTGTAGCAATTTTAGATGCAGACAAGGAAGGATTCTTGAGAAATGTGACAAGTTTAATTCAAACTTTTGGTAGAGCTGCTAGAAACTCTAATGGCTCTGTGATAATGTATGCAGATAGTAGCACAAAATCTATTCAAGCTGCATTAGCTGAAACTGAACGCCGTAGAAAAAAGCAAACTCAATACAACAAAGATCATGGAATTACACCAAAAACAATCATAAAGTCAATTCCAGAACAAGTAGCTAATCTAGATGATATAAAACACAAATCTACTCATGATCTTTCAACTGATGTAATTGAGCTTGAAGCGCAAATGAAGAAATATGCTGAAGAGCTAGACTTTGAGCGAGCAATAGAGTGTCGTGAGAGAATCGCTAGAATTCAAAAGGAGATTGATAAAAAAAATGAAAGAAAATAAATTAAAAATTCGTGGTGCTCGTCATCATAATTTAAAAAATCTTGATGTGGATATTCCAAAAAATAATCTTGTAGTAATTAGTGGATTATCAGGTTCTGGAAAATCTACACTTGCATTTGATACGATTTATGCTGAGGGACAAAGACGTTATGTTGAGTCACTTTCTGCCTATGCAAGACAGTTCTTAGAGATGATGGATAAACCAGATGTCGATTCGATTGAAGGTCTATCCCCAGCAATATCAATTCAGCAAAAGACAACGAGTAAGAATCCACGTTCAACTGTTGGAACAACAACTGAAATCTATGACTATCTAAGATTGCTTTTTGCTAGAATCGGAATTCCTCACTGTACTAATTGTGGTAGAAAAATCTCTACACAATCAGTTGAGACGATTTGTGATTCAGTTCTCAAAGATTTCGATAAAAAGAAGATAATGGTTCTATCCCCAATAATTCAGAGAAAGAAAGGAACCTATGAGAAATTATTTGAGCAAACAAAAAGAGATGGTTATTCCAGAATCAGAATAGATGGTGAGATTTTCTCCCTAGATGATGAGATTCCTCCTCTTGATAGGCAAAAATGGCACAATATTGAGATTATTGTAGATAGAATTACAATAGAAAAATCAGAAAAATCAAGATTGTTTGAAGCGATTCAAACCGCACTCAAAGCTGCCAAAGGTTATGTAATGATTTCGTCTGAAAAAGAGGATAAAATCTTTTCACAAAACAATGCTTGTCCATTTTGTGGTGTTACCGTTGGAGAGTTGGAACCAAGAACTTTTTCGTTTAACTCACCGTTTGGAATGTGTAAGACATGTAATGGATTAGGATTAAAGATGGAGTTTGATCCAGACCTAGTAATTCCTGATAAAACAAAATCTATTCTTGATGGTGCAATTGTTCCTTGGAGTGGAAGATTTTCATCATTTAGAAGACAGGCATTACGAGCTGTTGGTAAAAAGTTTGGTTTTGATTTAATGACTCCAATTGAAAAAATAAAACCAAAACACATGAAAGTTATTTTGTATGGAACAGATGAATTAATTGATTTTAGATATAGATCAAAATCAGGAGATTCTTCTTGGCAATATACTGATGCATTTGAAGGAGTTATAGAAAATCTTCAACGTGTGTTTATGGAAACAGATTCAGAATCAAAAAGAGAATGGTTAAAGCAATTCATGAGAGATACCCCATGCAATATTTGTGGAGGAAAAAAGCTAAAACCAGAATCATTGGCAGTTAAAATAAATGATAAAGGAATTATGGATGTTTGTGATTTATCAATTGATAATTGCTATGATTTCTTTGCTACACTCAAATTATCAGAAACAGAACAATACATTGCAAGAGATGTTCTAAAAGAAATCAAAGAAAGATTAGAATTTTTAAAAAATGTTGGGCTAAATTATCTTACCCTTAACAGATCAAGCTCAACTTTATCTGGTGGAGAATCACAAAGAATTAGACTAGCTACACAAATTGGCTCTAACCTTACAGGAGTTCTTTATGTGTTAGATGAGCCAACAATTGGGCTACATCAAAGAGATAATACTAGACTCATAAAAACGCTAACAAAGCTGCGAAATTTGGGAAATACAGTCATAGTAGTAGAGCATGACGAGGAAATTATACGAAATTCGGATTGGATGATTGACTTGGGTCCTGGGGCAGGAGTCCACGGAGGAAATGTTGTCTTTGAAGGGAAGGTTGATCAGATTCTAAATGGACATGATTCTGTAACAGGAAAATATCTAAAAAATAAATCATTAATCAATTTAGTAGACAAAAAACGTAACCAACAAAACAAACTTGTTGTAAATGGTGCATCTGAAAACAATCTAAAAAAAATCGATGTAGAGTTTCCACTTGGTTTGTTTATTGCAGTTACTGGAGTTTCTGGTTCTGGAAAATCAACTCTAGTAAATGAAATTTTGTTAAAATCATTAGAATCTCATTTTTACAAGACTAACAAGAAGCCAGGTAAGCACAAAGACGTAGCTGGTATTGAGAACATAGACAAAGTTATTGCAATTGATCAATCACCTATTGGAAGGACTCCTAGATCAAATCCTGCAACATACATTGGAGCATTTACTCCAATTAGAGAGCTTTATGCTAATACAGAATTGTCAAAAGAGAGAGGATATGCACCAGGACAATTTTCATTTAATGTTGCAGATGGAAGATGTTTTGCATGTGAAGGTGATGGTGTAAAACAAATTGAAATGCAATTTTTATCAGATGTATATGTAAAATGTGATGAATGTAAAGGTAAGCGTTACAACTCTGAAACACTATCTGTTCTTTACAAGGGAAAAAATATTGCAGATGTTTTGAATATGACAGTTTATGAAGCATTACAATTTTTTGAAAACATTCCAGCAATTAAAAGAAAATTGCAAACAATTTATGATGTTGGTCTAGGCTACATAAAGCTGGGGCAATCATCTACAACTCTTTCTGGAGGTGAAGCACAAAGAGTGAAGCTTGCAGCAGAATTGTCAAAAAAAGGTACAGGAAAAACAATGTACATTCTTGATGAGCCTACAACTGGTTTGCATTTTGCTGATGTCCAAAAATTACTTGATGTTCTAAACAGACTTGTAAATCTTGGAAACACCGTAGTTGTAATTGAGCATAACATGGATGTGATAAAAAACTCTGACTGGATTATTGATTTGGGACCTGAGGGAGGCGAGGAAGGAGGCAAAATTGTAGCTACAGGCACGCCTGAACAAGTAGCAAAAGCACCAGGAAGCTATACTGGCAAATATCTCAAAAAATTCATGAAGCGATGACTTTGGATATTTCAAAAATCTCCATTCCTTCTCATCCGGGCATCTATTTGATGAAGGATGAAAAAGACAAAATAATCTACATAGGCAAAGCAAAGAATCTCAAAAATCGAGTAAGATCATATTTTTTAAAAAATCAAAATTACAAGACACAAAAACTTGTTGAAAAAATTCACGATATAGAATTTGTTCTAACAGATAATGAAAGTGAGGCGTTTCTTTTGGAATCAAATATGATCAAAAGATATCGTCCTATGTACAATATTGAGTTAAAAGATCAGCAAAGATACACGTATCTTAGAGTTACAGATGAGGAGTATCCAAGGTTATTAGTGGCAAGACGAATGAGAACTGGTAAGTTTTTAGGCAAAGGAAAAGTCTATGGCCCCTTTACTTCCGGAAGCTCAAAACTGCTAACAATTGGTACATTACGAAAAGCATTCAAAATTAGAATTTGTAAAAATCTTCCTAAGAAAGCATGTCTAGAATACCATCTTGGAAACTGTGAAGCACCATGTGAGTTCAAGGAAGCTCAGAAAAGTTATGAAAAACATGTTGAGGATTTAGAATCTATTCTAAAAGGAAAACAAAAGATGCAAGACTTTGTTCAAAAGCTCAAAGATGAAATGAAAAATGCATCTGATTCTTTAGAATTTGAGCGGGCAAAAGAAATACGAGATACTTTGCAAAGACTTGGTAGTCTTCAATCAGATCAAAAAATGGAATATGTTGAAAATGCACCAGATGAAGATTATTTTGGAATAAAAATTGAAGAGCAAACTGCATTAATCATGACATTACATCAAAAACATGGAGTAATTCGAGACAGAGATAGATTCTCTTTTGATTTAGTTGCAGATAATACTTTTTCAAACTTTTTGTATCAGTATTATACAACGCATAAAATTCCAAAATACATAGTAGTCAATGAAAATCCTGAAAACAGGAAATTCCTAGAGGGAATTCTCTCAAAAAATGCAGGTTTTGATGTAAAAATTATTGTTCCAAACAAAGGAAAAAGACGACAGATGATTGATTTGATTTTGAAAAATATTGATTTGATTCAATCAAGAGGGATAGAGCCAGGATTAGTAGAGTTAAAAGAAGTTTTAGGATTAGCAAAAATTCCAAAAGTTATCGAGTGTTTTGATATTTCTAATCATGGTGTAGATTATGCAGTCGGTTCAATGTCGAGATTTGTCGATGGTCATCCAAATAATTCAGGATATAGAAAATTCAAAATCAAAACTGTCAAAGGTCGTGATGATTTTGCAATGATATCAGAAATTATTAAAAGGAGATACATGAGATTAGCAAAAGAAGAGAAAGAATTTCCTGATTTGATTTTAATTGATGGTGGAAAAGGACAACTGAGTGCAGCTACAAAATCATTACAAAGTATTGCAGTAAAAATTCCATGTGCGTCATTAGCAAAGGAAAATGAAGAAGTTTTTGTACCAAGCAAAAAGAATTCAATAATTATTCCAAAAGATCATCAGTCATTGAAGATATTACAACATGCAAGAGATGAAGCACATAGATTTGGTGTTGCATATAATCGAAGTCTTAGAAAACTGACTAAACTAAAGAATTAGATTAAAAGAAAAAGAAAGGATTTGAGTTAGTTAACTTGAACTTCGCCAACCATCCATGGGTG
>JABAOH010012253.1_pt1 | contig 12062 bp, 10 predicted proteins | sample 7062181 | NCBI WGS metagenome assembly JABAOH01 (sample SAMN14538630, study PRJNA623070) | marine sediment metagenome | biome: marine biome [ENVO:00000428]; feature: marine pelagic biome [ENVO:01000023]; material: deep marine sediment [ENVO:00002113]; isolation source: pool of 5 deep marine... | reverse complement strand
TGCGTATCGTTCTGGATTCGCAGGTCCTGTAGCTCCGACTCGCAACCACTTACCAGCAGGCCACAAGCACATACAAGAAAAATAACTGAAAGTGTGACAGTTCGCATCATTCAATCCTTTCCAAGAAAAATAAGACAGTTTCTCTTGACCATCCCTAAAATACTCAAGCTCTTTATTTACAAACCGTTACAGCCCCGTGAATTTTGCGTTCACCACCCTCGCCCACAAATAAAACCGATTTGTGTCTGTCCGTCAAGAATAAATTACAAAATATACAATCCATTAGCAGCTTTTTCTTAGCTGGAAAATAATACCGGACGAGGTGGTCCGATTGCCCTACCCCCTATGAAAGGATTGCACAGCGAGATGCCCCTTTTACCGGGTCGAAAAGAATCGAGAGGAAACTACCATGCCGAATGCCGAGCCTGTCACGACCTGGCACCGCCATCCGCTACGACTCGATGCGTTAAGTCGCATCGCGGCGAGAGCAAGCTTCCAAGGCGGCCTTGATCCGTTTGTAGGGTGTTCGTCTTACGACTTTATCGGCAGACCTTGCTTATCTGTAAACTTTCCCATCACGATCATGACGAAGTCGATGAGTACCCAAACGCCAAGCCCACCGAAAGTAAACAGCTGGAGAAGTCCGGTTCCAGTCTTTCCAGCATAGAAACGATGCGCGCCAAGAAAACCCAAAAATAAACACAGCAATATTGCCATCAGAAAATTCTTGTTGCTCTTGCCCATAATATTGGCTTCTTTGGGTTTCTTTAGCTCTTTAGGTTTTTTCTCTGTCTTGGCTTCTGAGGCTTTCGAGGCCTTTTTAGCTTTAGACTTTTTGGACTTTTTAGCCTTTGTAGCAGTTCCGCCCCCGCCGCTGAGCATAAAAGCCGCACCAGTTATCAAAACAGCTACCCCAGCAACCCCACCCATAATGTACCAGATTAGACCCTGTATGCTCGCCACAATCGAAGGCACCACCTCAAATAGACCTGCCAAAGCCACCACTGCGGTGTAAACAACAACCACCAACGGCAAAAACAGCAGCATCCCAAAAATATTACTTTGCGTATCTGGAGCCAGCTCAATATATGGTTGAGCTAATGCCGGGATCTCCGGAGTGGGTTGGGGCCCGACAAACTCCTCCTCTTCGGTGAGGATTTGCTCTGCCTCAGCAGCCACGTCCGCTGCAGAACCGGCTTCAGCCGGCTCCTGGCCTTCACCCTCAGCCGTGTAAATTTCGTCAAGAATACCGCCTAATGAAGTATCATCAGCCTGCAGCGAAAGGTCCAACAGGCCAGAACCGCTTCCGAAGCTATCCAGATTTACATCTTCTTCGATCTTTTCCAACGGCACTTCAGGCGTTGTGCCTCTTGTACCCGTTATCCCTGGTGGGGCTGTGGTCTCGGCCAACGTATCATCTGTTATTTGGTAATCACGGTCAGTTTCCCCGAGAACGCTGATTCCTTCGCCGGTTATAGCGGTGTCAGCATCGGTCAATTCACTTGGTGGCACTGACACACCAGTTTCCGGTGCCAACAAAATCTCATCTGTGTCTGCCGCCTGTTCCTCCAGTGACGGCTCTTCAAGTCCCGGAGCCTCCATTGCCGGTTCTTCAAGTTCTGGAATCTCCATTGCCGGTTCTTCAGGTTCTGGAGCCTCCATTGCCAACTCTTCAGGTTCCGGAGCCTCAAGTGCCAGCTCTTCAGGTTCCGGAGTCTCCATTGCCAACTCTTCAGGTTCCGGAGCCTCCATTGCCGGCTCTTCAGGTTCCGGAATCTCCATTGACAGTTCTTCAGATTCCGGAGCCTCCAGTGTCGGCTCTTCAGGTTCTGGAGTTTCTATTTCCAGCTCCTCAAATTCCGGGGTTTCCAGTGCCAGTTCTTCGGGTTCCAGAAGCTCTGGTGCTGGAGCCTCTTCGGATGCCGGAATACCCGTGTCGGACATCAATGCTTCGACTTCATCAACCTTGAACAATAAATTCGGGCCGTCACGAAACTCACGCAACTTACCGTCTTTGACTATCTCTTTTAATTCTTCCTCTGTTTTATTGAGTTTCTCGGCAGCTTCCTGTAATGAATAAAACATACCAGCCATAATCACTACCTCCCATGAGCCAACAACATGGCTTGCAACGCTTTTTTACCTCATTAACAACGGCTCTTAACACTAAACATTCTATCTTAACCGCTGTAAATATGCAACCTTTTTTTGGCGAAAATACCATAAATCTATGGCTCAAAAGCAATTCCGAAACCCCTGAATCCCAAAATATGATTTTATTGCAATGCTGAGGCACTTTGTGTAAAATAACTTAACTTTTTTGATGAGCATTATAAGCTTTTTCCGAAACCCCCACTGCTTCGCTTTTGTAAAGCAAAACGGTGGGGGACAATAGACGTCCGGTAACAACACGGGAATTATCGGGGTGTAGCTCAGCTTGGCCAGAGCGCCTGCTTTGGGAGCAGGAAGTCGTAGGTTCAAATCCTATCACCCCGAGTTAGATGGTTTGGCCTTTCTATGGGGACGGCAATCACCACCATCACTGTGTTACTGATTCTGTTGATTTAATCGAAAACTAAAGCCGGTGGCCTGGTCTGGAGATGCCCAGTTTGTGACCACAGACTGATCGCCAGTGGGAGTTATTGCGGTGAGTGTGGGTCGAAGGTATAATCTGCCTGCAGCTCAAGTATCCGACTATTTTGTCAATGATTCTGATAGTAACAGACGACGGAGTTCCTGAGCTCAGAACCTGTCGTCGCCTAATCATTTACATTTGCAGTAGATAAGAACGAGACAATCATGGACAAAACTAACGCGACCATATGGAATATTGTTGGGACGCTCGTTATGGTTTTATTCTGTGCCGGGCCGGCCATTGCCGCGAAGCAGGTAGAGCTGTGGACCCGCTTTGAGGACACGTTCCAGAGCACAAACGACTACGACAATCCGGTCCAGGAGGCAAAGCTCAGAGTCGAGTTCACCTCCCCAAGCAGTAAGAAAAGGACCATACTCGCTTTCTGGGACGGTGGCCGAACGTGGTGTGTGCGTTTCTCGCCCGATGAGCTGGGCAAATGGTCCTATCGGACTTCCAGTTCCGATCAACAGAACAAAGGCCTACACCACAAGAGCGGCTCGTTCCAGTGTGTCCCATACCAAGGGAGCCTGCAATTATTCCGACATGGGGAACTACGCTTGTCCAAGAACCGTCGTCATCTCGAACACGCAAATGGTACGCCTTTCTTCTGGCTGGCCGACACAGTCTGGTGTGGCCCCTTGTTTGCGGACCTGGTTGATTGGCACGTATTCCTGAAGGACCGCGTGGACAAGGGGTTCACGGCGATTCAGTTTGTCATGACCCAGTGGCGCATGGCTGCGACTGACGCGGAGGGAAATCCCACATTCTGGGGCAAGGACAGGGTCCGTGTGAATCCCAAGTACTTTCAACGACTGGACAAGTATGTGGATGCAATCAATGACGCAGGTATGCTGGCGGTGCCGGTCTTGCTCTGGGCCATTCGCGGTAGCGACAACCCCGGCTACTATCTGCCGGAAGACCAGAAGATCGTCCTGGCCGAGTACATGGTCGCCCGTTACGGTGCTCACCAGGTCCTGTGGTTTCTCGGCGGGGACGGCGACTACAACGGGGACAAGGCCGAAACCTGGAAGCGCGTGGGTCGCGCCGTTTTCCGTGAAGACCAGCACCGCTTGGCCACAATGCATGTGCGAGGTAGAAGCTGGGTCGGCAACGAGTTCCGGAACGAACCCTGGTTCAGCTTCATTAGTTATCAGAGCGGCCACGGTGATGACGACAAGACCTTCCGCTGGCTCAATCAGGGTCCCCCCAGCACCGAATGGAACAAGAAGCCCACGCTGCCGGTCATCAACACCGAACCTAATTATGAGGCCCACAATGGGTACACTTATCGCCGAGTTCATACGGATCATTCCGTGCGCCGGGCTGCATACTGGAGCCTATTGGTCTCACCGACGGCGGGTGTCACCTATGGCGGCCAGGGCATTTGGGGCTGGCACACCAAGGTACAGGCCCCGGCTGACCATATCCGTACGGGACTTGGCTCACCCTGGAACGCTGCCAAGGACCTACCTGGAAGCTTCAGTATGAAGTACCTGCACGAGTTCTTCAAATCTGTCGATTGGTGGCGGCTCACCCCTGCACCGCAGTTGTTAGCCGAACAGCCGGGAAAGAAGGACGCCTCCAAGTTCATCGCTGCGGCCAAATCCGACGAGGGTGACTTGGCGGTTATCTATTTGCCCGAAGGCGGCACCGTCAAGGTCAATACCGACCTGCTCAAGAAAGGTCTCACCGCGCGCTGGTTCCACCCCCGCACCGGCGGCTTGCTCGAAGCCGGCAAAGTCCAGAAATCACCGCAAACCTTCAAAACGGCAGACCGCAACGATTGGGTGCTGATGTTGAGTAGATAGAAGAAGACTATTTTGCCGTGTGTGCTTTAGAAGCAGGAAGTCGCACGCTCAATTCGTATCACCCCGATTTTCATAACAGCCTGTAAATAAGATGCTTATTTTAGCATCGCTTTCATTCTCTTATCTTTACTTTACAATTTTGTGGCAGTTTGGCCTGTATCCGTCGCTTTCAACGTAACCTTACTTTCCTGGCTCGGCCTTGCACTGCTTTAATTTCTTGCTGCCAGACCGTCCTTGTTCACTCTGGAGTTTGTAATGATCTATAGCCTGCTGAATAACCACTTTTAAGTCTGTCTCGAGGTTCCAAGGCTTAGGAATGAACATGAAAATTTCTCCCTGATCGATTGCCTCCTGGAGAGCGGTCACCTCTGCATATCCTGAGAGCACTATCCCAACGATGTTGGGATACATTGTTCTGACGACCTTGAGAAGCTCAAGTCCGTCCATCTCAGGCATACGCATATCGGTTACGACTACATGCACTTCCTCCCGCTGTAAGATTTCAAGTGCCTGCTTCCCACTGTTGGCGAATAGTCGATTGTATGGTTCATCAAAGAAGCTTCTTTCCAGAGAACGCAAGACTATTTCATCATCATCCACAAATAATATGGTTCTCATTTCTACAATTTTCTGTTCCTCTCTTCCAAACATTTTCTGCTCCCTTCTCATTCAGAGGAAGCATTATTTTGAATTTAGTACCCTCACCAACAGAACTATCGACAAGGAGTTTACCATTGTGCTTGATTACAATAATATCGTATGAGATGCTCAACCCAAGCCCCGTGCCCTCACCAACAGGCTTGGTTGTAAAGAATGGATCGAATATATTCGATAACTTGTCAGGCTCGATACCAGGACCATCATCGGAGATTTCACAAACCACATCATCATCCGTTACATATGTCTTGATTGTGATGGTTCCCTTGTCTTTTTTTTTCTGAGATTTGATTGCCTGAGTCGCATTGATGATGATATTGAGGAGCACTTGATTAATCTGGCCTGCGTCACAGAGAATCAAAGGCACTTTGGAAAGATTAGCCCTGACATCAGCTTCATATTTAATTTCATTCTGCGCCACGACGAGGGTGGCCTTTATACCATCATTGATGTTATACTTGTTAAGGTTTCCTGGCTGGTCAATTCTCGAAAAATCTCTCAGGTTCTGGACGATACTGGTGACCCTATCAATGCCTTCTCTCGAATCACTAAATAGTCTTGGGAGATCTTTTAGAATAAAGTCGATTTTCATATCAGTCTGAGATTTTCCTATAGTGTCTGTTTTATCCGACAGTTCCGTTTTTTCAGAAGCTTCAATTTCTCCAAGAAGTTCGCCATACATTTGAAGCAGTTCCTGGATTTTCTTCATGTAATTTTCCAGTGTCTCGAAATTGCTGGCGACAAAGCCCACCGGAGTATTTATCTCATGTGCAACACCAGCAGCAAGCTGCCCAATAGACGCCAGTTTTTCGCTTTGTACTAGTTGAGATTGTGTTTCTTTCAGTTCTTTATTAGACTTTTCGAGTTCTTCGTAAGCGAGCCTTAGGCTCTCCTCCGCTTTTTTGCGCTCGGTTATTTCTCGGTTGAGATTATCAATGGATGTGGTTGTCTTCCTTAATTCCTTGAGCATTTTTTTGAAAGAAGCAGCCAGTTGGCCTACTTCATCATTTGACTTAATCTCTATTTGAGTGTCTAGTTTGCCCTTGCCTATTTCAGCCGCGGCAGTTCTCAGCCCCAAGAGAGGTACGTATATGGAACGGGAAACAAGTAATCCTGCACCCACAGCTAATATTACAGCAACGGCCCCAAAGATTAAAATTAACAATTTGCTAGTTTTAATCAAATTTTGTGATTGTTTTGTTATCAAATTAACTGCCTCGGTAGAACTTGAAAGTGCTTCATCGTATTTGGCTCCTCTTCTTTGAGCATAATCTACAAGATATTGTTCGTGAACCCTTTTTTGGTCCCAATATCTTTCGCTCTCTAATATTTTGATAGCCTCCTCTACTTGCCCATTATTAACGAGCTCTATCGATGCATATTCCATTTCAATATGGGCACGATTAGCCATGTCCATATTTGAGAAAAATTCCCTGTCTCTCTCTTCTCCTTTATCAATAGCTTCTTTTATTGCTCTTTCCAATTTGGGCTCGACTTCTTTGTAACGCTGTATCCATCTCTTATCCTGAGTAAAAGCGTAATTCCTCGCAGATTGAGTTAAGAGTTCATCATAGTAACGTATTGTTTGAGCTAAACCATCCAAATACGATGTTTTACTTATTGATTCTACACTTTCTGGTATACCGCTATTCAAAGGAACAGCAATTTGATTTAGTTGGAACAGTGAAATATGCCCTACGACTGCAACCCACATCGCAACAGCTAAAAAGCCAAGAATCAATCTTTGACTTATCCGCATCTTATATACCCATCTTTGGTTTTACGCCAACAGCAAATCTATGGGGCTGTTACAAATCCGTTATTTTTTCTTCAGGTTCCTCTTCTATCCTTTTGTGCTCACTAATACTATCATCCCTCTTAGCAAACCTCAGAAGTCCGGCGGGCGATATTCAGCAGTTATAACATTAGGGCTTTATCTATTGTACTGGCATCCGTATTTAGTTGAAAATACAGCAACTGACTGTAATGTATCGGCGAAAATAAACAGGCACTTTTTAGATATTATTGAAGACCTTTATGCCAACGATTTCGCCATTACGGAGTTTGCACACACACAGTTCAATACATTTCTACAAAAAGGTTATTATGGGTCCTTGTGCAAGATGCAGGGTGGTTGTATCGCTTCATAGTTTGTTTGTTATTAAGTGGTCATAATGTGCTGCCGATACTGTTTGTAAGCTAATTCAGCAGTCTTTGGACATATTAAAATATTATGGAAAAGAAAGACCCATTAATTTCGTTTCTAATTGAAGAGAGAATCCTTGATGAGAAAACTCTTCAGTCTGCAATCGACCAGCAACGGAATACCGGACAAAGCCTGCTGAGTATACTGAAAAAGGAAAATCTTCTCGATGAAGACCAGTTAACCAGGGCTATTGCCAGTGCTAACAAAATCGAGTTTGTCAATCTTGCACCTGAAATGGTTGATCCGATGGTAGCCCACTTGGTGTCTTATGAGATAGCTAGTCGGCATAACGTGATTCCGATAAAGAAAGAAGATGATCAACTGCAGGTGGCGATGAGCTCTCCTTTGAATTTGTCTATCCGGGATCAAATCGAAATGAAGACCGGATACAAGGTCATTCCGGTCGCTGCGACACCCAGTGCTATAAAACAGGCTGTGCATTATCATTTCAACGTCACAAATGTAACAAAGCAGGCTATAGTTTCGATGCGGTTGAAGGAAGAGCCAGCCGAAAGTACCCAATACGATGAAGCTGAGCAGGAATCAGCAAGAGTAGATAGTTCTCCTATCGCAAAGCTGGTTTCTTCCATAATAAGTGGTGCCATTGATTCTCGGGCAAGCGATATACACATCGAACCACAGGATTCTGATGTGAGGGTGAGGTACCGTATAGACGGGACCTTACGTCCTGCAATTACCTTGCCCTCGTCAGCGCAGCAAGAGGTGATCTCGCACATTAAAATTATGGCGGACATGGATATTTCTGAGCGAAGGATTCCTCAAGATGGTCATATGATTTCGCGGCGAGATGACAAAGATTATGACCTTAGAGTCTCTTCACTGCCAGCTGTAGGAGGAGAGAAGATAGTAATCAGACTTCTCGATAAGGATGTGGATAAGTGGTCAATTGATGCGATCGTAACTTCCCCAGAGGATAATCAGAAATTCAAATCAATAGTCAAGAATCCTTATGGTATGCTTCTGCTGACCGGCCCCACCGGATGTGGTAAGACCACTACCCTCTATACGATGCTTCAATTGCTCAACACCCCTGAAGTAAATATCGTTACTGTTGAAGACCCCGTTGAATATCGTCTTGATGGTATTACCCAGGTCCAGGTTAAACCGGTCGCTGGTAGGACTTTTGCATCGGCCCTGCGAAGCATCGTCCGACAAGATCCGGACATCATTCTGATTGGTGAAATTCGTGATGTTGAAACCGCCGAAATAGCCATCAGTGCGGCTCTGACTGGCCACCTAGTCTTAAGCACATTACATACAAATGATGCTGTAGGAGCAATTTCGCGTTTGACTAATCTCGGCATACCATCTTTTCTTGTCGCTTCAGCGCTTCTGGGAACAGCGGCCCAAAGACTTATCAGGGTGTCCTGTCCCAAGTGCAAGCAAGATTATGAGCCAACAGAGCACGAACTAAAGTGTCTGTTTGGTGAGGCCTATCAGGATAAGAAGATTAAACATTACCGGGGAACAGGATGTAAAAGCTGCTACCATACTGGATATCACGAGCGAAAAAGCATTTATGAGATACTGTGCATTTCTCCAGAAATAAGAAGAATGATCATCAGCAGAAACGGCGATGCAGAAATTAAGCAAAAGGCGATGGCGGAAGGTATGAAGACCCTTCGTGAGAGCGCAATTAATGAAGTTTTAAATGGCGTCACAACTGTGGATGAGGTGATGAGAGTTGTTGATGTGAGGACAAACTGATGGCTGTCTATGACTACACGGCAAAAGACGAAAACGGGGATACGATCACCGGTACTTGTGACGACATTGATAATGTTGGCGCGCTGCGTGAAGACCTAGCCAAGATGGGTTATGTTCTCGTAAAAGCCCGCCAGCGGAAGAACTCAACGAGGAGACGCCGGAAAATAAAGCAATCCGAAGTTGTTACTTTTGTCTATAAGTTTGCGGAGATGTATTCGGCAGGGCTGTCAATCACAAGGTGCCTTGAGGTGCTCGAGCAACAGAGTGAAAATCCGGCCTTTGGGCATATAATCGCTAATACGAGGCAAAGTATCGAAAATGGTTCGAACTTAGAAAAGGCGTTTGGAAAGTACAGCGACGTATTCTCAGATTTCTTTTCTGGGATGATTGAGGCTGGTGAGTCTGGAGGGAAATTATCAGAAGCTCTCGAGATGAGTGCCGAATATCTCGAAAAGCGGATGGATATAAAGAGGAAGGTCAAATCAGCCTTTGCTTATCCGGTTATTGTGATTGTTGTCTGCTTTGTAGTTGTTGGTTGCCTTTTGGCTTTTGTCGTGCCTGTCTTTTCGAAGTTGTACAAACAATTGCACGTAGAGTTGCCGGGGCCCACTCAGGCTCTTGTAAACTTAAGTTCTCTACTTAGAGACTTTTGGTGGGCAATTCCTCCTATTATCGTGGGAGCAGCGATAATACTGCACCGACTGTTCAGAAGCCCCCGTATCAGAGCAAAGTGGGACGCTTTCAAGCTAAATATGCCTGTTCTCGGTAAACTTAATCGTATGATAATGATTTCCCATTTTACACGGACCTTTGGAATGTTGACTTCTGTGGGAGTTTCGCCAATTAGGGCTCTGGACGTGGCATCCGTGGTTGCTCATAATCACAAACTGACCGGTATTGCTAAAGAATTGCAGGGAGCTATTGAGACAGGTAATAATGTTGGGGAATCCTTGAAGAACTATGACATCTTTCCTCCAATGATTGTAGAGTTGGCTATTTCGGGTGAGGAGGTGGGGGAGGTGGCTCAAATGATGACTAAAGGCGCTAATTTTCTTGATAAAGATATTGAAAGGACAACGAACGCTCTAATCGTGAAATTGGAACCGGCATTGACGGTTATTATGGGGGTCATCGTAGGTTTTATCCTCATGGCGGTGTATTTACCCATGTTCGATTACATGCGCCATCTGGAATAGTCGAAGAGCAAACCAGGAAAACACCTTCTTGTTGCAGAACAAGTAAAGAGCTTAGGGTAATATCTTACCGGACATATAAACAAGGCCCTCATTGCAGTAATATTCGTTAAGTGGAATACTCAACAACAATGAGAAAAGGTGATTGCTTCCGATAAACACTGCAATAAACGTGTCTGTGTCTGGTCGGCGAACTAAACTTAAAGTTGCTTTAGTCGCCTTTTCAAGGATAGTGATAAAGTACAAAGTATATTGTGTCGATAGTGACGTCGAGAATTAAGTTTTAGATATAGTGTCTTTTTGAAAGGCAAAAAAATGAAATTCAGAAAAGGTTTTACGTTAGTTGAACTGATGATCGTCGTTTTGATCCTCGGGGCACTGGCGGCAATTGCTCTTCCAAGGATTATAGGAGGCGCAAACCAGGCCAAAATCAATGCCTGCAAAACTAATATCGACATGATGAACTCACAAATCGAATTGTACTACGCCAACACCGACGGCTGGCCGGCAAGCTTAGCGACTGTGACCGGAGACACCGACTATTTCCCCGATGGTGAGCCTGTGTGCCCAATCGGAGACACCTATTCTATGGACCCTAACACCTACCGGGTTAATGCACACAGCCATTAATGGCAAGTGGGGTCTGGTTAAAACTGGACATAGTTTCTATGAGATAAAACAAAGATGGCTGCGGACGGTCGGCGGCCATCTTTCTCTTTTTAGCTGCTTGGGGCAATGAGACTCAAAAAGGACAGGGCCTTCAGCTTGGTCGAAATGATTATTGTCGTAATGTGGCTTGGTATATTGGCCGCCATTGCCGTGCCGAGACTCAACCGCGCCTCCATCTTAAAAAACAAAGCCCGGACCACTGCCAGGAAAATCGTTGCCGACCTTCGCCTCACACGCAGACTGGCTATCTCCGACGCCGCAAACAATACCGAGGGTTTTAACCTGCAGATGGTGGGTCCTAATCCATACACCGGCTATACAATAGAAAATGATGATACCGGAGAGACAGTAGATTATCACACTCTCGATTCAGAAGTCACCTGCACCGGCGGTTTGGCGTTCTTGTTTGCTCCCTTTGGAAATCTAAAACCCTTATCAGACACTCAGCTGAACGTATCCGCCGATGGCAAAAGCTTCACAATCACAATTATTCCAGCAACAGGTATGGTAAAATGCACCGAAAACTAAGTACCAAATTGAGGTACGAGATGCAAGATACAAGATGCGAGAAACGCAACGGGGGATTCACTCTCACCGAGGTTGCTATGGCCTCGGCCCTGCTGATTATCGCATTGGTTCCAATTCTAAAAGCCCTGACCAGCGCCCATGTCACTACTACAGCTATTGACCGTAAAACCTCCAGCCTTATACTTGCCCAGGCCAAGCTCGACGAAATAAAGGCACGTTCCATCTTCCACTATAGCGAAACATTTACGGAAACCAACTCTTCTCTCGAAGGTTCTTACCTGTGCAACGTAGAGGATAGCTCTGTCAATGCCAACCTCAGAAAGATAACCGTATCAGTGGGTTATGACCTCAACGGCACCAGTACGCTCGAAACCGACGAAATTAAAGTCACCCTGGCAACACTCGTTGCAAAAAGATGGTAATCCCGTTAGAAATAACACGCCAGAGGTCTTTCCTGTTTTTGGGAGGGATGTCTAACATAGCAAACTTATGGGACCTTTTCTCTGGCCGAGAAATTTTTTATTCTGGTAAGCGCCAATCCCCGATAAAGACCAGCCAACATTGCCAAATAGTCCGATTAATCGCGACTTTTTTAATCTCGTTTTCACCGGCTGACAGTTCAAAACTCAACAAACAAC
>JABAOH010051509.1_pt1 | contig 12063 bp, 7 predicted proteins | sample 7062181 | NCBI WGS metagenome assembly JABAOH01 (sample SAMN14538630, study PRJNA623070) | marine sediment metagenome | biome: marine biome [ENVO:00000428]; feature: marine pelagic biome [ENVO:01000023]; material: deep marine sediment [ENVO:00002113]; isolation source: pool of 5 deep marine... | reverse complement strand
CAAGGGTGCGAACGTCGGTCCGGGAGCTTTTGGGGAGAACGTCACGACTGAGGGCGTTGACTTGTGCAAGTTGAGTATCGGCGGCAGGATCCGGTCCGGTGAGAACATTGAGTTGGAAATTACGCAATTAGGAAAGGAATGCCATCGTCGCTGTGAGATCTTTAAGCAGGTAGGCGACTGTATCATGCCTCGAGATGGCATTTTCGCGAAAGTTATTAAACCGGGTTTGATTGCCGTGGGTGATGCTATAGAGATATGCAATGATTAGAGTGTCGCCGGATAGAATAGGCCCGGTATAATTTGTAGTTGAACGGTACAAGTATCGGAATCTGTGTTGGTGAATTCATCCTTTCCATGAACTCCAAGATATCAAAATTATTTGATAAATTCATGGTCGAGCGGGCATAATATAGCTCTCTCATTTAGGCATACTTTGTGTTCTCTCTTGCCCTAATGATTTCTACGGTCGAGTAGACGTGAAGCTCCCTCATTTAGGCATAATTTGTATTCTCTGTTGCTCCTCTCTTTCGATTGAGGAGTGCCACAATATTCTGCCTTGTAAAAGAGCTTCACGCCCCTCACAGAACCGGACGTGAAGATTTCCCTCATCCGGCTCTTCAGCAAAACTCACTCAACAAGCTATAATGTTTACATACACTTTCACTTGTTGAGATAGGAGGGCTATTTTGCTGGCGTACTGTTATCCATCTCTGTGTATGGCATACGCTGCTCATCCCTCTGCGTTCTACTGCTAACCCCTTCGAGTGTCCCGGGCTCCTGGGACTCGATGGGCATTACCCCATCTACACCTCTACTATGAGTTAGTCCGACTGCCATATCGCCATACTTCCGCCTTGCCTCTTCAGCTTGTTGGAAGCTTCTATTGGGAACGATATGGCTCTCCCACGTTCCGATGTGGACAGTTGAATTACCTGCCATGGCCTGGGACTCCGGCACGCCGCTGTCACACTCACCTATTAACGCGTGCAGCGATACTGGCTTCAGGCTTGTAGACACCTTGGCCCAATGCGATTGTGCTCGATTTCGGAGCTTCATACCTTCACTTTCGTTATGGCCGACAATCCGCCATCCCTTTGGCTCCACACAGTTTGTTACCGCCCTGCATGCAAAGTTCTGTTCTGGCCTGTTGGTTAGACTTTGGCCAGGCTGGACAGCAGACGAACTTCGCACGAATCGATGAGATGAAACCTGTTGTGGAGTGCTGGCAAATAGACTACAATAATTATCGACCAAATAGCAGCTTGGTCCGTATGACAACGGCCGCATTTGCAGAGCTGTATTGTCAGGCAGGTGAACTAAGAGTTGCTGAAAACATTGTGACGGTTTCGGCAGGAATAGAGGTTTTTGGGGGATATTAGGTGCGATTTTAAATAGGCATTAGAGAAAAGCTCATGAGGAAGCAAAATGAAACTTACTGTAAATGGCAAAGAATCAGATTTTGCGGATGGTTTGACTGCAAATGAGCTTTTAGCTGGACAAGATGTAAAGATACCTGAGATGGTATCAGTCGAACTTAATGGACGGATTCTAAAAAGTTCCGAGCTTGAGGAAACAATACTCAAAGACAACGATAAGGTAGAGTTATTGTATTTTATGGGGGGCGGATGTGGCACCAACTTGATCCTTGCTAGGTCTTTTGCGGTCGGTGCCCAATAAGAGGCAGCTTGTGCTGGAAGACGAAGTAAAGTTGCAGAAAACGATAGACCAGATCGTGATGAACATGATCGACACGAATCTGGTCGAAAAGAAGTTCTATATTGATGTGCTCATTGGCAAAGAGTACTGGGTTCTGAGTACTCCCAATGCGTTCGACAAAGAATTTATCTCCATTGCTGTTCTTGGCTATCCTGAACAGGTGGGAGTTTGGTCATATACCTTGCTGCGCCAGTCACGGATCAGTGAATCAAGTATGAAGCCCTATTTCCACGAATTTGGAAAGCACGACTTTGGACTGGTTGCTATTAACCCTAATTTTTTCGGTCCGGATATTGAAGGAGATTCGTTCATTTATCAACTTGAGCGGGTTGTCGCTGACATTGCCACTGATAAGAAAATTGGGTTCATCGGCTTCTCCATGGGTGGGAAGATAGTAGTTGAGTTTTTGGAGCAACGTTCCAAACTACTGGCACGCGTGGCCGGTTTAGTGCTGATTGATCCTACGCTGCCCAATCTTTTGAAGGTTGGGAATATTCGTAGGCTGCTGGATAATGACACCTTACTGATCGCATCGGAAGGGGAAGTTACTAGTCCGGGTGAGATTGCTTCTGCCCTGTTGCAAATTCCCAAAATCTCTTTTCCCGGCATTCATGGAGAAATGCCAAACAAAGCACTCGGGCAGATCATTGAGTTTTATAAGGAACGTACCCTGTAGCTACGAAAGTTCTTGCTTCTCGTCCGAAACAGTCTGTGAAAGATGAGGTCGCCGCTTCCAGACCTATCTCAACCACAAGTTTAATTGTCCTGCCCAGAGATGAGTGATGCGAGCCAGCGGGCAATACCCAAGCTTCGTTGGTGGAGAAAGAGCTATAGTGACGTGCCGATTTTACTGACATTGGTTTAATGGATAACGGGTGGGTTATATGTATTTGAACATCTACGACATCGGCGTATTCCTGGCATTTATCGGTGTTGTCGTCGGTTTCAGTATGGTCAAAAGCCGTAAGGAAGAGACCAGCGAAGATTATTTTTTGGCGAGCCGTGGTTTGAAGTGGTGGTTGATCGGTTTTTCTATTGTGGCCGCCAATATTTCCACCGAACAGTTTGTTGGAATGGCCGGGCAGGGCGCCGGCATTGTCGGTCTGGCCGTATCCGGCTACCAGTTGCTTGGTGCTGTTACTATAGTTTTCGTAGCAATTTTTTTCCTTCCCAGGTTCCTCAGGGCTGGCATCTACACGATGCCGGAATACCTCGAATACCGCTATAACTCCACGGCTCGCGGAATTATGGCATTTTACACGATGGTCATATACGTAACTGTCACCATCACCGCTGTTCTTTATTCCGGCGGCCTGACGTTGCACAAGATATTTGACATGAATATAACAAAGGCGGTTTGGCTCATTGGTATAATCGCTGCCGTTTATACGACATGGGGCGGATTAAAAGCCGTCGCCTGGGCTGACCTTTTTCTAGGCTCGGCATTGATTATCGGGGGGTTAATTACCATGGTGCTTGGCTTCAAGGAGATTGGGAGCATCGGCAGCTTCTTTGAGGCTAATGCAGACAGACTTCATATGGTGCTGCCAGCCGACCACCCTGAAATACCCTGGACCGCTCTTGTCATTGGGCTTTGGATTCCAAACTTCTACTATTGTGGCCTCAACCAGTTCATCGTCCAGAGAACGCTTGCTGCGAAAAGCCTCAAGCAGGGCCAGCTTGGTATCATCTTTGCCGCCGGCTTGTGGCTGCTCGTGCCGTTTGCCATCGTCTTTCCGGGTATAATGGCCGTCCAGCTCTACGGCGATCAACTGGCTACCAGTGACGAGGCGTACCCTATGTTAATACGGAGTCTTATTCCCGCAGGCCTGAGGGGATTTATGTTCGCGGCCATTTGTGGGGCGGTTATGAGCTCATTGGCCTCGATGTTAAACTCCGCGTGTACTATCTTTACTATGGATTTGTACAAACGTCACGTCAAAAAGGATGCGTCGCAGAAATCGCTAATAATGATGGGACGCATTATGACTGTCGTATTTGTTGTCGTCGGCTGCCTGATAGCACCTCAACTGGGTTATCCGAGATTCAAGGGAGTGTTTCATTATATACAGGAGTTCCAGGGTTTTATATCACCAGGAATTTTGGCGGCTTTCGTCTTTGGCATGGTTTTTGGACGGGCTCCTGCATCGGTCGGGGTCGTAGCTTTGGTGCTTAACCCCGTGGTATATGGCCTGCTGCTCATCTTCTTCGGAGAGATCGAATTTTTTGGGCAATTGGGAATATCCCTTGGGCAGATTGCCTTTCTTAATCGAATGGCAATTACATTCGGGCTGCTGATTTGCATAATGGCACTTATCACCGCCTGTAAACCCCTGAATGAGCCCAAAGAGATGCCCGTTAGAGAGGGAATTGATATGAGACCGGCTCGGTCAGTTCTTTGGCTTGGTGCTACGGTGATAGCTGCTGTAATCGCGTTCTATATTGTCTTCTGGTAGACTGCTCAACAAAGACGGTTTCTTCAACAGGCTGCGTATCTCTTCGATGTCGAGGCTAAACTCAGGCACGAAAGCGGGACTGTCCACATACTCTAAGAGGCTGTGAAGCATCTGTTGCGCCACCGGACGTTTGTCGAGGTTGCTGCGCAGGTCGATGCTGCAGACTAGGAGTTTTCCGTTAGCGACTTTGGCTTCGAAGACAAGGCCGAGTTTGCGGTTGGTGTTCCAGTCGTCGATGACCTGTACAATCGGGCGAAATTTCGGCGCGAACTCGTCGAGGACCATAAATTTGGATTTGGTTACAAGGTCCCACCACTGCCAGTTACTGTGAAATTCCGTAGGGAATTGGGCCAGAGCGGGGTGTTTAGGATTGCATAGAATCCCTAAGGTGTGTGGCGGCTGTTTTCTGGTCCAAGCTGTGTTCCAGAAGATTGTCGAAAAGCCTGCTGGGATGTCACTGTCAATGGAATTCAAAGACGGCATCAGTAGCACTTTCTTACCTGCTCCCAAAGCGGTCAAAACTTGCTCGTCGAGGCCCTCGGTGATTAGCAGGCTTTTTGGTGGTTTCGTATCCAGACCGGCTTGGTAAACCCAGATATCCCAGTGGTTTGTGAAGGGCGTTCCTTTCAGCAACACCGTTACTGTAAGCTTTGCCGGGGCAGTCACGCTTGCAAGCGGTACTTCAAGTTTTCCCAGCGAGATGCCGCTACCCAGCGGGACAGTAAGGCTAGGTATCTGTCCGGAGGCGACTTTCTGGCCGTCTGTGTAGTCGACAGACCAGAGAGCGACGGCGTTCAGGATTGGGGCTGGCCCAAAATGAGCGATTTCAATGCCGGCATCGAATGTCTCAGCGGTCGTCCACGTGCGTTTCTTCATCCGCAGGAGAGGCACCGTTTCACTGCAGAAACGGTGAAACTCATCCGGCTTGATATAACCCTTCGAATCCCAGAAGGCGTCGAGGACTCCGACGAGTGCTGTCCCCTGGCCGGGGAAATCATGAATATCGAGCAGTTGAAATCCGCCGAATCCGGGCGTGCGCAGGGCTGCCTCAATTTCTTCTTTGTATAACTTCGACTGCAATTTGCCCGAGGCCATCAGAAAATCCTCTGCCTGATCGAGCATATGGTGCTCGGCGAGTGAGTCTCGGAAGATCTCGAAATTGTAAGCCCGGAGAACACCGGTGTACTTTTCAATTTCCCTAAAGTTTGGGTACGCACACCACTGGCCAATCTCATGGCTCACAATCGGAACGTCATACTTCTCCACAAAAGCTCGATAATCTGTGAGTGTCTCTGGTGGCATTGCATTGAAGCGACCTTTGAGGCCGGTTCCCCAAAGATGGCCTCGGGGATGGTAATCACTGTGATACTGATTTTCAGGGATGATTGGCCAGCCAGCCGCGCTGGAATAGAGACGGCGGGAGTCTTTGTCTTTCCAGTAGTTAATTAGGTCACCGAGGAATCTTTTCCTATTGGCGCCGCCAGGTTCGTTTCCATAAGCAAGCATACAAAAAGATGGGTGATTACCGTACGCTTTTAGAATACGGTCGCCTTCAGCATAAATGAACTTGTCAATGGGCTTGCCGTTGCCGACCGTTGTCCACGTAGGGCATTCGACATGAATGGTGAATCCTAAACGGTCGGCGGCTTCAAATGCCGCCTCTGGGGGACACCAGGAATGAAAACGCATGTGATTCAGGCCGTGTGCCTTTGCATTGTCTAAGATCCGCAGCCACCCGTCAACACTCATATCTGGATATCCAGAGAGTGGAAAAATGCAGCACTCCAGTGTACCTCGCAAAAAGGTTAAGCGATCGTTGATGGTGAACTGTGTCCCCTTTGTGCTGAATCGGCGCATGCCGAACATGACTGCATGTCGGTCGCGAAACGCATCATCCTTTGTGACCGCTGCAAGCGATATCGCTAGCTTGTACATTGCCGGAGAGAATTCATCCCACAACAATACATCATTACCCATCGCATAATCCAACTCAATCATGGTTTCAGGCTTCGAAGCAATGAACTCAACGGTCCTTGGTGCGGGTGTGTGCTTGTGCTTAACATTCCAACTTTCGACACTTATTTGGACAGTTCCACTGACCTGCTGGCCCGTTACATTGCCAAGAGTGATGCGGAGCTTCGCTAATTTGTTCCGCACATCTGGATAAACCTGAATATCGCTGAGCCATACCTTATTCACAGCCTGTAGTTCCATCCGGCCGATAATGCCGTTCCAATTTGTTTGCGTGTGGTCGCTGATTGAGTGAGCATTTATGCCAACGTCATATTTTACCGAGTTGTCCACGCGAATGGTCAGCGTGTGATTGCCGGGCGTTATCAGAGTAGTAAGGTCGTATCGGTGTGGTGTGCACAAGCTGTCTTGCATGTCAGCGGCAATGTTGTCCACCCAGACCTTTGTTTCCCAGTGACAGCGTTCCAGGAGCAGAATGATGCGCCTACCCAGCCAGCTCTCAGGAATGTCCACCGCTTTCTGATACCAAGCAGGCCCAACGTAATGTTTCACTGGTGTTAGCCAGAAGGGGATTTTCACGGAACCAGGGTGTCTATATCTTCGATACCTGGTCTCGGTGAACCACGAGCGATCTACAATCCGGCCGGTCCACTTCGTATCGACTGAAATATCGTTACCATAACCATTCTCGGCTGTTGAGCCGGGTAGGTCGATACTGTTGGTCAGCTCGCCCGCGTACCATGTCTCCTCTTCACCGATGTTGTCTGGGTCCAGCTTGAAGAGCCATCGACCCGCCAGTGAAATGTACTGGCGATCTTGCTTCGGTTCCACAGGCCCGGTGCACTTTATGCCCACAACTTCCGAGCACCCCACATAGACTGCCATTATAAGACCGGCCGCTGTTGTCACCAGCGAGCTGATAAACTTCGCTCTCAATTTGGTTTTCCTTCACCACAGATCTTAAAAGCGTTTCTACTGTGTTTGCTTCTTGAGCATCACAATGGCGCTATTGAAGTTTCCTTGCACAAACCACGGAAGCCCCATATTCATGAGTGTCTCTCCGCTGGCCCTTCCGCTTCTGTCATTACTCAGGAAGTAATTGGCATCCGGGTCAAGACCTCTTAGTCTAACCGCTCCGCTGGCGCGGGCGGTTGGTGTACTTCCGGGCAGTGTCTCCCAGAGGTTATAGAGAAATATGACCGCTTCGGAACCATCTTGCGAGACGTACTCAACGGCTGCGCGATTACTCTCAAATGGAGAATGCAAACGATGAAGAATGCCCTCCTGCACGAGTGGACGAATCTTCTTGTATAGGGCAATCATCTCCGTCGCCAGCTTACGTTCCTCCTGTGACCATTTCGTCAGGTCGGTCCCAACACCGAGCACACCGCTCATACAAACATGAAATCGCAACTTCAACGAGGGACTGACCTTGTGCCAGTCGGCGTTGGTTACCCAGCTAACCATCAGTTTGGCAGGGAAGGTGTGTGAGTAACCATACTGAATCATAACGCGGTCAGCAGGGTCGGTATTATCGCTGGTCCAGACCTGGTCCATACGTGAGAGGATGCCCAAATCTGTACGTCCACCGCCGCCGGAACAAGATTCGAATAGCACCTCTGGGAATCGCGACTGCAGCTCATCGATGAGGTTATATAGATTATTTATAAAGCGTATCCGCACCTCATACTGCATTGGACGTGGTGCGTCGGGCCAACCAACATCTGACAGTGGTCTATTGCGGTCCCACTTGATGAAGCTGATATTATTCTCGCGTAACAGTTTACTCAGTGATTCCAGTAAATAATTGCAAACGTCCTTACGGGCCAGATTAAGAACCAGTTGATTACGCCTTTCGTGGCGGGTGCGTTTGGGGTAATGCAGGACCCAGTCGGGATGCGCACGGTAGAGGTCACTGTCGGGATTGACCATCTCCGGTTCGACCCATATGCCGAAATCCAACCCGAGATCATTGATTTTTTTGATCATTGGCTGCAAACCGTTGGGGAATTTTTTCTTATCAACGGTCCAGTCGCCGAGGCCCGCATGGGCGTCGTTGCGGCCCTTAAACCAGCCATCGTCGATTACAAAAAGCTCTACACCAATTTCTTTGGCAATGCGTGCCAGTTCGAGTTGCTGTTGTTCGTTTACATTAAATTTTGTCGCATACCAGCTGTTATACAGAACGGGACGAAGAGCATCTCGAAATTTCTTACGCAGGACATGCTGGCCAATGTAGTTGTGCATACGAGTGGATGCACCTGACATACCTTCCGGTGAAAATCCACAAACCATTTTTGGTGTTGCGAATTCCTCTTGTGGTTTAAGTTCCCAGGTTGTATCCCAGAAGTTAATGCCGCCGATAATCTGGACGTTGCCCGAAGGGGATTTTTCGAAATCGAGGCGCCAGTTGCCACTATAATGCAGGCTGCCGAACCAGACAGGCCCCTGTGTCTCAGAACTCTGCCTGCTCGGAGTAACGGCGAACCAAGGTGGGTTTTCATGCGCAACGAAATCCCGCGTCTGAATAGTTGTTACACCAGGTGTCAAGAGCGTCCGATGGAGCATAAACTCACGCCCCCATAATCCGGCCAGATGAAAAAGATCGTATTCTTCGACGGGCAGCCATATAGAGCCGGACTGGGAATTTTCAATGAGTATTGGCTCTTTCTCCATATTCTTCAAGACGATCCATTTCTCGAGAATGTCGAGTTCAGGAATCACACGGATGTAGGAAGAGACAACCAAGCCATAGGCGGGATCTCTCAAGTCTATTCGCAAGCAGGGGAAACCGTCTGTCTCGAATATTTCCGAGGAAGAATATACGAGATCACACTCACGTGTTCCATCGGGAAAGATAACCTCGATCGCCGGTGTTTGTGCAATAAAACCTCCACGGAAGGGGACCTCACGGATATGGCTGCCAACTTTAGAACTGACGTTGACGTTCGCTTTGCGGACCTGCAGGGGTTGGCCGCGCGGCCCATAATAAACAGGGATGACGATACCATCGCGCGCGACTGCAATCTGATAGACGGATGCAGCCGTCTCAATCCTCCAACCCTGCGGCCTCTCTGTCACGGTAATCACGTTTGTTTGCTTGGCCCACCTTGGCGGGTTGGGTTCGGGTGCTTCACTTTGTGCGACGCAAGAGTCTACACCGTACAAAATCACCATTATTACAATGAGAAAAATCATCTTGTATATTTTTTTCACCTGTGGCATTATTTGCTACCTGTCCTCTCGAAAAAGTCCATCCTACTTATCATTGAAAGATTTACGTGAACTTGCCACCTTTTGTTAATTGTATTAGCTTGGTAGTATGAATACCATACGAAATCTTTTCAAAAACCTCTTTCTTCTTCGGGTACCGGCTCCAGGATTGCACCGCACAGTAAGGCCTTGCCCTTGACCGGCTCCAGGGTAACATCGACTCGCCCCGCTTCTTCGAGCATAATAGGGTACCTGCGAACCAGAATCCTGTTGGTTTGGCCGGTCTGCTCGAATATGTCAATTCGGTCCGTTTCAACGGCCGGTTTGCTTACTGTCACATTGAAGACGCGCTGACCCGGACCGGTTGATTTCGGATCGAGCATCAGAAGCTCCAGCCGATATTCGCCTGTAGGAAGCTGAGCGGGATCGACTCGACCTCGTCCGCCTTTAACCATAATTGGTTGCAGCGTTATTGTGATCGGCTGGTCATTTTCTATGCCACTGCGGCAGATCTCTTCATAATTGGCCGGAACCTCGTCACTCCTTCTAATATTGACGTCATCGGGCACAACGAATGTCGGCGTGCTCGCCTCCTCGGTACCGAAGCACTCCCAGACTTGATGTTTGGGGCCGAAATGGAATGTGAAAGTACCCATGCTCTGTGCCAGTGGATCGTGGGAGGTCGGCGCAAAGTTGTAACGCACCGGCTCGATTCCCAGTATCTGGCGATGACGAACGTAGTGCGTCAGCCAGCGCAGGTTCATTGACACGATCAGCCCCTGTTCGCCGCGCGTGATCCGGCCGAGACTTGAAAAACGTGCGTATCGCTCAATCACCTGGCCCGCCTGGCATATCGCCATCGCGCGTTGTGATGCGGCGAGGTCGCCGGCTTTGTACAGGTCTTGTGAACGTTGGAAGGCCTCCTCCGTACGGTGGACGTCGGTAATAAATTGCTCCAGTCCTTTGAAATAGTTGAGCCGATCTCGTCCGGCTGCGTCCATTAATCCTTGTTCTACGCCGTCGATCAATTTCATACGCTGCTCGTAGCTGGGGATGATATCGGCTATGTCGGGGAGCTTGCGGTCGATGAACCAATCACTCGTTTCGCGTCCGATCTTTGGAGCGTCAGTCATCCAGCGATACAGATATTGCCCCATCTTCTTGCCGGCACTTGTGCCAAACGACCGCTCTGCCATTTCATTGCAGGTGACTCGGAGCGGCTGATTTTGTGTGGCTCGCCAAACCTGCCGGCTCAAGCTCTTGAAGTACAAATCCAGCGGCCGGGTCGTCCAGTGGATAATGCCAAAACCACGAGCTCCGCTGTCAACGAGTCGCGAGTGGAAATGCGAGTATGGAGTGTAGGGCCTACCCACGTAATTTCCGTCGTCGTGATGCGCCCAGACGACCGGCATCACCGGACGATGCACTCCCACTTGCCGAATGAGCTGCCGGGATTCGCTGTTTCGCAGTTGCGATCGGTCATTCAGAACCTCCCAATCCAGCGGAATAAACTTGACATGCCTCGGCAGAAATCGGTCACAGCCGGGCAGAAAATCGAACCGCCAACTGCCCACGGCAATCTGGACACTGTCGTGTCCGGTCTCCTTCAGTGCCCGCTCAAATGCCATCACAACCTTGCTCAGTGCAAAGAAGTTGTGCGATCTCCATAGTCTGGCGGCCTCGGGTGTTCTCTCAAGCTCATCCCGGTATTCCATCTGCCACGACTCAGGCATCTCTTCACCCTTCATAGCCATCCACGGCGTATTGCCGTGTCGGAACCAGACAACCAGGCAGTCGATCTGTGGATATGAATTTAGTAGTGCCTTGACCTGCGCCTTGTAGTATCGATACCCTTCCGGCGCATCTGGATTGGGCAGCCAGAATTTTCCGCCTTGCTGGTTCATCCAGCGCATCTGCTCTAAAGTGATGGGGAAACGCGCCTGGCAAGGTAGCGTCTCAATCACAACTTGTGGGTTGGCTGATGCTGTGTCGACATCTACTGCGAAGTATACGTCCATATCACGCTCTTCGGCGTGCGCGAACACGTTGTGCATTAGCTGCCTCGCCGCATCGGCTCGGTCGGCATCTGATACCATTGCTGCTTCGGCCCCAAAGACAGGGCCATCAAACACGAAGCCGCCCCATAATCGGCGTACATCGTTTACATGCTGCGTGGACCAGTCTCGACCCTTCTGTGTGGTACTCAAATAACCGACGGGCTTGTCCACTCCATTAAACGAGAACTTCACCATTGGGTTGTTGCCATAGGCGTGTACCATAATTCCGTTGTAGCCCATCTTCTGAGCCTGTATAGTCCAGTGCTTCCAGTGGGATAGATTCCAGGTCGAGCATCCGCTGAGAAAATTGTGCCAGTTAAATACGATGCGATCTTGAACCAAGGGCGCATCGGACAATTCCCACCCATCAAATGAGAAGTTGTACCGTTGGCCCGATGGGAAAGTATCATATGAGAGGTAGAATCCGCAACCCAGCTTTTCCAATAGGTTATAAACTCCGTACACCGCGCCGCCGGAGTCGCTGCCGAAGATAATTCCCACCTTCCTACGGTCAATGTAGGCAGTGGTTACTATGTAGCTTTCAGAGCTGGTAAGTTCCTTGTTACCAATGTGCTTTCCAAGCTGGGGAAACGACTCGACACAGCCAAGGTAGATCACATGATCAGCCTCGCGTGGCGTCTTGCGCACAA
>JABAOH010154187.1_pt1 | contig 12064 bp, 10 predicted proteins | sample 7062181 | NCBI WGS metagenome assembly JABAOH01 (sample SAMN14538630, study PRJNA623070) | marine sediment metagenome | biome: marine biome [ENVO:00000428]; feature: marine pelagic biome [ENVO:01000023]; material: deep marine sediment [ENVO:00002113]; isolation source: pool of 5 deep marine... | reverse complement strand
CAGCCCGGCATGACGGGCGAGGATGCATTCGGGGGCCGTCGACATGCCGACGGCGTCGGCGCCGAGCATGCGCGCCGCGCGGATTTCCGCGGGTGTTTCGAAATGCGGTCCGCAGAACCAGGCGTAGACGCCGTCATGCAGGGTCAAGCCGATCCGCGTCGCGGCCGCATGCAGGCGCGCACGCAGGTTCGGATCGTAGGCGTCGACCATGTTGACGAAACGCTCGTCTCCGGTCGCTCCGAACAGCGGCGAGACCCCGGTCAGCCCGATATGGTCGGTGATCGCCATCACCGAGCCGGGCCCCGCCTCCTCGCGCAGGCTGCCGGCCGCGTTGGTCAGGACCAGCGCCTCGCAGCCCAGCGCGGCCAGCGTGCGCACAGGCACCGCCATGGCGTCGGCCCGCCCCGATTCATAGAGGTGCGCGCGCCCGTGCAGCACCGCGACCGGGCATTCCGAAACCCGGCCCAGCAGCAGCCGCCCGGCATGGCCGCCAACGCCCGGCGCCGGGAACCCGTCCAGATCGTCATAGGATATCGCCACGGCATCGGCGACATCGTCGGCGAACGGGCCGAGGCCCGATCCGAGGACGATCCCGACGCGGGGACGCACGGCACCCGCCCGGCCCTCGATCAGTCCGACATTGCGGCTGATGTCGGGATCGGCGGTCATGCAAGGTTCTCCGGCCCGAAGGACAGCGGCAGCAGCGCGCCGAGCGTCGTCGTCTCGCGCAGCCCGTCTGGCGCGCAGATGTGGATCGGCACGTCGTCGGCGGCGAACTCGCGGATGCGCTGGCGGCAGCCGCCGCAGGGCGTGACCAGCGCGTCACCCCGGCCCATTACAAGGATTTCGACGATCTTCGTTTCCCCGTCCATGACCATGTGCGCGATCGCGGTGGTCTCGGCACACCAACCTTCCGGATAGGATGCATTCTCGATGTTGCAGCCGGCATAGAGCTTGCCGTTCCCGCCCTTGACGACGGCCCCGACGGCAAACCCGGAATAGGGTGCATGCGCCCTGTCCATCGCTGCCCGAGCCAGCGCCAGCATCGTCTCGTCCATGCTACCGCTCCTTAACATAGGGCACGCCGATCGCCTTTGGCGCCCTGGCGGTGCCGATGAAGCCGGCCAGCAGCACCACGGTCATGATATAGGGCAGCGCCTGGATGACCTGCACCGGGATCTCGCCGACGCCCGGCACGTCGACGCCCTGCAGGCGGATGCTGACGGCGTCGAGGAAGCCGAACATCAGGCAGGCGCCCATCGCCTGCCAGGGCCGCCACTTGCCGAAGATCATCGCCGCCAGCGCGATATAGCCCTGCCCCGCCGACATGTCGCGCACGAAGGCCGCGTTCTGCGCGATCGACAGATAGGTACCGCCGATGCCCGCCAGCACGCCGCCCAACAGGATCGCCCGGTAGCGGAGCCAGGTTACCGAAATGCCGGCGGTGTCGACCGCATGAGGGTTTTCGCCGACGGCGCGCAGGCGCAGTCCGAAGCGGGTGCGGTAGACGACCCACCAGGTCGCCGGTACCGCCGCCAGCGCCACATAGACGAGCAGGTTGTGGCCGCTGATCAACTCGGCGTAGACGGGCCCGATCAGCGGCACGCCCCGCAGGGTATCGGCCAGCGGCAGGGTGATCGGCATGAACCGGGCGTCGGCGCCGAGGCTCGGCGTCTGGCCGCCCTGGCCGAACCAGGCATTGCCCAGCACCACGGTTAGCCCCGCAGCGAGGAAGTTGATTGCGACCGCGCTGACCACCTGGTCGCCCCGGTGGGTGACACAGGCGAAAGCATGGATCAGCGCCATGGTGACCGACAGCGCGACGCCGGCCGCAAGCGCCAGCCAGGCCGATCCCGTCACCGCGGCGATGCAGCCGGCTGCAAAGGCGGAGGCGAGCAGCTTCCCCTCGAGCGAGATGTCGATGACGCCCGACCGTTCGGACATCAGCCCGGCCATGGCACAGAAGATCAGCGGCGTCGCCACCCGGAAGGTCGCGTCCAGGATCAGCAACACGAAGACGAAGGCCTCACCCACGGCCGGCCTCGCCTTGCGACCGGAGCACGCCAGGTATCATCACCGCGATGCGCCGGTAGGCGTTTTCCAGCACGCCGCGCATCATGTAAGCCAAGGCGCCGGAGAACAGGATCACCAGCCCCTGGATGCCGAAGGTCAGTTCGCGGCTGATCTTCGGCAGTTCGAACGCGAGCTCGGCGCCGCCCTGCTGCAGTACGCCGAACAGGAAGCTCGCTAGCACGATGCCGATCGGATGATTGCGGCCCATCAGCGCCACGGCGATGCCGGCGAAGCCGGTGCCGGCGGTGAAGTTCAGGATCACCCGGTGCTGCACGCCCATGATCTCGTTGACCGCGACGAGGCCGGCCAGCATGCCCGAGATGCACATGGTGGTGACGATCAGCCGACGCGTGCGGATCCCTGCATATCTCGCGGCGTGCGGATTGTGGCCTGCGGTGCGCAGTTCGTAGCCCGATGGCGTGCGCCACAGGAAGACCCAGACCCCGACGCAGGCGACGAGCGCCAGCACCAGCGAGAGATTGAGGGGCGAGCGCGCCGTCTCGATGCCGACCAGCGCCAGCACGTCATGCATCTTCGGCAGCAGGGCGGCCTCGGCGAACGGGCGCGTTTCCGGCGACATCTGGCCCGGCATGATCAGCACGTTGACCAGCAGATAGACCATCAGCGCCGCGGCGATGAAGTTGAACATGATCGTCGTGATGACGATGTGGCTGCCGCGATAGGCCTGCAGCCAGGCGGGTATCAGCGCCCAGCCCGCGCCGAACAGGCCCGCGGCCGCGATGCCGATCGGGATCAGCAGAAAGGCAGGCAGGACAGAATCCAGCGCCAGCATGGCGATTCCGACGCCAAGCCCGCCGATATAGGCCTGCCCCTCGCCGCCGATGTTGAACAGCCCGGCATGGAAGGCGACCGCCACCGCAAGGCCGGTGAAGATGAAATTGGTCGTGTAGTAGAGCGTGTAGCCGAGCGCTTCCTCGTATCCGAACGCGCCGATCAGCAGCCAGCGCACCGCCTCCAGCGGGCTTTCGCCGACGACCAGTACGACGAGGCCGGAGGCGATCAGCGCCATCATCAGATTGATTGCCGGCAGCACGCCGACATCGACCCAGCGGGGCAACGGGACATAGGGTGCGGTGCTCATGACGGTGCGCCCTCGTGCCGCCGGTCGGTGGCGCCCTCATGGGCGTTGGCCATCATCAGGCCAAGCATGCGCTCATCGGCATCTCGCCCGTCGACCTCGCCGACGATGCGGCCCTCGAACATCACCAGGATGCGGTCGGCCAGCGACATGATCTCGTCGAGCTCGACCGAAACCAGCAGGATCGCGCAGCCGGCATCGCGGAACTTTCGCAGCTGCCGGTGAATGAATTCGATGGCGCCGATATCGACGCCGCGCGTCGGCTGCCCGACGAGCAACAGGTCCGGCTGCTTTGCCAGCTCGCGCGCCAGGATCAGCTTCTGCTGGTTGCCGCCGGACAGGTTGGCCGATCGCATCGCCGGATCGCGCGGCCGGACGTCGAAATCTTCCATCAGCTCCAGGCAGTGGCTGGCGATCCGGTCCATCCGGTAGAGCAAGTGCCGCGACAGGGACGGATCGCGCTGATAGCCGAGAATCGCCGATTCCTCGGCGGCGAACGCGCTCACCAGCCCCATCCGGAGCCGGTCTTCGGGCACATGGGCGACGCCAAGCTCGCGCATCCGCTTCGGATCGGGGCCGCGGTCCGGCGCGAACACCGTTCCCTTGACGTCGATCGTCCCGGAGTCGAACGGGATGATGCCGGCCAGCGCCTGCAGCAGCTCGGTCTGGCCGTTGCCGGACACCCCTGCGATGCCGACGATCTCGCCTCTGCGGACTGTGAAGCCCACGTCGTCGACCCGCTGCACTTTCTGGCGGTCGCGGACGACGAGGCTGCTCACCGTCAGGACCGGCGCTCCCGGCGCGCTCGCGGATTCCCGCCGCCCGCCGTGCACCTTGCGGCCAACCATCAGCTCGGCGAGCTCCTCCTGGCTGGTTTCGGCGGTCCGGCGGACGGCGACGATGCGGCCGGCACGCATGACCGAGACGGAGTCGGTGACCGCCATGATCTCCCGCAGTTTGTGCGTGATCAGGATGATGGTCGTGCCGCGGTCCCGCAGGGTTCGGAGGATGCGGAACAGCTGCCTGGATTCCTGCGGCGTGAGCACGCCGGTGGGCTCGTCGAGCACCAGCACCTCTGCTCCGCGGAACAGCGCCTTGAGGATTTCGACCCGCTGCAGCTGGCCGACCGGGAGTTCCCCAGCGACGGCATCCGCATCGACCTTCAGGTCGTACTCGTGTTCGAGATGCTCGAGGTCGGCCCGCGCCTTCTCGATCGAGGCCTCGATCAGCGCACCTTCCTCGGCGCCGAGCACCACGTTCTCGAGTACCGTGAAGGTGTCGACCAGCATGAAGTGCTGGTGAACCATGCCGATTCCTAGGGCGATGGCATCGCGGGACGAGCGAATCACTGCCGGCACGCCGTTGATGAGGATCTCTCCGGAATCCGCCTCGTAGAAGCCGTAGAGGATGCTCATCAGGGTCGACTTGCCGGCGCCGTTCTCGCCGACGATGCCGTGGATTTCGCCCTTGGCGATCGACAGGCTTACGTCGCGGTTGGCCTGCACGCGGCCGAACGCCTTGTTGATGTTGCGGAACTCGATCGCCGGGGGAACGGGGCTATCCGCTCCCCCGGGTTCCGGCGTCTGCTGCTCCGTCATGCCGGCCGCTTCCGGCTAGCGAGAACGCGCCGTCAGTAGGTGCACGTGTTGTCAGCCATGTAGTCGTGCACCTTGATCTTGCCGGCGATGATGTCCTTGCGGGCCGTCTCCACCGCACTCTTCATCTTGTCGGTGATCAGCGCCGCGTTGTGCTCGTCGAGCGCCCAACCGACACCGTCATCATCCAGCCCCAGCACCTTGATGCCGCCCTTCCAGGTGCCATTCTTGGCCTCCATGAAGGTGGTGTAGGCGGCGACGTCGACGCGCTTGAGCATCGAGGTCAGCATGGTGCCCGGGTGCAGGTAGTTCTGGTTCGAATCGACGCCGATGGCGAGCTTGCCGGCGTCCTTGGCCGCCTGGTAGACGCCGACGCCGGTGCCGCCGGCCGCCGCGTAGACCACGTCGACGCCGCGGTCGAACTGGCCGCGCGCCAGCTCGGCTCCGCGACCGGGGTCGTTCCATGCCGCCGGGGTCGTTCCCGTCATGTTCTGGATTATCTCGGCATTGGCATTGACGTGCTTGACGCCCTGCTCGTAGCCGCAGGCGAAGCGGCGGATCAGCGGGATGTCCATGCCGCCGACGAAGCCGACCTTGCCGGTCTTCGACGCCATCGCCGCCAGCATGCCGACGAGGAACGAGCCCTCGTGCTCGTTGAACAGGATCGCCTGCACGTTCGGCGCCTCGACGAACCCGTCGATGATGGCGAACCGGGTGTTCGGGAACTCCTTGGCGACCTTCTCGATCGCCGGTGCCTGGGCGAAGCCGACGCCGAGCACCGGATCCGCGCCGCGCTGCGCCATCCTGCGGATCGCCTGCTCGCGCTGGGTCTCGTTGGTGACCTCGAACTCGCGGTACTTGATGCCGGTCTCCTTGTGGAACCGCACGACGCCGTCGTTGACGCCCTGGTTGAAGGACTTGTCGAACTTGCCGCCCATGTCGAACACGACGGCCGGCTTGATCTCGTCCGCGCTGGCGACGGTGGCCGCCAGAAGCACGGCGCCGGCGATGGTGGTTAGAGCTGTGCGAAACATAACGCCTCCATTTCTTGGTTTGCGTAGTCTTTGCCCGCAGCCCGGCCGCGGGTGTCCGATGCGCCGTGGATGCCGGCAACGTGCCGCCGGCCCGGACGCGATGTCCTCCCTATTCGCCATAGGGGATCCAGACATTCTTCACGTGCGTTGCGTGGCGCAGGAATTCCTCTCCTTCGCCCTGCGCGGAGTCGAACCAGTCGCGCTGCAGCCCGGCGTTAGACCATATCCGCTTCAGATTTCCGGCAGCGGCGCGTTCGACCGCGGCGCCGCCCTCCGCCGTCCCGACATACCAGACCGAATCCACCTCGTCGTGTTCGGCCAGCGTCCGCGCCAGCGCATCGCGTGCACCGGTGACGATGTTGACCACGCCGCCCGGCAGGTCGGACGTGTCCAGCACCTGGTAGAGATCGGTCGCCGCCAGCGGGTGGATCTCGGAAGGGACCGCCACCACGCGGTTTCCCATGGCGATCGCGGGCGCGACCAGCGAGACGAACCCGAGCAGCGGCAGGTGTTCCGGGCAGCATATGCCGATCAGGCCTACCGGCTCACGCATCGCCATGGCGACGCCACGCAGCGGCACGCCGTGCACGGCGCCATCGTACTTGTCGGCCCACGCGGCGTACGAGAACAGCCGCCGGATCGACGCTGCGACTTCGGCGTCGCCGTCGGCGCCGGTCATCGCGGCGATGCGGCCGGCGAACTCGCGCTCCCTGGCCGCAAGGTTCTCGGCGATGTAATAGAGGATCTGGGCGCGCAGATGGCCACTCGTGCGGCCCCATGACTCGGCGGCCCGCGCCGCCTCCACAGCGTTACGGATGTCCTTGCGATTGCCGGCACCGACATGCGCGATCAGCCCGCCCTTCGGATCGACGACGGCGAGGCTGGTGCCGCCGTCAGGCCGCGCCTGCTTGCCGCCGATGTACATCTTCGCGGTGCGGTCGAGCGACGCGGCCGCCTTGGATACCGCGCCGCTTTCGCCGTAGCGCTTGGCCGGCACATAGGGCCGGAAGGTTTTCGCGTAATCGGGCTTGACGTATTCGAACAGCCCCTCGCGGCCTCCCTCACGTCCGAAGCCGGACTCGCGACAGCCGCCGAACCCGGCGGCGGCGTCGAACAGGTTGGTGGCGTTGACCCAGACGACGCCGCAGCGCAGCTGCGCGGCAACGTCGAGGGCGAGGTTGATGTTCTCCGACCAGACGCTGGCGGCGAGGCCGTAGCGGGTGTTGTTGGCGAGCGCCACCGCCTCGGCCGGGGTACGGAAGGTCATCGACACCAGCACCGGCCCGAAGATCTCCTCCTGGGCCACGACGGCGGACGGCTCGACACCGGTCAGCAAGGTCGGGGCGACGAAGCAGCCGGTTTCGGGGAACGCGGCGTCCGGCTGCCACAACTCGGCCCCGTCTTCGACGCCACGGGCGACCAGGGCCAAGATCCGTTCCTTCTGCACCGCCGCAACCACCGCCCCGATGTCGACCGATTTGTCGAGGGAATCGCCGACCCGCAGCGTTTCCATGCGGCCGCGCACATTGGCGAGGAATGCTTCTGCGACACCTTCCTGGACCAGCAGGCGCGAGCCGGCGCAGCAGACCTGGCCCTGGTTGAACCAGATCGCATCGACCAGCCCTTCGATGGCGCTGTCGAGGTCGGCGTCGTCGAAGACGATGAAGGGCGACTTGCCCCCCAGTTCCAGCGTCAGGGCCTTGCCGCTGCCGGCCGTCGCCGCGCGCACCAACCGGCCGACCTCAGTGGAGCCGGTGAAGGCGATCTTGTCGATCCCGTCGTGCCGCGCGACCAGTTCGCCGGTGCGCCCGTCGCCGGTGACGATGTTGACGACGCCTTTGGGCAGTCCCGCCTCGCGGCACAGATCGGCGAACAGAAGCGCGGTCAGGCTCGTGTATTCCGCGGGTTTCAGGACCACGGTGTTGCCGGTGGCCAGCGCCGGCGCGACCTTCCAGGCGAGCATCAGCAGCGGGAAGTTCCACGGGATGATCTGGCCGGCGACGCCGAGCGGGCCGTAGCCCTTGAGCTCGTTCTCCATCAGCTGGGCCCAGCCGGCATGGTGGTAGAAATGGCGCGCCGCCAGCGGCACATCGATGTCGCGACTTTCGCGCAACGGCTTGCCGTTGTCCATCGATTCTAGGACAGCGAACAACCGCGCATGCTTCTGCAGCAGCCGCGCCAGCGCATACAGATGGCGCGCGCGCCCGTGCCCGCCGAGCCCGTTCCAGCCGGGCTGCGCCTTGCGCGCGGCGGCGGCGGCGGCGGCGATGTCCGCGGCCCCGGCCTGGGCGATGCGGGCCAGAACCTCGCCGGTCGCCGGGTTGGCGGTCTCGAAATCCTCGCCGGACTGCGCTTCGACCCAGGCGCCGCCGATGAACAGGCCGAACGCGCCGCCATGCCGCTTCAGCCAGGCTCGCGCCGGCGCGTCGCTCTCCGGCGCCGGCCCGTACTCCATGCTCTCGAAGATCTCGGCGACGCCCATGGCGCTACCCCATCGGCTGGTGGTGGGCGGCCGCGTAGCGGCCGGTGGCGCAGTGCGAGAGCTGGCGCTCGATATCGCCGAGCAGGCTCGAGGCGCCGAAGCGGAACAGGTCGGGCTCGAGCCACCTGCGGCCCAGCTCCTCTTTCATCAGGGCGAGCCAAGCCAGCGCGTCCTTGGCCCTGGAGATGCCGCCGGCGGGCTTGAAGCCGACCCCGTGGCCGGTGCGCTCTCGATAGGCCCGGATCATGCGCAGCATCACCAGGCCGACCGGCAGCGTCGCGTTGACCGGCTCCTTGCCGGTCGAGGTCTTGATGAAATCGGCCCCGGCCATCATGCAGACCAGCGAGGCCCGGCCGACGTCGCGCAGCGTGCCGAGTTCACCGGTCGCCAGGATCGCCTTCATGTGGGCCGGGCCGCACGCCTCGCGGAAGGCCCGCACCTCGTCGTACAGCGCCCGCCAGTTGCCGGTCAGCGCATGGCGGCGCGAGATGACGATGTCGATCTCGGCCGCGCCGGCCGCCACCGACAGCTCGATTTCGCGGAGTTTGAGCTCAAAGGGAGTCTGCCCGGCGGGAAAGCCGGTCGAGACGGCGGCCACCGGGATGCCGCTGCCGGAAAGCGCGTCGACGGCAGTTTCGATCATCTCGTGATAGACGCAGACCGCGCCGACCCGGATCGGCATGTGAGCAACATGCAGCGCTTCGAGGATGTTTGGCCGCACCGGCTGCCGCGCCTTGGCGCACAGGCGGCGCACCCGTCCCGGGGTATCGTCGCCCGCCAGGGTCGTCAGGTCGATGCAGGTGATGGCCTTGAGGAGCCATGCGGCCTGCCAGTCCTTCTTGACCGTGCGGCGACCGGGCAACGACACGGTGCGCCGCTCCACCGCGCTGCGGTTGACGCGGACCGAATCGATCCAATCCAGGTCCAGCGCCAGGCCCGGATTGCGGCTTGGCTCGGCGGCCCCCGCGTGCAGCTCTGTCACCGTGGTCATGTGCCGACCTCGCGCAGCGCGACGGATTCCTCGCCGGTCGCATCGGCGATCCGTCGCGCGGTCGATTCGGAGACGACGAGATCGGTGACGATCCCGGTGCGCAGTGCCCCGCGCAGCGCTTTCGACTTGCCGTTGCCGGCCACCACGGCGACGACGCGCCGGCCGCGGACATCTTCCATGCCAAGACCCAGCGCGTGGTCGTTCACATTACTTTCGACCGGTCGACCAGCGATATCGACAAAGCTGCCCATGATGTCGCCGATTGCGCCGAGGCCGCGGAGTTCGTTCCACTCGGCCTCGCTGAGCATGCCGACCTGACGGATATGCGCGTCCAGTTCCAGCGTGCCGATGCCGATCACGAACACCTCCGCCTGACGCGCCAGCGCCAGCACGTCCTGCACGCTCTTCTGGGCCAGCAGCACCTCCTTCTCGGCGCCGCTTGCGGCTAGGTAGGGGACGGGCAGGAAATAGCCCTCGCCGCCGGTCCGCTCGACCAGGCGCTGGACGACGTCGAACGGGTTGGCGGAGAGCTTGCGCGTGAGGCTGCCGGAGACCGAGACGAAACGCAGGTCAGGCCGCCTCAGCGCGGGCATCCGGACAATCGCCGCCGCGAGCGAGCGGCCCTTGCCGACGCCAATCAGGGCGCCTTGCGCCCTCCGCGACAGCAGGCGGTGCAGGAAGCGGGCCGCCGCCGCCCCGACCGACGCGAACTCGCCCTCGCCCGCTCCCTCCTCGCCCAGCGCCGGCGCCACGAGGCAGTTCCGCAGCCCGAATTGCCGGACCAGGGCCTCCTCATAGCGGATGCATTCGGCCGGCGCGCCCTCGATGAACACCTTGACCAGCCCCTGGTCCTGAGCCAGTGCGATCAGCCGGTGCGCCTTGGCGCGCGACACGCCGAGCCGTTTTGCGATATGGCTCTGCGTGTAGCCGCCGATATACGACAGCCACGCCGCCCGCGTCGCCAGGTTGAGGTCGCCGTCGTCAGCTTTTGCGGTGCCCTGTGTCACAGGCTCCAGCCCGATATGAGATTTTTTTCACTCCCTGAGATTTTTCAGCGTAGGCCCGTGGCAATACGCGAGTCAACCGCCGCTTCGCGGGCCGCAGCCAGCGCCCGCGAATTCTGCTAGCATGACCCAAAGCGCAGGCTCGCAGGGGCACCCGAGCCCGCGCCGACAGACTCCACAGGAGAGGCACAATGCATCACATCCTCAGGAAATTCGGGGCGTGGACGGTGGTTGCCGTCCTCTTGCTCGCGCTGCCGCTGGCCGCGGCGGCGGAGCCGACGAAAATCACCTTCCTGCATGTCAACGACGTCTATGAGATCTCGCCGAAGCGCGGGCAGGGTGGGTTCGCCGAGTTGATGACGCTGCTCAAGGCCGAGCGCGCGGCGGCTGAGCACAGCGTCACCACCTTCGGCGGCGACCTGATCTCGCCGTCCGTCATGTCGGGGCTGACCAAGGGCACGCAGATGATCGAGCTGATGAACGCCATCGGCATGGACGTCGCGGCGCCCGGCAACCACGAGTTCGACTTCGGGCCGGACGTCGCGCGGCAGCGCATCGGCGAGGCGAAGTTCCCCTGGCTCGGCACCAATGTGCTGGGCAAGGACGGCAAGCCCGCCGTGGGTATGACAGATGTCCACACGGTCAAGGTCGGAGAGTTCACGGTCGGCTTCTTCGGGCTGCTCGACCCGCAGACCGAGACGCTGTCGTCGCCGGGCCCGGACATCCGCTTTACCTCGGCGATCGAGACCGCGACCGCGGCCGTCAAGAAACTGCAGGACAGGGGGGCGGAGGTCATCGTCGCGCTGACCCATCTCGACATGGCCACCGACATCGCGCTGGCGCGCGAAGTCGAGGGTATCCACGCGATTCTCGGTGGCCACGACCACGATCCGATCGTCTGGCGGGCCGGCACCGTGCCGATCCTGAAGGCCGGCTACGATGCGCATCATCTCGGTGCGCTCGACCTTTCGGTCGAGTGGGTGGAGAGCCGCGGCAAGAAGACGCTTCAGGTGGTGCCGGCCTGGCGCCTGACCTCGACCGCCGGCGTCGCCCCGGACCCGGGCATCCAGGCCATCGTCGACAGGCACAACGCAAAACTTGACGCCGACCTCGACGTGCCAGTCGGCAAGACCGGCGTGGTACTGGATTCGCAGCGGTCCTCGGTACGCAGCGGCGAGACCAATTTCGGCAACCTGATCGCCGACGCCATGCGCAAGGCGGTGCGTGCCGACATCGCGATCACCAACGGCGGCGGCATCCGCGGCGACCGCACCTACGATGCGGGCAGCGTGCTGACCCGCAAGGACGTGCTGACCGAGCTGCCGTTCGGCAACGTCACGGTGCTGCTGGAGTTGTCGGGCGCCGACGTCCGCGCCGCGCTCGAGAACGGCGTCTCGCAGGTCGAGAACACGGCCGGGCGTTTCCCGCAGGTCTCGGGCCTGTCCTTCGTCTACGACCCGGCCGCCGCGCCGGGCAGTCGCGTCGTCGAGGTCAAGATCGGCGGCAAGGCGCTCGATCCGGCCAAGATCTACCGGGTCGCGACCAACGACTACATGGCCGGCGGCGGCGACGGCTATGCCGTGCTGAAGAAGGGCAAGGCGCTGATCGACGCGTCCGGCGCAACGCTGATGGCGACCACGGTGATGGACCACATCGCCGCCACCGCCCCGGTCACCCCGAAGGTGGAGGGCCGGATCAGGGCGAAATAGCGGGGTCCCGACGGCGCCGGGTCGGCGTGTCAGCCCGCGGCTGTGGGGAGCGCGCCGAAGAACGCGGTCAGCCGCGC
>JABAOH010018963.1_pt2 | contig 12064 bp, 7 predicted proteins | sample 7062181 | NCBI WGS metagenome assembly JABAOH01 (sample SAMN14538630, study PRJNA623070) | marine sediment metagenome | biome: marine biome [ENVO:00000428]; feature: marine pelagic biome [ENVO:01000023]; material: deep marine sediment [ENVO:00002113]; isolation source: pool of 5 deep marine... | reverse complement strand
TTTTCCTTTTTCCAGGTCATCCGTTTGTTACGCCTTTTCGCGATGCAAGCTTCCGGGACACAAAAATCTCCTGCTGATTTCAGTGAAAAACTCCGGATAAGGCCCAACCTTTCAATGGCTTTTCCCGCGTCGGATGTCGAAAGCATCGAGCAGTTCGGGGATCCTGAGAATCCGAATTTTTTGATTACCGCCAATTTCCTGGGGCTTTACGGCTCGGCGTCTCCCCTGCCGACATTTTACACCGAGGACCTCATCGACGAGTCCGCCGAGGATGAATCGGTCTCCAGGGATTTCATTGACATCCTCAATCAGCGCATTTTTTCCCTGCTCTTTGAGTGCTGGAGCAAATACCGGCAGACTCTGCAGGTGGTGGAAGAAAAGAATTCCACCCATATGGAGAGACTTTTGTGTCTGCTCGGCATCGGAGAAAAATCGTTCCGGAAAGATATCCCCGAACCGCACCGGCTGCTACGCTACATTGGCCTCTTTACCCAGTTTCCGCACTCTGCCCTAGGGCTGAAAACACTGCTAAAAGACGCCTTAGGCGGAACACCCGTCGAGGTGATCCCCTGTGTCGAGCGAACTGCCAAAATACCGGAAAGCCAAACGTTGCGCCTGGCCGTTTCCGGCTGCCGACTGGGTGCCGACAGCTACCTCGGGGACGAGATGCGAGATCGCATGGGCAAATTCCGGATCCGGCTCGGTCCGTTGACGAGAGCCGAGTTCAAGCGATTTTCACCGGGGGCCGAGGACTTTAACCGGGTTTCGTTTCTGACCGACCTGTTTTTCGTTGAGCCGCTGGAATATGAAGTCGAGCTCATCCTAGCCCAAGGAGAGGCCCTGACCGTCGGCCTGGGAGATCCAGCCCGTGCCACCCTCGGTGTGGACAGCTGGATTTTTTCGACTCCGGAAATGGAAGAAACCAGGGCAGTTTTCAGCCCGCAACGGCACTGAAAGGGGTAATCCCATGATTTCGGTTGACATTAAATCACTTTTAGGCCGCTTAAACCCTTACTGCACCCGCTCTCTGGAAGCGGCCGCGGGGCTTTGTGTCTCCCGCACTCATTACGAAGTCGCGGTGGAACACATGCTCGCCAAGTTGCTCGAGGACCCCCAGTCCGACATACCATTGATCCTCCGCCACTTCGACATCGATGGTGGCCGGGCTCAGAAGGCGGTCGAGCAGTCCCTGGAGGAGTTCAAGACCGGAAACGCCGCCAAACCCGTTTTTTCTCCGCTGCTGATGGAATGGTTCCAGGAGGCCTGGCTGATAACATCCGTGGATCTAGGCGAAAGCCGGCTTCGGTCCGGCGCCCTCATGCTGGCCTTTTTGAGCCGGTCCTCGCAGTTTGCCGCCGGCGGTTACGTTGATCTTCTCAGCGCCGTCAGCCGGGATGCCTTGATGGCCCAATTCTGGGATATCCTCAAAAACTCGAGCGAAAAACCCTCAGCACGGGTCGAACGGGTTGAGGAAGCGGCTGCGCCGGTCGAAGGGACAGCGCTGGCACGATTTTGTGTGGATTTTACCGGCAAAGCCGCTGCCGGCGAAATCGACCCGGTGTTCGGCCGGGATCGGGAGATCCGCCAGATGGTCGACATCCTGGCCCGGAGGCGGAAGAACAACCCCATCGTCGTGGGGGAGGCCGGCGTGGGCAAGACCGCGGTGGTGGAAGGCCTCGCCCTGAGGGTGGTGGAGGGGGATGTGCCGGAGCTCTTGCGCGACGTTTCCATACTCGGTCTGGACATGGGCCTGCTCCAGGCAGGCGCCGGGATGAAGGGGGAATTCGAGAACCGGTTAAAGTCCGTGATCAACGAAGTCAAGGCCTCGGAAAGACCCATTATCCTCTTCATCGATGAAGCCCACACCCTGATCGGCGCCGGAGGTGCCGCCGGGGGCAGCGATGCGGCCAACCTGCTGAAACCGGCCCTAGCGAGAGGGGAGCTGCGCACCGTTGCTGCTACCACATGGTCGGAGTACAAGAAGTACTTTGAAAGGGACGCCGCCCTGGCCCGCCGGTTCCAGNNAAAGAAAAATACGAATCCGCCCACAACGTGATTGTCAGGGACGACGCCATCGAAGCGGCTGCAACCCTTTCAAGCCGCTACATCTCGGGTCGGCAGCTTCCCGATAAGGCCGTGGACCTGCTGGACACGGCCGCAGCCCGGGTGAAGGTGCTGCTCACCGCCAAACCGGATGTGATCGAGGACAAGGAGCGCACCATCCAGGCGCTGGAGCGGGAGAAAAAGGCATTGGAGCGGGACAGGCTCCACGGCATCGCAGTCGATTTGGATCGCCAGGGGGAGATCCAGGAAAATCTGACCAAACTGAATGAGGAGCTTACCGGGCTCAAGGAGCGTTGGCTGAAAGAGCAGGCCTTGGCGCACCAGGTCATCGAGTTGCGGCAGTCTCTCTACGAGCTGAAAAGCGGAGAAGGAGGAGACAAGGGCCAGGAGAAGCAGCTCAAGGGACGGATCGACAAGGCTGCTGCCGAGCTGAAGGCGCTACAGGGAGACTCGGCACTCGTGAAGATCGAGGTGGACCCCGACGTGGTATCCAAGGTGGTCTCGGACTGGACCGGTATCCCACTCGGCAAGGTCATGCGTGATGAGGCGCTTAACATCATCAGGCTGGAGGAAAACCTCAAGCAACGGATCAAGGGGCAGGATGAGGCCGTCGGCGTGATTGCCCAGGTGATCAAATCCGCCAAGGCCGGGATCAAGGACCCCAGCCAGCCCTTAGGCGTCTTTTTGCTGGTCGGCCCCAGTGGCGTGGGCAAGACCGAAACCGGTCTGGCGGTTGCCGACCTGCTTTTCGGCGGTGACAGCTTCACGGTGACCATCAATATGAGCGAGTTCCAGGAAAAGCACACGGTCAGCCGTTTGATCGGCTCTCCTCCGGGTTACGTCGGGTACGGCGAGGGTGGTGTGCTCACCGAGGCCGTGCGCCAGCGCCCCTACTCGGTGGTTCTGATCGACGAAGTCGAAAAAGGGCACCTGGAGGTAATGAACTTGTTTTACCAGGTGTTCGACAAGGGGATGCTGGCCGACGGTGAGGGCCGGGTCATCGATTTCAAAAACACGGTGCTTTTTCTGACCAGCAACCTGGCCACGGACGTAATCACCGAGCTTTGCGCCGGTGATGAAAGACCTGCCTTGGAAACGGTCGGTGCAGCGATTCGGCCCATTTTGAGCAACCACTTCAAGCCAGCCCTTTTGGCGCGCATGACCGTGGTGCCCTTTTTCACCCTTCCACCTGACATCCTCAAGGACATCGTGATTCTCAAGCTGGAAAAGCTGGTCAACCGCCTTGCCGAGACCCACAAGATGAAGCTCGCCTATTCCCAGAAGGTGGTGGATCAGATCGCCGCCCGGTGTACCGAGGTGGAAACCGGGGCCAGAAACATCGACTACATCATGGCAGGAAGCATCATGCCCCGCATGTCCCAGGAGATCCTGGCGCGCATGGGCGAGGGCGCCGTGCCGGCCGAGGTCCATTTGGACCTGGCCAAAGACGGTTCTTTCAGGATCAGGTTTGACGGGGAAAAGCCGAATAAGCCTTCGTCAGGGCGGAAAAAGGGGTAAGAACGAACATTGAGAAGCTGAACCTCTATTTGTGAGGAGGGATTACAATGAACATGGGCACTAAAACCAACTTGTATTTTGAATCCAAGGCCAAGGGTATGCCGGCCGACACGTTCAGGGTGGTTGGCTTCGAGGGGCAGGAGGAGATCTCACGACCCTTCCGGTTTGAAATCGAGCTCGCCTCTGAAAGGCCTGATATCGATGTGGAGGAGATCTTGCGCTGGCCGGCCTTTCTGACCATAGAACGGGACGGAGGGATACGCAAGATCCACGGCATTCTGGCCGAGTTTGAGCAGATGCGAGAGGGACCCCTCGACCTGTACCATTATCGGGCCGTGCTGGTGCCCCGGTTCTGGCTGCTCTCCATGAGCAGCCAGAACCAGATCTATCAGAACAAGTCCGTCCCCCAGATTATCCAAGAGGAGCTTAAGGGCGCCCGCAACAAGGGCCCGGCAGAGCTCGCCGCTGCGGGGCTGACGGCCGATGACTTCGAGCTGCGCCTCACGCGAAAATACTCTGTACGGGAGTACACCGTTCAATACCAGGAAAGCGACCTCGATTTCATCTCACGGCTTATGGAGCACGAGGGGATCTTCTATTTCTTCGAGCAGGACGAGGACAAGGAGAAGATCATCATCACCGACAACAACATCCACTTTCCTGCCATGGCCGAGGAGAGCACCATCCGCTGCCGGCCGCCCTCCGGCATGGCTGCCGTCGGCGAGGAGTCGGTCCAGTCGATCTCCTGCCGGAGCAGGCGCATGCCGAAGAAGGTGATCCTCAAAGACTACAACTACCGGACGCCCCATGTGCCCCTGCAGGGAGAGGCCGCTGTGGACACCAAGGGCCACGGGCTGATTTCCGAGTACGGCAACCACTTCAAGAAGCCGGAAGAGGGAGTTGTTCTAGCCCGAATCCGGGCCGAGGAGATCCGCTGCCGCCAGAAGGTCTTTGAAGGCGCGGGCGACTGCAGCCAGTTCCGCCCAGGGCACCGGTATACCCTGGATGAACACTATCGTGAGGACTTCAACCGAGAATACGTGATCACCGGTGTGAGCCACACGGGCACCCAACCCATTGCCGGCGCCTCCGGCACGACTGATGAAGGGCGCGAGCAGCCCTCCTACCGCAACGAGTTCACGGCGATCCCCTCGGATGTGCCCTTCCGGCCGGAACGGCGCACACCCAAGCCCAAACTCTACGGAATCATGCACGCCCACGTGGATTCGGCAGTCCTTGAAGACCGGGCGGAGATCGACCAGCAGGGCCGCTACAAGGTGGTCATGCCCTTTGACCTGAGCGGCGCCGGCGAGGGCAAGGCCTCCCGCTTCATCCGCATGGCCCAGCCTTACGGCGGCAAGAACCAGGGAATGCACTTCCCCCTGCACAAGGGAACGGAGGTGATCTGGGCCTGCATCGACGGCGACCCAGACCGGCCAATCATCCTCGGTGCGGTGCCCAACACGCTGAACCCGAGCGTGGTCACCGACAGCAACTACACCAAAAACGTCATCCGCACGGCGAGCGGGAGTTTCCTCGAGTTCAACGACGGGCCGGGGCTCGGCGCGGTCGTTCAGAAGGTCACCGGTTCTCAACTCCAACTGCAGCAGCAATATGGGAAAGATGCACACGGCACAGGGGAACCCGGATCAGGAACCATAGCAGGCGGGTACGGGGCAGGCTTTCAGGGACAGCTTCTGCGGCAGCAACAGATGCGGAGGCACGACACAGTCAAAGAAGAAAAGCCGCGACAACCGGGTGACACATGGTTCAGAGTCAAGGTGCCCAACTATGATGGAACAAAAGATTGTTATTTGCGATTGGGAAAAGACCCGGGAGATGAAAATACGACAGCCATCATCGATCCGAAAAAACTGCCGGATATTCCTGAAGCAGGCTGGTTCGACTACACCGACGGGTCCCACACGTCAATTACAGGGAAAGGCAGCTTCCCCGAATCTCAGCCCGCTGCGGTAAGCGAAATCGCGAGCCCATATTCAGGCGGAACTGTTGATGCAATTATAGATGGAGATAAAACCAACAATCCAAGTTGGGAGCGGGGCACATTCAAAACGGAAAAATCTCATGTGCAGCAGGACAAACCGCCGGCGGAAACCGGTAACGCCGAAGCTCAGCCAGCAGCTGATTTCTGGGAAAAATGGGAATATCGACCGGAATTCGTGAAAAAAGAAGAGGTGTGGGGCAGCTGGTATGAGCATATCCGGGGAGACAAGAAAACCGTTATCGAAGGCACCTGGGATCTTAACGTCAAAGGAACTCTCTATAACACCTATTATGCACCGGTTCGAAATGACTTCAACGGTATCGTCAAGGAAGTATTCTACGATGACATGATAGAGATACGGAGAAAGGATATCTATGAATACAATTACGGAGACCAGATTATAGAGATTCATGGTAAGCAACAGGAAACCATTCACGGAGACCATAAGCAGTTTTTCAGAGCACCATCACATGACGAGTATGCATCAATCTCGACAGAAACGTTTTTTGGATTAAAAAACGAGAACTTTTTTGGCGGTAAAATTTCGACGTTTCATGGGGCCTCAATTGACACATATCTTGGGCCTCAACTTGGCTCATTTGTCGGGGCTAAAATTGATTTATTCGGCGGTGCTAAACTGGAGACATTCTTATCCGCAGCTCTCACGATCGGATTGGGTGTCAGTTTAGACATCAAAAAGGTTTTTGAATACGAAATGAAAGGATTGCATATCCAACAGAAGGATTTGGAACTGAATAACCGGCTTGCAACGATCGAGAACGGTCAGGCCGTAATTGCAAACCACCTTATGAGGATACATACCTAGCTCGGTTATTCACCAAGAAAGTATACAGGTACACGATTTCTATAGATTGCAGGAAAGTCATTCTCAATGAAAATTATCAAACCGTTACACCAGGGCCTACTGTTTAAAGTGTTCGAGGATGCGAGGAAATGCTATCTCTCGGTGGCAGTCTTTAACTTCTTCCCCTTTGAGGCATCCTCAGGGCTCCTTTCCGAGATCGACATGTGGAAATTCACCGCATCCGAGCTCGGCAAGGACGGGATGCTCGACATGTGCATGCCCAAGCCGAAAGGCGAAGTTTTGGTAGTCGGCAAATGTTTTGCGCCCGGGGGCAAACCAGTTCCGGCCTATGAGGTGTGTCTTCAGATTGGGCCGATCAATAAAACCCTTAACGTTTACGGAGACCGGTTCTGGAGGCGAAAGGCCGGAATACTCAAGACTATCTCCGACCCCCTGCCCTTCACGGAAATGGATATCAGTTACGAAAACGCCTTTGGCGGCCCCGATTACAAGAAAAACCCGCTGGGCAAGGGGCACGCCCCCGTAAAGACGGACACGGGAGAAAAGGTTCACCCCCTGCCGAACATCGAGGACCCCCACGAACTCATCGACTCCCCCAAGAAGAAGCCAAACCCTGGAGGGTTTGCCCCCATCGACCTCACCTGGCCCCAGCGCTTTGACAAATCGGGCACCTATGATGAGAAGTGGCAGCGGGAGCGCTTCCCGAGCCTCGCCGAGAACATTGACTGGACCTTCTTCAACGCCGCCCCGGAAGACCAGCATATTGAGGGTTTTTTCAAAGGGGACGAGCCCTTCGAGATCAGGGGCATGCATCCCGAAAAGCCCCTCACTCAGGCGAACCTGCCGGGGTTTAAGTCGCGCTGCTTCATCAATAAGAAAACCAAGCAAGGTGAGCAGTTTATGGAGATCGACACACGCCTGGATACGGTCTGGCTGTTTCCCCATGCCGAAAAGGGCATCACCGTCTACCGAGGCGTTGCGGAGGTGCAGACAGACGACGCCGTGGATGTCCTCCACATGCTTTTGGCTTACGAGCGCCTCACTGATAAGCCTAGGTCTTTCGAGCATTACCGAGAGGCGTTCTTAAAGCGAATCGACGAGGAAAAGGGATATCTATATCTCCTGGACGAAAAAGACCTGATACCTCCCGGCGAAAAGTCGGGGTTTGCTGCCCTTATGGAGGAAGCCGGGGAGAAACAAAAGAGTGTCCTTGCACAAAATATGGCAAAAAGGGCGGAAAGGGAGCGGGAGAAGGCGAGGGAAGCAATCCGCCAGATGGGACTCGACCCGGACCAGTTCGTCCCCGAAAAGCCCCCGGAGCAACAAGAACTCAGCATCGACAACCTGGCGGAGATCCAGGAATTTGCCAAAAAGGCAGAAGCCGACGCCATGGCCAAAAAGGCCGAAATGGAACAAAACCTCAGGAAAACCCTGGCAGCGCAGGGCATGGACTTCGACCAGTTCATGGAGCAGGCCAGGAAAACCGGCGGCGCCCCACCGAGGTTCTCCGCCGAAATACAGGTCGAGCGGCTCAGAGCGGCGGGTCTCAGTAATCCTGAGATGGAAAAAAAGCTCTACCAGGCCGAAGATGCCATCAAAAAGACCTACCGGCAGTTCGCCCATCACTTCGCGCCGGCCCCGTTGCCGCCCCCAGAGGAAGCGGCCCGGATGCGGGAGGCCGTTGTGGCAGGTTACACGGAAGGCAAGGGCTTTGCAGGGCAGGACCTGACCGGGGCGGATCTCTCCAACCTCGATCTGAAGAATATCGACCTCAAGGACGCCATGCTGGAAGGGGCGAACTTGAGCGGGGCTGATCTTTCCGGGGCCGACTTGAGGGGCTGCGTTCTGGCCCGGGCGGATCTCTCCGGTGCGAGGTTTGCCGGGGCAAAGATGGCCGAAGCCTGCCTGGGCGCTGCAAATCTGACCGGGGCTAACTTCAAGGGGGCTGAACTTACAAAGGCCGCGTTCGGCAAGGCGGACCTGACCGATGCCGATCTCTCCGGCACAACGATGGACGGGGCGGACTTCACGGAGGCCAAATTCCCCGGGGCCAACCTCAGTCGGACGACCCTGAAGGAGACCCTGTTCTATGAAAACGACCTGAGCCGGGCGGTTTTTGAAGAGGCCGATCTGAGCCGGAGCCAGTTCATCAGCGCTAACATCGAGCAGGCTGACTTTTCCGGTGCGAAATTGGGTTCGGCCATATTCATCGGTGTTCGCGCTGCGAAGACCGTCTTTACGGGAGCCGATATGACCAAGGCCTGCGCCGCCAACGAGGCATCCTTTGCCGGGGCAGACCTGCGGGGAGCCGTGTTGAGCCAGGCGGGCCTGCGGGGGTGCGATTTTTCCGGGGCCAACTTCGAAGGGGCACGCCTTGATATGGCTGACCTGAGCGAGTGCAACCTGAAGGGGGCCAATCTCTATCGTGCCTTTGCCCGGCAGGCCCGGTTTGAGAAATCAGACCTGGAGGGCGCCAACATGGTCTCCATCAACCTGCTTGAGGGCTCGCTGCAGAAGGCACGGCTCGTGACCACGGATTTGCGCGGGGCCAACCTCTACGGCGCGGAGGTTTTCCGGGCCGTCTTCGGGGAGACCAATCTCCAAGGGGCCAACCTCAAGAAAACGAAAATTGAAAAGTGGGCGCCTCAATGAACCGGGAGGATCTGGTAAGAAACATCAAGGATGGGGAGATCATCTCCAAGATTGACCTCTCCGGCACGAACCTGTCTGGCGCTGACCTCTCCGGCGGGATCTTTGAAGAGGTAATCTTCCGGGGGACCAACCTTGCCGGGGCCGACCTGCGGGAGTCCATTTTCACCAAGCCGGACTTCTCCGGCGCTGATTTATCGGGCGTCAACATGCGCTCGACCGTGATGACCGAGGCGAACCTGACGGGCGTTTCCCTGAAGAATGCCGACATGGTCGAAGCCAAGCTTACAAGCTCCGACCTTTCGGGGGCCAATCTGGCAGGCGCCGACCTGAGCACTGCCGCGCTGATATCCGCCACCCTGAAAGGCGCCGATCTTTCGAACACCAACCTTGACCGTACCGTCATGCACGAGGCCAACCTCCAGGGAATCAATCTGAGCAGTGCGAACCTCGCGCAGACTGTCATGATAGGAGCAGGTCTTGAGGGCGCGGTCTTTACCGGGGCCAAGCTCCACCTGGCTATGATGCTGAATGTGAACCTGTCCGGCATGGATTTGAGCGGTATGCAGTTTACCGGGGTGCAGTTCAAGGGGGCCGACCTGGCTGGGGTGAACCTTACGGGAGCCGATCTGACCCAAGCCAGCTTCATGGAGGCAAACCTTGAAGGGGCGGTGCTGGATCGGGTCAAGGCCCAGTATGCCATATTCATGCAGGCCAAAATGACCAAGGCAAGCCTCAAGGGGGCCTTCCTCAAGCAGACGAGCTTCGGAGAGGCGGACCTGACCGGGGCGGATCTCAGCGGCGCCGAGCTGGAATCGAGCATTTTCGAAAAGTCCGTCTGTAGGGCCGCCCGTTTTATCGGGGCCAATCTGACCTACTGCGACTTCTCCCACGCGGACCTCTCCGGTGCAGACATGTCGCGCGCGAGGCTCTTTCGAACGAAATTGCACCGGGTAATAGAGGAATACACCCGGTGGGATGCCGGCAAGGCCCGGGCCTTGGGTACTGACCCGGAGCGGGCGGAGGCAGAGGATTGGAAGCCTCAATTATAAGAAACTGTTCGTACCGAGCTTCTAGATAAGGCGGGTTCTGGCTCGATGAACAAGGGTATTTGACACCCAGTCGGAGTGTTGGAACATTGGAGTATTGCAGTATTGGAAGGGATACATGATGTTTTCAATACGCCATCACGCACATGATTTTCTAAAATCTTTACCGAGGGGATAAAAATGGACAATCTGGCAAGAGCTTTGGAGAACGAGGAGACCTTTCTGGAATACGGGACCGTCAAATTCACCGAGGGCGACGCTTTTAGGGTGGCAGCCGAATCCGGGGCCGTGAGGGCCAAGAGGTCGTTCAGCTGTCTGGTCGAGCCCCTGCCCGGGGACACGGTGCTGGTGTCCAGGGCCGTATCGGGCTGCTACATCCTCGCCATCCTGGAAAGGCACGGCGACCAACACGCCTGCCTCGCCTTTGAGGGAGACGCGGACCTGAGGGTGAAACAGGGGCGCCTGCGGGTCGCGGCCCAGGGGGGGATCGATCTGGTATCCGCCAAGGGCACCGCGCTGGTCTCCCCTGAACTTTCGATCAACTCCGTTCAGGCGGACGTGAGCATTCAGCAGCTCTCCTTCTTCGGCACATTCCTGCAGGGTCAGATTGAAAGAATAAAGTTGATCGGGCAGGCCTGTGATTCCATCTTCGAAAGGGTCTCCCAGAGGGTCAAGCGGAGTTACCGCTGGGTCGAAGAGCTGGAGCAGCTCAAGGCCGGCCAGCTCAACTACCTCGTCAAGAAGCTCATGTCCTTGCGGGGCAAGTACTCGGTTCTGACCGCCGAAGAGGATGTCCGCATTGATGGAGACAAAATTCTCATGGGATAGGAGGTGATACCGTGTTTGCAAACTGCCAGCTGGGGGGGATGAATCTCGGGTTTCCGGATGTCTGCCTTACCCCTACGCCTGTCGGGCCCGTCCCGATCCCCTACCCGAACATGGCCACGGGGATGACGGCTAATCCGATAACGGCCTGCAAGAAAATTTACCTCACCTGCATGCCCGCCCACAACCTGATGACCATGGGAACGATAAGCCAGGGGGACAACGTCGGGGTGAACATGGGTGTTGCCTCCGGGATGGTCATGGGGCCATGCCGGCACTTATTGGGCAGCTTCGGGGTCATCTACGAGGGGGCGCCCGTTACCAAGATGACCAGCCTCACCGGACAGAACGGGCTGAGCATGAATGCCCCGGGCCTGACCCTCGTGCCGGCGCAGTTCAAGGTAATGATCATGAAGTGATCTCCGGGCCGGTGAAACAGGTCTGCTCGAAAGAAGCGGGGTCAAATGCTTTTCCTGATGCATTTTGCATGAAGCGCTATCGTATTGTCCATACGACCACCTATGGCTTTACCGAAACGGTTTCGTTGTGCAAGGTACAAGCTCATCTGATCCCCCGAGACCTTCCCTACCAGCACTGCGAGCTCCATCAGCTCGTCACTCGCCCGCTAGCCGAGGAGAAGCACCAGTGGGAAGACGCCTTTGGCAACCAGGTGAGCTATTTTGAGGTTTCCGAGCCGCACCAGAAGCTGGATGTGACGGCGATCAGTGTGGTGCGGGTAGATCCGTCCGATAACCCGCCGAAAGAAGAGTCGTGTGCCTGGAATGAGGTCAGGCTCAGGTTGGAAAGGTCTGAGAGCGGGGACATGCTCGAGGCGCGGCAGTTTGTGGCGGATTCGAAATGTGTGAAAACCAGTCCCGAGTTGGCCGATTACGCCCGGGTTTCGTTCACCCAGGGCCGGCCGATCCTGGAAGCGGCCCATCACCTGATGGAGCTGATTCATAAGGACTTTACCTATGACCCCGGTTCCACCACCATCCGCACGAGTGTGAAGCATGTGCTCATGAACCGCCGCGGGGTGTGCCAGGACTTTGCCCACCTGGCCATCGGTTGTTTGCGTTCACTTGGGCTGGCTGCACGGTATGTGAGCGGTTACCTTGACACCGCCGC
>JABAOH010018448.1_pt1 | contig 12067 bp, 7 predicted proteins | sample 7062181 | NCBI WGS metagenome assembly JABAOH01 (sample SAMN14538630, study PRJNA623070) | marine sediment metagenome | biome: marine biome [ENVO:00000428]; feature: marine pelagic biome [ENVO:01000023]; material: deep marine sediment [ENVO:00002113]; isolation source: pool of 5 deep marine... | reverse complement strand
TATTGCACTACGTAATCATGGGAGTCACGATGTCACCTGAAAAATCAGGGCGTTTTTTAGCTCTTGAAAGAGATGACATTTCGAAGGATTCTGGCGTTTTGCAGCTCAACGTGAAGCTACGAGCTTCTTAAAACGGGGGTGGTCGCGTAAGGGGCCCCAGGCTGGATCAAGTCGAAGTAAAGGAATCGATAGTTCTGATGGTATCGAAAGAAGAAACTCCAGCTGGTCTATTGCCGCATTAAATTCGCCAACCATCACGTATATACGGGCCAAGTCATCGATCCGAAATGGACAAGCCATTGCTTCCTTGCTTATAGGTAGCAGTTCGACAGCCAACGTTCCCTCGCGGATCGCAGCTTCTTTGCGACCAAGACCAGCAAAGGCTATGCCAAGCGAACTGTGGAACCGAGCATCCTCTGGGCGTTCCTGGATTTTGGATTCGAGAATGCTTCGAGCATCATCGTAGTATTTCTTCGCGAGCTCTTTTCTGTTCATGTAACTATGGATTAGTGCACATCGTAGAGAATTGGGGATAAAGTACTCCAAAATATTAAAATCTTCTGATTTTGAAGAGAGTCGGTTCAAAGCCTCTTGATAATTCCCATCGAATACATCAATAGTGACCAGCAAATTGACAATGCTGGGATCTTCTGCTGACTCGGTGTTCTTCAACGCTTCCTGCACGACCGCCCGTGCCTTCTCAGTGCTGCCTTCCCAACGCAGATATAGCCAGCCTTTTAAGTCATAGGCGCTTGCATTATCGGGAGCCAGCCAGATGGCCCACTCATAATAACGCTCTGCTTCTGCGTACTTGCGCAGAAACTCAAAAGTAGTCCCGACATCCATGGCTAGAGTGTTGGAGAGGGGGTCAAGCTCCACAGCTTTCATGATGTTGGTTAATCCCTGCTCAAACTTGCCCTGTCGCCTTTGAACGAAACCGATATATGCAATGAGTTGACTGTTATTTGGCTGACTTTTCCTGACGATTTCGAATTGTTCCAGGGCGCGGTCGTAATCAAGATGACAATGGTAGTAATAGTGCCCTAGAGCCAGATGCGCTTCAGGCAGATTTGGATTAAGTTCTAACGCTTTGTCCACGGCTTGCTTTGCCATGGCAAGACGTTCTTCGCTATGGTCATAGTGGTCCCAATACATATCGGAATGAACTCTCGAAAGCTGGGCGTAGGATAGCGCAAATGTGGAATCCAGCTCGACCGCCTTTTCATACATTCGGATGGCTATCCTGAAGTCATTTTCACGATCACTTCGATAGTAATATTCGTTGCCTCGTAGGTAGTACTCATAGGCCTCTATGTTTTCCGTTGGCCTGGACGCAAGTGCCTGCCGTTCCGGTTCAAGGAGGGTAATGTCCAACGCTTGTGCTACCTGCTCAGCCACGTTGGACTGCACACGGAAAACATCGCTCATATCATTATCATAAATCTGTGCCCACATGTATCTGTCGTCGGAAGCCCTGATGAGCTGAGGCTTTACTCTCACTTGGCTTGTTGGGTCTGATGGCCGCTCACGCTGGACTGTACCTTCCAGAATATAATCAACACTTAATTCTTTAGCTATTTGCTGTGCATTCTTTTCGCTTTTCTTATACTGCATTGCGCTCTGACGTGAGATGACACCCAACCCATGAATACCCGCTAAACGAACTGTGATAGCATCGGTGATGCCGTCGGCGAAATACTCATCTTCAACAGACCCCAGATTCTCAAACGGCAAGACCACCAGTCGAATTTCCTTTGGAGAAGGTTGAGTTTCCTTTTTTTGAATAAACTTCAATGCAATAACGGATAGAATAATACCAACAGCCACGGCACCAATAACCATTGCCATTCTTCGTGACTTCGCACCGATGGTCACTGTCGATACAGTCGCAGGTTTGCTCAGCGTCTCGCTGATTTCAAGAACTGCATCCGCAATGTCCCCAAGTCGCCGGTCGGGATCCTTTTCCAGACAGCTGCGCAGTAGTAGACGTATGTTCATCGGAGTCTGCTGCGGCAGCAATTCCCAATCGGGTTCGCGTTCAATAATACGTGCCAGCGTGTCAGTAGTGGTTTCACCCTCAAATGGAAGATGGCCGGTCAGCATTTGGTACATAATACAACCAAATGACCATATATCCGTGCGCTGGTCGGTATCTTTACCGCGGGTTTGTTCCGGGCTCATGTAAGCGGGCGTGCCGACTATACGACCAGGCTGAGTGGCGGTGTTTTCAACGTCTCCGCCTTCGCTTATGGAGGGCTTAGCAAGGCCGAAGTCCAGTACCTTAATCCTGTTATCTGGTGTGATCTTGATATTGCCCGGCTTGAGGTCCCGATGGACGACACCCTTCTCGTGAGCTGCCGAGACGGCCTCGGCGACCCGTCGGCCAATTGAAAGGGCTTGCTCCAATTTCAGCGGCTCGCGAGCTGTACGTTCGGCAAGCGTTTGGCCCGGAACATATTCGAGAATCAAATATCCAGCATCCTCGTCCTGCTCGATGATATCGTAGATTACAGCGATATTCGGGTGATTCAAAGAAGCCAGAAGTTTGGCCTCACGTCTGAAACGCGTCCGAGCTGTTAAGTCGCCTGCCAAGTTAGCTGGCATGCTCTTGATGGCGACAGAGCGGTCGAGCTTAGTGTCACGAGCCAGATAGACTACTCCCATGCCCCCTCGGCCAATCATCTCTACTATTTCAAAGCTTCCGACTTTCTGACCAACAAGAGCGTGTCCGGTCATTGCATCTCTAAAGTCGCTCTCATCTGCCCGGACAAGGGAATCGAACAAATTATTGATTTTTTGCAAATCCTGTAATCGCTGTCTGATCAGACCCTCACACTCAGGATACTGCTTGACAAATTCGTCTATGTCAGGCTGTTCTCCCCCCAAGTGGGCATCGACAAATTTCTTCAGAGCTGCTTCAAGGATATTATTCTGATTGTTGTCATTTTGCGCGGCCATCAGATTCTCCCGAAGGCGATTGTCAATGCTACTATTGCACGAGAGAGCAGCATTCCTACCGCATCCACGCTTTTACCTAATCTTTCCCCTATCTCTTTGTAGGAGAGTCCATCAATCTTAGCCAAAACTATGACTTTTCTATACTCAGGTTTCAATTCATCTATTGCTTTTTCAAGCTTATCCAAATCCTCTTTTTTGGACATAATTACACTCGGCGTGGTGGCCTGTATGGGGCCAGGAATCCCGACAACTCCATCGGCGGTAGTTGGCCTATAGTTATCAAGTCGAACTTCTTTACGAATATCACGCTTATCAGCGTGAAGTTTCTTAAGACTGCTCCGAAGCTCGTTTTCAGCTATTTTCGATAGCCACCTTACAAAATCTCCTTCATTTTTGTATGTGAAGTCGTTTAATCTGTTCAACGCATGGATAAGAGTGTCTTGTACCAAGTCCATCGATTCCAGTTTCGAGCGAAGCTCCTTACCCATACGAAGGCGTAGCATCCACCGTACCCGCTCCATATAAATCCTGTAAAGCTGGTTGAGAGCGGATTTATCACCATCTTGGGCTAAGGCAACTAATTCACGGGTCTTTTCGCCAAAAGTACACATCAACCTTTGCTAACCTCCACAGGTGAAGAATCTTATACAAATTGTACCATTTTTTGAAAAAGTTTCAATAAAAAGCGTTAGGTTCCTAGCATTTTGGAGTTTAAAAGGGTAGGGCCGACGATTCCGAAAAGTTCAATAAAAGAAGGTAAATAGAAATTAAAAAGGTATTTACGGCCGGGCAATGAGGATATCCGAAGGAGCCGATATGCCTTATGGGGCTCGGCAGCGTTGAAGTAGAGTGTAGAAGGCACAGTAAGAGCCATATGCATACTTTTTTGCGCCGGTTAATTTTTGGGAAAACTTATCTAAAAGGAAAGGAGAAGAACGTCTCATGTGCAAACCAAAGGGCTTCACGTTAATAGAGCTGTTGGTAGTGATTGCCATCATTGCATTATTAATGGCGATACTAATGCCGTCACTCCAGCGGGTAAGGAAACAGGCAAGGGGCGTAGCTTGTCAGTCTAACCACAAACAATGGGGAACCATCTTTGCGATGTACACGAACGACAACGACGGCTATTTCCCCGAGCGAAGGAGCGGCAGTATGGCCTACGGGCGCTGGATGGATTCAATGCGGGAATACTATATCACCACCGAAGACATACGCTGCTGCCCGGTAGCCAAAAAAATCGCCAACCCGGACATGATAACTGGCGTCGATTGGTGGGGCGGAACATTTTTATCGTGGGGAAAGGTTCCTCCCTGGGACTCCGGAGGACAGCGTACAATAGGCTATTATGGCAGTTATGGAGTAAACGGATATATTTATTTGCCGGTGGGCAGTGAGGTTTATGAAAAACCATCCAAAAGATTCTGGAGAACTCCTAATGTCAAGGGCGGCAATGAGATACCTATGTTCCTGGATTGCTATTTCTGGTGTGGATGGCCGGATGATGACGACTCCCCTCCGGAATACGATGGCCATCAATATCGGGGAGACGACAATGCAATGAATCGTTTCTGCCTCAACCGCCACGAAGGACACATAAATGCCATTTTTATGGACTATCACGTCCAAAAAGTTGGGCTTAAACAGTTGTGGACGCTTAAGTGGTCTCGTGCGTTCAATACGGTTAATCCCTGGACCACGGCTGGCGGGGTCACGCCTGGCGACTGGAGAAATTACGGCAACGGCTGGATGGGAAAATTTCAAGACTATTGAGAAAAATTACTGCTGCAATAAATCAGACAAAGAAACCCTGTTTTACCGAACTCATAAATTAAGACGTTCAAATAAAGGATAAGTTAAGAACTTCGCATTCCAGTCAACAGCTAATATCAGGCTTTTGAGAGTGAGAAGGAGGTAGTGTCAAATTGTAAAAATTTGTCCTGGGCAGGTACGAAATTTGGGGTAGGTGCAAGTTCGTGATTGTTTTGTTGGAGAACGACGGGTGCTTTAGTGTGTAACCAAAGCCTAATTAATCTGACTTTTTTGAAGGAGGATTATTATGTGTAAAAAATTGATTTATTTAATTTCCGTTATTTTTGTGCTGGGCTTGGCCGGTTACGTGTGCGCAGCTGAGGCGGATGCTGAGATTGCGATTGCGAACGTTGCATTTGGAAAGCCGATTCTCGACGGTGTCGTGGACGACGTATGGTTTCTTTCGACAGAACAGTTCATGACCGTGACCAAAGAAGGAACTGCCCCCACCTCACCCGCCGATTGCTCTGGTAGTTGGTGGGCGCTTTGGGACTCGGAATACCTGTACGTATTAGTCGATGTCAATGATGAAGCCTTGGTGCAGGATTCACCCCCGACCCAGGGATGGTGGGATGACCGTGTTGAGGTTTTCATTGACGGGGACAACTCCAAAGATGATGTTCCTGATGGTAAAAATGACTATCAGTACAACTTTCGCTGGAACTACGGAAAGGTAGAAACACCTGTTGAATGGTATTTTCGTGCCACACCTCACCCTGCTGGTAGCAGCCTGGAGGGTGTGGAGTATGCGGTGGTTACGACCGGCTATGGGTATCTTTTTGAAATCGCGCTGCCGTGGTCTACTATGATAGGTGAGACACCGCAAGTAGGTCAACTAATCGGGATTGACGTAATGATTGACGACGATGACGACGGTGATCGTTGGGACACAGTGGTCAGCTGGAATCATACAGAGCCTACTACCCCCCACAGTCCCATTATGTGGGGAACCGCTTTGCTTGTATTAGCGTCTTCTGAGAACGCCTATTGTTCTAACCCGCCAGATGGACAGAAAGACGTGCCCCGCGATGCCGTCCTTAGATGGATGGCCGGAGACTACGCTGATACACATGATGTGTACTTCGGAACGGTTTTCGACAATGTCAACGACGCCGGCAGAGACAATGATCCGAACGGTGTTCTGGTAAGTCAAAACCAGGGCCAAACTACTTATGACCCCCCCGGCCTTCTCGAATTCGGCCGGAGTTATTACTGGCGGGTCGATGAGTTCAATGACCTGGACCCGAATAGTCCGTGGAAAGGTAATATCTGGAGCTTTACGGTAATCGACCATTTTATCGTGGACGATTTTGAGGACTACACCGACTTCTCGCCCGACATTATATATGAAACATGGTTAGATGGTTGGGAGGTCGAGGCAAACGGTTCTACTGTCGGCTATCCTAATCCTCCTACCGCCGAACAAAGTATTGTTCACGGGGGCAGGCAGTCAATGCCATTTTTCTATGACAATAGCGGTACAGCAAATTATTCGGAAGCTCAGCGTTCATTCAGTCCCGCGCAGGACTGGACCAGAGAAGACGTTGGGATATTGTCGCTGTGTTTTAGAGGCCACCCGGCGTATGTCGGCGGCTTCACAGAGGACCCAGCCGGAACATATACGATGACCGCCACGGGCACGGACATCTGGGGTGACTCCGACGAGTTCCACTTCGCCTGGAAGGAGGCTTCCGGCGCCATCTCGATTTCAGCAAAGGTCGAAAGCGTTGAAAACACAGATCCTTTCGCCAAGGCCGGCGTGATGATTCGTGATACGCTTGAGGCAGACTCGGCCAACGTCGCACTGCTCATTACCCCTGAAAACGGGGTCCGGTTCCAGTTTCGCAACACTGCAGGCGGTATTACGGACAGGTTCTTCGAAGAAGGCATTACCGCTCCTCAATGGGTAAAATTAGAGCGTACAGTGGGCGGACTTGTCAGGGCCTATTATTCAGCGGACGATAACACGTGGACACATTTGAATTTGACGACGGTCTCCATGAATACACCCATGTACATAGGCTTAGCGCTGACCAGCCATAACACTGCTCTAACGTGTGAGGCCAGATTCTCCAACGTTACCAGTGATGGTACGGGCCAGTGGGTCAACCAGGACATCGGGATGCGCAGTAATGAGGCTGAGCCAATGTATGTGTCTGTGGAAGATGGTAGCGGCACGTCTGCTACGGTGTACCACGATGACTCCGATGCAGCAGTGATAGACACGTGGATGGAATGGAATATCGACCTGCAAGAATTCAGTGATGCTGGCGTTGTTCTGACCGATGTCAGTAAACTGTCTATCGGCTTTGGCGATGCGGACAATCCACAGCCTGGTGGTTCGGGTCTGGTGTTCTTTGACGATATCCGGCTGTATCTGCCCAGATGAATTTTTTCGCTGCTGAAAATGAGATTACGATCTCAGTGCTAATTGCGTGGCTGACTATGCATACGTTGAGATAATGGCGAGCCAGTACCTTCGTTGTGTAGCCAAGCCTTGGATATGGGAAATATGACATCAAATGAGATTTTTCGAAAGGAGAAAGAAGATAATGACTCGAAAAATATGGTATATTTATTGGATTTCACTAATAGCGGTCGTTGCCAGCGGTATTGGGGCCGAGCCCTTCGACGCTAAGAAAACAGAAACTACTGCCGCCTCTCGATGTGGATGCGCCCGGGCAAAACCGTGCTCATACGACACCGACCTTCCGTCCATGGAGCCGATAAGACTACAACAGGCAGATCATACGACAGCAAAAATAAGCACATTACATTTTCCTGTCGGCAAGCCGGTCCTATATCAAGAGAATCTTGCATCACAGACCTTAATGGAGTTCTCTGCTGATCAGTGTAACCAGTTCTGCGATTGTGCGCCGAATAGTTCTATGCCGAATGGTTGGACGGGAAGGAATTCGTCTATAGGCCGCTGGGAGCATTGCTCCCCGTGCACATTGCTACGATGGCCACTGTCCGGTCTTCCAAGTGATATCATCGTCACTGAGGCAACTATTAAGCTGTACTGCCACGGTCGTTGGGGCCAAATTTCTGGTCATCTACTTTTTGCACCAGTTACCGAGTATTGGGACAGCAGAGTCACATACGCCAAGCGACCCTTGATAGACGCATCTCAGGCCATAGAAGCAGAATGGCCAAACGCCGGTCAGTGGTTCGAGATTGACATTACATCCATAGCCGAGCAGTGGTCCAAAGGAACATTATCGAACTACGGGATACAAGTTTATACAACGAGCACCGCGCGCACCGGTGGTATTGACATCCGTACACCGGGATGGACCGACCCTCAATATCGGCCTAAATTGACAATCATTTATGACTATACGTCATCTACAGACGAAAAAAATCCCTACTTCGGGCAGGAACCACCGGGCTTGGTACCTGAGGTTTTTGCACCTGGCATAATCTCCCTTGAGAACAGGTATGAGCAGTATGCCGCGTTTGCACCGGATGGAAATGAATTTTGTTTTTCGGTTACAAATGCCGCTTGGTCATTGTCCATGGCCTTTTATGTTAAACGAGAACAAGGACAATGGACTGAACCAAAGTCAGCTGATTTCATAGGTTCTGGTGACGTCTGGTGCCCCCATTTCTCACCAGATGGGGAAGGATTCTACTTTGTTTCCTCCAGGCCAAGTAACTCACCTACGAACATCTGGATGTGCGAAAGGACACCAAACGGATGGAGCGCTCCCGTAAAGCTCGATTCACCCGTTAGCTCAAGCCGCAATGAGTGGGGCTTCTCTGTTATACCCGACAAAAGCATCTACCTCTGCTCCCATCGCCCCGAAGGAAGCGGCGGCTGTGACATATGGTACTGCCAATACGTCGGTGGCCAATATGTGTCGGCGGAGAATATATCTATCCTGAACACGGTGAGCAACGATTGCGCACCATACGTTCCACCTGACCAAAGCTTCCTCGTCTTCAACTCCACCAGAGCCGGAGGATATGGCACAGCTGATCTTTATATAAGCCACCGATTGGAAGATGGGTCCTGGAGCACACCAATAAACCTGGGTCCTACCATCAACACCGGCGGCAGTGAATATGCATTCTCTTTGTCACCCGATGCAAAGTATGGCTTTTTCACACGGCGGTCAAGTAACAATTCGGATATTTACTGGGTAGATATTCGGGCAATCATTCCCGATCCAAATGGGCCGGTCTTGAATCTCACGACGGAGCAACGATTCGCCTCGATCCAGACCGCCGTCAACTATGCTGAATCAGGTCAGATAATCCTCCTGCCACCCGGTGAATATAAGGAGAACATTATGTTGCCTGCAAAGGAATTAACGATTCGTTCTGACAACGAACATGATTCGGCGATTGTTTCTCTGACCACAATTTCCAGTGACAGTGAACTCCCGGTGTTAACCCTTTTGCCAGGCAGCACAATCAAGCTGCTGGGATTAACCATCTGTGATGGCGCAACGGGTATTAGCTGTTCAGAAGCTCAATTAGAAATGAGTCATTGTGTTGTTACAGGAAATCAGGGGTGCGGTGTCGAAGTGAGCGATGAAAGCCATCTTGAGATGAGTCACTGCATTGTGGCGGGAAATGCAGAGTCAGGGCTTCACTCTTTGGCCAAGACGGTTGGAAGGGGAGAATCTTTATACAGCCATGTGGATATAACCAACTGCACAATTGTCCAAAATCAGCAATACGCTATTGATGGTAACGATATTACAGTTGTGAACTCAATCCTTTACTTTAACGGTGAATCAGTTGATGGGGTACAGATTCACGGTAACAATCTCAATGTAATATTTTCGGATGTGCAGGGAGGATTCGTGGGCCAGGGGAATATCGACGCTAATCCTGAGTTTGTGGCACTTGGAACGTGGGCCGACCCTAATGTTAGCTTCCTCGGAGACTATCATCTCAGATCCACAGCCGGGCGTTGGGATCCAATAGTGTCAACTTGGGTATTAGATGAAACAAGCAGTCCTTGTATCGATGCCGGTAAACCGGATGAATCGTTTAGTAGTGAAACGTCGGGCAATGGAGGTATCATCAATATGGGAGCCTATGGTGGTACTCTGGAGGCCAGTCGAACTACTATCGACGAATAGGTAGAGAATCAGTGATACGAATATAGGGCTTGAATTGTACAGGAGTGTCTCAGGAAAAGTGTCAAAGTGTGCAGGAGCATCGACTATGAAGTCAAATGGGAAATCTCAGATGAAACATTTCGACTACACCGGGATGATACACATGGATGAATTGAATTAGCTCAATGAAAGGAGACCGGCTATGAAGCAGAGAGGATATTCCACATATTGGCTGTTGGCTATTGCTTTGTGGGGGAGCAGCACAGTATTTGCAAAACCGTTTGCCAAGGGGCCCTATTTGGGGCAGACCCCGCCCGGCCCTATCGCTAAGGTCTTTGCTCCCGGACTGATCAGCGATACGCGGCCACAAGTGTGGGAATCCAATGGAACATTCTCTGCGGATGGGAACACATTTTGTTATTTACGTTGTTCTGTCCGTCATTCTCCCCGAGTCGGGGGTATTTTCATAACAGAAAACACAAACCAGGGCTGGACAGCACCCAAGCTCATAGAGAGTATTAGAGAGAATCAACCTTCGGTTTGGGCGCCCTGTCTGTCTCCGGATGCCAATAGCATTTACTTTGCGATAGGCTTACCGGCGTCCAAACGCAATCTATATCGCTGCGATCGGACGCCACATGGCTGGGCCGTACCACAGGTACTCGGACCACCACTCAGTTCTCCATCCGACGAAATTTCCTGCTCTATAGCCGCGAATAACAGTATCTACTTCGGTTCTCTACGCAAGGGGGGACCATTCACAAAAAAAAGCATTATATGGACCGCCCCTTTTATTGACAACACCTGGCCGCGGGTTAAATATATCTCTATGAACAACCAACAAGTGGGCCGTCCGGCCGATCCAGGCATTGCCCCGGATGAATCATTTATGGTATTCACCGCCATAAATCTACCGGGAGGTTATGGGCATCGGGACATCTATCTAACCCTGCGTTTGCCGGATGGCACCTGGTCCAAACCTCGAAATCTGGGCCCTCGAATTAATTCCACCTATATTGAACAGGGCCCAAGGATCTCTCCGGACAAAAAGTACCTGTTCTTCACCCGTAGCGACGGCTGGGATCCAAGAAAATACAGCGCGGATATCTACTGGGTTGAACTCAAGGAATATCTACCTGATCCCAATGACCCCAGCTTGAAAGCAAGGAAAACGGTTTATGGCAGCGAACGAAAATAGAATCATGGCCTTGGTGGTATTCTCGCTCTATTTAACAACTGTGGCACTGGGCCACAACGCTCCCATCGTCCAGTGGGGGCACCAGCTTGGGACGCCACCAAAGGAAATTAGGGCTGAAGGTATAGATCAAGCATCTTGGGCAAATTTGTGCCGTTATATCGGTACTCTCAAGGCCGGTCGAACTACTATCGACGAATAGGTAGAGAATCAGTGATACTAACATCCACTGCAAGGTGGACGCCATGGATCAAGGATATCCTTCGACGTGCACGGCTTGAGCGTGGGCGACGAAAGGCCCGGGCATTGGCAAACGTCTTTAGATACGCCTTGGCTGTGGTGAGTATGGTATCCTAATAGAAATTGTCCTGGGCAGGCACTAAATTTAGTAAAGGTGGAAATTTTAGCTGTTTGTTTTAATCTTAGCTTTTTAAAGGAGGATTATTATGTCCAAAGAATTGATTTTCTAATATTGCTGTTACGTTGTTTCTTTTGAGAGAAATCTTACTTTGGAGGAAAGAATTATGTTTGAGAAAAAAATTGTAAGGTCATTATTCTGCCTGGCGGTAGTTCTTAGTCTTTCAGCTACCGGAGCTATGGGAGGCATAACTTTTGAGGGCTTAGTGGCACATCTGAAGTTTGACGGCGACGCCGACGACGAGCTGGGCAATGTGATTGCTGCGACTTTTGTCGGTGCTCCGGTTTTCGGCGCTGGTGTGGACGGACAGGCCCTGTTCCTTAACGGTCAAACAGACTATGTTGATCTGGGTCCGGAGTTCGGCCCTGCTGTGATACAGCCTCTGACCAGCTTCAGCATCAGTGTGTGGGCCAAGGGCAATAATGTCAATAGCGCCAGGGTATGGCCGCGTGCCTGCCAGTTCGGTAACTCTGACGACAGTGAGTACGTTGCCTTGCTGCCATACTCTGGTGGCACGCCCGAGGAACCGGCGTGGGGCGCAATGGGCGGTCCTCGTTTTGAGCTTAAGAAGACCGGTTATGGGGACGGAATGGAGAACAACCTTACCCT
>JABAOH010248446.1_pt3 | contig 12071 bp, 11 predicted proteins | sample 7062181 | NCBI WGS metagenome assembly JABAOH01 (sample SAMN14538630, study PRJNA623070) | marine sediment metagenome | biome: marine biome [ENVO:00000428]; feature: marine pelagic biome [ENVO:01000023]; material: deep marine sediment [ENVO:00002113]; isolation source: pool of 5 deep marine... | reverse complement strand
GCTTACGTTGGTGCAACAACAAACCTTTAAATATTTTTGGGATTTTGGTCATCCGGTAAGTGGTATGGCAAGAGAAAGAAATACGTCTGGCGATGTGGTAACAACAGGCGGTACCGGATTTGGTATCATGAGTATACTGGTTGGCGTGAATCGTGGATTTATTTCCAGAACTGACGGACTGAACAGAATCAATACCATTGTTTCGTTTTTGATGAATAATTGTACGCGTTACCATGGTGCCTTTGCGCATTGGATAAATGGCGCCACTGGGGCAACGGTACCTTTTAGTACGCAAGACAATGGAGCTGATTTGGTAGAAACTGCTTATTTAATGCAGGGCTTATTGTGTGCCCGACAATATTTTAATGGGGCTGGTACAACGGAAACCACTTTGCGCAACAACATTAACAAATTATGGAATGGAGTAGAATGGAATTGGTTTACACAAAATAATCAGCAGGTGCTTTACTGGCACTGGAGCCCTAATTATAACTGGAATATGAATATACAGATTAAGGGATGGAATGAAGCTTTAATTACTTATGTGCTTGCAGCATCTTCAACCACCTCTTCCATTAATCAGGCTGTATATACCAATGGATGGGCTTCGAATGGAGGTATGAAGAACGGAAATACCTATTACGAAAATGTATTACCGTTAGGACCTGCATTAGGCGGCCCATTGTTTTTTGCGCATTATTCTTTTCTCGGTATTAATCCCAATGGGTTGAATGATGTTTATGCCAATTATATGATACAAAACACAGCACATGCAAAAATAAATTATGCTTATTGTGTGGCCAATCCTGCACATTATAATGGGTACAGCAGCGCTGTATGGGGGCTTACCGCCAGCGATGATAATGTTTCCGGTTATTCAGCACATTCCCCAACTAATGATGTGGGTGTAATTAGTCCCACTGCTGCTATTGCCTCTTTGCCCTATACACCAACAGAATCTATGGCCGCTATCCGATTTTTCTATTACAAATTAGGCGATAAAATTTGGGGGCAATATGGATTTACCGATGCATTCAACTTAACCAACATCTGGTTTGCCAGCAGTTATCTGGCTATTGATCAGGGTCCTGAAATTATTATGATTGAAAATTACAGATCGGGGTTGTTATGGAACCTGTTTACTTCTTGTCCGGAAGTGCAAAATGGTATGCGTAATTTAGGTTTTACGGCACCTTATCTGTAAATGAAATATTGCATTATTGAAAAAACATTTCTTATGAAAAAATTATGTTTTATTTTGTTGTGTATGATTGCTATAATGCCTGCATCCTTTGCTCAATATAAAGCAGGCAATTCAAGATTATCAGACAGTGCGCTGTTAGATTTGGTACAACAACAAACATTTAAATATTTCTGGAATTTTGCTCATCCCGTTAGTGGTATGGCACGTGAACGCAGCAATGTGGCTTATGATTATGGTGATGAAGTGGTAACTACCGGCGGTACCGGTTTTGGCGTAATGGCTATGATTGTGGCAGCAGACAGGAAATGGGTACCACGTGATACCATTGCTGCAAGGTTGCTGAAAATGATTCGCTTTCTTTCAAAAGCTAATTCCTATCATGGTGTATTTCCACATTGGATGAATGGCACAACCGGTGTTACCATTCCTTTCAGTAGAAAAGATGATGGCGCTGATTTGGTAGAAACAGCTTATTTGTTTCAGGGTTTATTATGTGCCAGGCAATATTTTACAAATGATAATGCAGTAGAAACAGAAATCAGAAACCGTATTAATTGGTTATGGAATGATATAGAATGGAACTGGTTCACCAAAGGCGGACAAACAATTTTGTATTGGCACTGGAGCCCCAACAATGGATGGGCCATGAATTTTCCGATACGTGGTTTTAATGAATGTTTAATTACTTATGTGCTGGCTGCATCTGGAACCCGATATCCCGTTTCTGCCGATGTGTATCATCAGGGCTGGGTACAAAGCGATTTTTTTAAAAATGGTAAACAGTTTTATGGTATTACCCTGCCATTGGGTTTTGATGGTGGTGGGCCATTATTTTTTTCTCAATACTCATTTCTGGGGCTTGACCCTCGTGGTTTAAAAGACCACTATGCTAATTATTGGGAACAAAATCGCAATCATACATTAATTAATCATGCCTATTGTTTGGCTAATCCAAAGCAGTTTAAAGGCTATGGGCCCAATTGCTGGGGCTTAACCGCCTGCGATACCTACAATGGTTACAATGCTTTTTCACCTACAAATGATGCGGGTACCATTGCGCCAACTGCAGCTTTGTCTGCTTTTCCCTATACGCCCGAATATTCAATGAAANNAAAACTTTGGGGTGAATATGGTTTTAAAGATGCATTTAATTTATCAAAAAACTGGTTTGCTTCTTCCTATCTGGCAATTGATGAAGGCCCAATAGTGGTAATGATTGAAAATTATAGAACCGGATTGTTATGGAAATTATTCATGAGCTGTAAAGAAGTACAGGGAGGGTTAATAAAATTAGGTTTCCAAAGCCCATGGTTGCAACAGAAAAATAATTAAACAATGAAAGTTAAATTTTTTTCGCTTTTGATAATATTGTGCTTTGTACATGGCGTACAAGCGCAATGGCAACAGAAAACTTATTGTAATCCTATTAATATTGATTATGGTTATACACCCATTCCAAATTTTAGTGAGGCCGGCCGTCACCGTGCAACTGCCGATCCGGTAATTGTTCGCTATAAGAATGATTATTATTTGTTTTCTACCAATCAGTGGGGTTATTGGTGGAGTACTGATATGTTACACTGGAATTTTGTTTCCCGTAAATTTTTGCGTCCCTGGAATGCTGGCTATGATGAGCTTTGCGCTCCTGCTGTTGCTGTATTAAGCGATACAATGATTGTATTTGGCTCTACTTATACTTCAAATTTTTCTGTTTGGATGAGCACTAATCCTAAAGCAAATGAATGGAAACCTTTGGTTGATTCCTTTGCAATTGGTGGATGGGACCCCGATTTTTTTGTAGATACAGATGGTAAATTGTACATGTATAATGGTAGCAGCAACCGATATCCGTTATACGGTATTGAATTAAACAGGAATAATCTGGCACCTATGGGTTCCAGAAAAGAAATGTATTTATTGGAACCCTGGCGTTATGGATGGCAACGTTTTGGTGAGTATATGGACAATACCTTTTTAGATCCATTTATTGAAGGTGCCTGGATGACAAAACACAATAACAAATATTATTTACAATACGGCGCACCGGGTACTGAATTTAGTGGCTATGCTGATGGTGTGGTTGTGGGTGAACATCCTTTAGGTCCTTTTACGCCACAATCTGATCCGCTTTCATTTAAACCCGGAGGTTTTGCCCATGGTGCCGGTCATGGCAGCACTTTTCAGGATGCATGGAATAACTGGTGGCATGTTTCAACCATGGTTATTAGTGTTAAAAACAATTTTGAAAGAAGGTTGGGAATATGGCCTGCCGGTTTTGATGAAGATGATGTGATATATTGTAACACTTCATTTGGCGATTATCCACATTATTTACCCAATGTAATTAAAAACAGTAACCATGCTACTTTAAACGGTAGTGGCTTTACGGGATGGATGTTGCTGAATTACAACAAACCTGTTCAGGTATCTTCAACATTGGGTGCGTTTGAGCCGAATAATGCTGTAGATGAAAATATTAAAACCTACTGGAGTGCCGCTACCGGCAAAAAAGGAGAATGGATTCAAACAGATTTGGGCGCTCAGGATTCTGTATATGCCATTCAAATCAACTATGCCGATCAAAATGTAGACAGTAGTTTTTTAGGAAAACAATCCGGCTCTTTCCATCAATATAAATTGTATCAGTCCGCAGATGGCAGGAATTGGACTGTTTTAGTAGATAAATCTTTGAATACATCTGATATACCACATGATTATGTAGAACTACCAACACCGGTGCAAACCCGTTTTATAAAATTAGAAAACATACATATGCCTACGGGAAAATTTGCTATTAGTGGATTGCGTGTTTTTGGAAAAGGAATGGGTAGTGTTCCCGATTCTGTTAAAAACTTTATTGTTTTGAGAACAGAAAAAGACAAGCGGAGTGGCTGGCTGAAATGGCAAACCGTTAATAATGCCTATGCATATAATATTTATTTTGGAACACAGCCTGATAAGCTTTACAATTCAATTATGGTATATAACCAAAATGAGTATTGGTACAAAGGAATGGATAAAGAAAAGCCTTATTATTTTGCCATTGAAGCCTTGAATGAAAATGGAATATCGCAAAGAACAAAACCTGTTCTTGTAAAATAAATTTGCATTACCCAAAAATACAAAGTATGAAAAAAACGTCTTTATTATTCGCTGTTGTGATGATGTTCAATTATTCTGCAATAGCACAGCAATTACCTGCTTCGGTTAAAATGCACCAATTCATTGAAAAATTAATGCAGCAAATGACGCTGGAAGAAAAAATTGGGCAGTTGAATTTGCTGACACCCGGAGGAGGTATTCCAACCGGCGCCGTAGTAAGCACTGATGTAGAAACCAAAATTAAAAACGGACAGGTGGGTGGTTTATTTGGTGTAATTGGCGCCGATAAGGTATTACAGGCACAGCGGCTGGCAGTGGAAAAATCCAGGTTACACATTCCCTTAATTTTTGGTTCTGATGTGATTCATGGTCATAAAACAACTTTCCCTATTCCATTAGGCCTGGCTTGTAGTTGGGATACCACTTTAATTAAACAAACTGCCCGTGCTGCAGCAATTGAAGCTACTGCAGATGGATTGAGTTGGGCCTTTTCGCCCATGGTAGATATATGCCGCGATCCCCGTTGGGGCCGTATCGCGGAAGGTGCAGGGGAAGATGCTTTTTTAGGCAGCGCTATTGCCGGTGCCATGGTGCGTGGTTATCAAAACAATAATCTTCAGCAAGATAATACCGTTATGGCTTGTGTAAAGCATTTTGCATTATACGGTGCTGCTGAAGGTGGCCGTGATTATAATACGGTAGATATGAGCCGCATCAGAATGTATAATGAATATTTACCCCCTTATAAAGCTGCTATCGATGCCGGTGCAGGTAGTGTAATGAGTTCGTTTAATGTAATTGATGATGTTCCGGCAACGAGTAACCGTTGGTTGTTAACCGATTTATTGCGTAAGCAATGGCAATTTAATGGATTTGTGGTGAGCGATTATACATCTGTAAATGAAATGGAAGCACATGGTTTGGGAAATTTGCAACAGGTTGCTGCATTAGCGTTAAAAGCAGGGTTAGATATGGATATGGTGGGAGAAGGTTTTTTAACCACTTTAAAAAAATCATTACAGGAAGGCAAAGTAACCTTGAATGATATTAATACTGCCTGTAGAAGAGTGCTGGAAGCCAAATATAAATTAGGATTGTTTAACAACCCATATCGTAATGTTTCAGCCAACAGAGCATCTGTTATTTTATCGCCCGAACATATAGCACTTTCCCGAAAAGCTGCTGCCAAAGCTTGTGTATTATTAAAAAACAACAATAGCGTATTGCCTTTACAACATACCGGTACCATTGCCTTGGTTGGTCCTTTGGCTGATAGCCGAAGAAATATGCTGGGTACCTGGAGTGTTTCCGGTGACTGGCATCATGCAGTTACTTTGAAGGAAGGAATGGAAAATGTGGCCGGCCAACAGGTGAAAATTGTTTATGCCAAAGGCGCTAATATTTCAGATGATACCCTCTTCAATAAAAAAGTAAATGTATTTGGACCTGAAATTGAAATGGGGCCTACATCATCAGATGCCATGATTCAGGAAGCAGTGGCCGCTGCTATGCAAGCAGATGTGGTGGTGGCTGCATTAGGTGAAGCTGCCGATATGTCGGGTGAATCATCCAGCAGGGCTGATATAGGGTTACCCGAAAGTCAGCAAAAACTATTGCATGCACTGGTGCAAACCGGAAAGCCGGTAGTAATTGTGTTATTTAACGGAAGGCCTATGACGTTGGTAAAAGAAAGCCAAATGGCTACAGCCATTGTAGATGTATGGTTTGGTGGCACCGAAGCCGGCAATGGTATTGCAGATGTGTTGTTTGGCCATGAAAATCCTTCCGGGAAATTAACCGCTTCTTTCCCTTATAGTGTAGGGCAAATTCCGGTGTATTACAATCACTTAAATACAGGCAGGCCTTATGTTTTAGGTGGCCCAACCAAATTTAAATCAGACTATTTAGATATTCCTAACGCACCCCTGTTTCCGTTTGGTTTTGGATTAAGTTATACACGTTTTCATTATTCCCCGGTTACTTTATCTGACATTAATTTGAAAAATGGAAGAACCATTCATGCATCAGTAAATGTTACGAATACCGGTAATTATGATGGGGAGGAAGTGGTACAACTATACCTGCGTGATGAAGTGGCTTCTATTAGCCGACCGGTTAAAATGTTGAAAGGATTTCAAAAAATATTTTTAAAAAAGGGCGAAACCAAAACAGTTGACTTTCCGATAACGATTGATGTATTAAAGTTTTATAACAGCCAGTTAAAATATGTTACTGAGCCCGGAAAATATGAAGTGATGATTGGTACCAACAGTAATGAAGTGCAAACAGCTTCATTTACACTATTCAATAATTAAAAATTTGTGGTAGTCGTTTTTGTTAGATAGGGCCTGTTGCAATTACTTGCAATGGCCCTTTTTGTGCTATCAATGATTGGGTTTTATTTGTAGCGTTATTTTCTTTATCTTTTCTTTGAAATTAATTGATATGCAGCCGAATGATTTGTCTTTTCTCAATGATTTAAGAACGAATTTTCAATCAGGGGTTACCAAAACTTATGCTTTTAGAAAGCAGCAGTTACTGAATTTAAAAGCAGCCGTTCTTCAATTTGAAAATGACTTGTATACTGCGCTGGAAGCTGATTTAAAAAAAAGCAGGGAAGAAGCCTGGGTTACGGAAATTGGGATGGTGGTGGCTGAAATAAATCATGCTCTGCACCATTTAAAAAATTGGATAAAGCCAAAAATTGTTGGTACTAATTTAGCGAATCTGCCTTCTTCCAGTAAACTATATGCAGAACCTTGGGGCGTTGTATTAATCATTGCGCCATGGAACTATCCGGTTCAATTATTATTAAGTCCATTAGTAGGCACCATTGCTGCCGGTAATGTGGCGGTGGTAAAACCGAGTGAGTTTGCGGAGGCAACTGCAAATGTGTTACAAAAAATAATTGATACCACTTTTTCTAAAAATTATATTGCTTGCATTCAGGGAGATGGTGCTGTTGTGGTACCTGCTCTGATACGTTCATTTACATTCGATTATATTTTTTATACCGGCAGCACAGCCGTGGGTAAAATTATTTATAAAATGGCTGCTGAAAACTTAGTACCTGTTACCTTAGAATTGGGAGGTAAAAGCCCTTGTTTGGTGGATAAAGATGCAAATATAGCTGTTGCTGCAAAGCGGATTGCAGTAACTAAATTTTCCAACTGTGGTCAAATGTGCGTGGCACCAGATTATGTTATGGTACACCAATCTGTCTATGATGCGTTTGTGCAGGAATTGAAAAAAGTGATTCAACAATTTTTTGGGGATGATGTTGCCGGTAGTCCTGATTATGGTAAAATGATTAATGAAAAACAGTGGAATAGAGTAGTGGGCTATTTGGAACAGGGAACGGTATTAGAGGGTGGCACCTTTCAAAAAGAAAATCTTTATATAGCGCCAAGTTTATTAGCTGTTACTGATTTAAACGGGGCTGTGATGAAAGAAGAAATTTTTGGCCCGGTTTTACCTGTTATTCCCTTTCATACACCTGAAGAAGTAGATAATATCATCTCCGCAAACCCAAATCCGCTGGCGTTTTATGTGTTTACGCAATCCCAAAAAAATGCCGAAGATTGGATACAAAAAATACCATCAGGTGGTGCCTGCATTAATAATGCCAGTTGGCATTTAACCAATCCTAACCTGCCTTTTGGCGGCAGGGGTGCCAGTGGTATTGGCTTATACCATGGAAAATATTCCTTTGATACCTTCAGTCATAAAAAAGCGGTAATGCAAACGCCGGTTTGGTTTGATCCGGCTATCAAATACCCGCCTTTTAAAGGAAAGCTGAAACTCTTTAAATGGCTGATTCGGTAAATGATGCGTTTTTTTGAACAACATCCATCAATGATGTGTTGCATTGTTAGTACATTTTAAAATATAGTATGACAGTAAAACAAAGTTTGTTGAAATGGATATATCCCATTACCATGCAAATAGGTAAGTGGATGCCGGATAAAAAAAATTATCTGGTCAATTTACAACAAGTGATACCGCCGGTAGATTTTTACACTTTGCACGCCATTCAATCTGATGGCTCCGTTTTCAACTTTTCATCTTTACACGGGGAAAAAGTATTACTGGTAAATACTGCCAGTAATTGCGGTTTTACGGCGCAGTATAATGCGTTACAGAAATTATATGAAACTTATAAAGACCGGTTGATCATCCTGGCATTTCCATCCAATGATTTTAAAAATCAGGAACCGGATACGGATGCCAATATTAAAAATTTTTGCAGCTTGCATTACGGAGTACAATTTCAGTTAATGCAAAAATCGGTTGTGGTAAAATCTCAGGTGCAGCATCCTGTGTTTCAATGGTTGAGTGATGCGAACAGGAATGGATGGAATAATCAGGCACCAGTTTGGAATTTTAATAAATACCTTGTGAATGAAGCAGGTATGTTAACGCACTATTTTTCTTCTTTTGTTTCGCCTTTATCTCCTAAATTTTTGGCCGCTATTAAACAGTGATGCTGTAATTGCCGCTTGCCGCATAGCGATAGGAACGTACAAGTGTGCGACGCAACAGGCGCTGCACCACGATTTGTTGCCGGTAACATAATATTATACCGGGCATTTCTCGTGATAGTTAATCAGTTCAATGGGTGTGCGCTCAAAACTGTACCCTTCATAATTCTGTTCAATTTCAGATAAGATGGCAATAATTTCTTCTGTTTCTTTTACGGTCACCAATCTGTTGCGGTACTCTTTAATGCCCGGTAAGCCTTTTAAATAATTGGCGTAGTGGCGGCGCATTTCATTAATGCCAACGATGGGACCCTTCCATTCAACCGATTTTAAAAGATGGTTTTTACAAACGTCAATCCGTTCCCGTATAGTTGGTGAAGGTAATACTGTTTGTGTTTCGAAATAATGTTTAATTTCACGAAAAATCCAAGGATAGCCAATAGCGGCGCGGCCAATCATGATGCCATCTACACCAAACCTGTTTTTGTATTCAAATGCTTTTTCGGGTGAGTCAATATCGCCATTTCCAAAAATGGGAATTTTGATGCGGGGATTATTTTTTACTTTGGCAATCAGCGTCCAGTCGGCTTCTCCCTTATACATTTGTGAACGGGTGCGGCCATGAATGGCTAATGCTTTAATGCCCGCATCCTGCAAGCGTTCTGCTACTTCTTCAATATTTTTAGATTGCTCATCCCAACCCAAACGGGTTTTAACAGTTACCGGCAAATGCGTAGATTTTACAACGGATTCGGTCAGGCGTACCATTAAATCAACATCTTTTAAAACGCCGGCTCCGGCACCTTTGCTGACTACTTTTTTAACCGGGCAACCAAAGTTAATGTCAACCAAATCGGGTTGTACGGTTTCCACAATTTTAGCACTGAGCGACATGGCTTCTTCATCGCCGCCAAAAATTTGTATGCCAATGGGGCGTTCGTAATCAAATATGTCTAATTTTCTTCTGCTTTTAATGGCATCACGAATCAATCCTTCACTCGATATAAATTCGGTGTACATTAAGTCTGCCCCATTCTCTTTACATACTGCCCTAAAAGGAGGATCGCTCACATCTTCCATAGGAGCCAGTAATAAAGGGAAGGCCGGTAAGCTGATGTTTCCTATTTTTACCATTCCATTAAAAATTAATTGGTTGGTTAACAACCAAAGCGCAAATTTACAATCTTACAGATAAATTATGGATATGATTGAAAATACAACACCGGCACATGATGGTTTTGATGCCTTTACAGCAGAAAAGCCGGTTTTACGTAGTAGTAAAATTTCTTATTTTGGGCAGTTGGCCATTTTGATTGGCTTTGCGGGAATGGGTATTGTAGTGAGTAGTGTATTGGCAGTAATTATTTGGATGATGATGACGCACCAATCGTTTACCAGCATGGCTACCGATATTTTATTACCGGCTTATGCTAATGCAGCCAAACTAATTCAGTTGGTAATGTCTTTTTGTATGTTTTTTTTGCCGGCATATTTTTTATCATTGTTATTGAGCCGCAAGCCTTTGCAATACATGCAATATAATCGTAAAGTAAATATTCGTCAGGTATATTTGGTGATTGCAATGGTATTTGCGGGTTTGTTTTTAAGTGGTGCATTAACGCAGCTCAACCAAATTATTCCCATTCCACACAAATGGGAAGTGAGTTTTAAGGCAATGGAAAAAGCATATACCGATGGCGTGAAAGGGATGGCTTCCATGAAAAATTTTGGTGATTACCTGTACACATTGTTCGTTATTGCCATTGCGCCGGCCATTTTTGAAGAAACTTTTTTCAGAGGAGGGTTACAAAATATTCTGGTAAAATGGACTAAAAATGCGGCAGTAGGCATCATTATTACCAGTATCATTTTCAGTGCAGCGCACACCAGCTATTATGGTTTTTTACCCCGTTTTGGACTGGGCATTATTTTAGGCTATATTTATTATTACGGTAAAAATATATGGCTCAATATTTTGTTGCATTTTTTGAACAATGGCTTTGCTGTAACCATGTTGTATTTTGCTACCAAAAACGGACAGTTAAAAGAAGATGCTTTGGATGATACAACTTTTCCCTGGTATATTGGCATTGCAGCCGTTATAGCGTTAGTAGCATTATTTAAGTACTTTAAGCAGGTTACACCAACGCAGCAATCATTGGTATAAATTTTTTTTATGAAGGATAAACCCTCCTGGTATTTGTTATTCAGTACACAAAATTTTCCGAAAGCCAGCATTATAAAAGGGGTTTTGGAAGAAAACAGTATTCCGGTTCAGGTGCTGAATAAATTAGACAGCAGTTACCTGATATTCGGACAAATTGAAATTTATGTGCCCATGCATTTGAAAGATGTGGCACAGCATTTATTACAACGGTCGCTTTTAAATTAATTGAACGAATTGCTATGGCATTGAACCTGCAAACATTTAAAACCCGCACACTTACCGCATTGCTTTTTGTTATGATTATGCTGTCCGGGTTACTGATTAATCAGTGGAGTTTTTTTATATTATTTACCCTTATTCATTTTGGCTGCTGGCATGAGTATCAGCAATTAATTAAAAAAATATATCCGCCCTACAACGGTATTGGGTGGGTGCATGAATATGGAGTTATGTTTTTGGGATGGTGCTTTATGGTTTGGCGTTTTCATAACCCTTTTCCATTGGGCCAGGTAACCATGTATGGTTTGGGATGGTATTTGTTTTTATTAATGGCTGTTTTTTTAATGGCCAAAGAAATTGTGTTTAAGAAGGAAATAGATCTTAAAATAATCGGGTATTCCTTTTTGGGGCTTATTTATATATCATTGAGCTGGAGTTTAATGATGGATATTCGAATTGGTTTTTGGCCTGTAGCAGGTAGTAATAACGTACAAATTTTTCCGGGGCTTGCCATTGTATTGCTATTGATTGGTACCATCTGGATCAATGATACCATGGCCTATTTGGTGGGTTCCTTTATCGGTAAAAGGCCGCTTTCTGCTATTTCTCCCCAAAAAACCTGGGAAGGTACCATTGGTGGGGCTATTGTAGCCATAATTGTAGCTACTTTTCTGGGTATTCAGTTTACAGGTATTTCGCTAAACATTGCATGGGGTATTACCATTATTGCTACGGTGGCCGGAACTTTCGGCGATTTGTTGGAGAGCAAATTAAAACGAATGGCGGGTGTAAAAGACAGTGGACAAATTATGCCGGGGCATGGTGGTTTTTTAGACCGGTTCGATTCCTTGTTACTGGCTACGCCCATTGTTTGGCTTTTTTTATGGGCAATGAGTGG
>JABAOH010010520.1_pt1 | contig 12071 bp, 9 predicted proteins | sample 7062181 | NCBI WGS metagenome assembly JABAOH01 (sample SAMN14538630, study PRJNA623070) | marine sediment metagenome | biome: marine biome [ENVO:00000428]; feature: marine pelagic biome [ENVO:01000023]; material: deep marine sediment [ENVO:00002113]; isolation source: pool of 5 deep marine... | reverse complement strand
TCCTAGGAAAAACAAGGCACGAATACGACCTGGACTCAATAAACAAATCAATAACAGAACCTGTCTGGGATATTCTTAAAAGGGGAGGAAAGAGATGGAGACCCACTCTGTTCCTTTTGATAGCCAAGGCAATGGGCGCGAATCTTGAAAAGATTCAGGATTTCGCTATAATACCCGAGATAATTCACAATGGGACCTTGATGGCTGATGACGTGGAGGATGGTTCAGATCTTAGGAGAGGGAAACCATGTATACACAAGATATATGGTGTGGATGTTGCAGTAAATACAAGCAGTTTTATGTACTACATACCTCTTGCAATACTGATAAAAAACAAAGACAGCATTGACCCCAAGACACTGTTATGGGTTTACGAGATATATGTAAAGGAGATGATCAATCTCGGTATAGGACAGGGACTGGATATTTGGTGGCACAAGGGAAAAGCGGATGGTATCACTGAAAAGCAATACCTGCAGATGTGTTCCTGCAAGACAGGAACCCTTGCCAGAATGGCAGCAAAGCTTGCAGTCGCTCTCTCTGGAGGGACAGAGGAACAGGAGGAAAAGATTGGAAGGTTTGCCGAATCTATCGGGATCGGGTTCCAGATACAAGATGACATACTGAGTGCAAGCGGAGGGAAGTTTCAAGAGAAAAAGGGTTACGGAGATGATGTAACCGAAGGAAAGAGAACCCTCATGGTTATATACAGCCTCAAAAAAGCGAGCGAGGGAGACAAGAAACGCCTCCTTCAGATTCTAGATATGCATACCAGGGATAAAGAACTCATAAAAGAAGCGATAGATATCTTACATAAGTACGATTCCATCGATTACGCAAGGGGGGTTGCAAGGAATCTCGTATCCGATGCATGGAAGGATATAGACCCAATCCTACCAGAATCTGATGCAAAGAGGAAGCTGAAGACCTTTGCAGATTTTCTAATAGAAAGGGATATTTAAAAGCAGGCATGATAAACATTAAAAAGCATATACTTATATATTATCCTTAACGAATAGGGATTGCTATGAATATAAAGGAGAACATCAGGAAGTACAGAAGGGTTTTACAGATATCAAGAAAGCCCGGGAAGGAAGAATTCCTTAGTTCTACCAAGATATGTGCCCTGGGCATCGCTTTGATAGGTTTTATAGGATTTGTGATATTCCTGCTTTTCACTTTTTTGCTACCAGGTGCGTGAGAAAATGATTTATGCGATTAGGACAACATCAGGAAGAGAGGATATAGTTATAGACATCATGACGAGCAACGTTAGGGCACAATCCCTTCCAGTAAAGGCAATATTCCACCCAGCAGAGATAAAGGGATACGTCTTTGCAGAGGGGGGCTCTGGAGCGATACACAAGGCTGTGCAGGGGCTGATGCATGTCCGGGGAATCATAGATAAACCCATTGAGCTGGAAGAGATAAAACACTTCCTTGAACTGAAGAAAGACAGAATAAAGGTAGACGAAGGGAACGTTGTAGAGATCATAGGTGGACCCTTCAGGGGCGAAAAGGGAAAGATCACAAGGGTTGATGCTGTCAAAGACGAGGTAACAATCGAGCTACTTGAGGCCTCCATACCTATACCAGTAACAATAGCGACGGAGTTCATAAAGATTATAAAGAGGGAAGTGAAGGAAAAACCAAAGGAAGAAAAAAAAGAAGAAGAGAAACTATAGAGGGATTCTATGGCAAAACAAACAATCGAAGCGATGGTTGAAGGTGGGAAGGCATCTGCAGGCCCGCCCTTGGGACCAGCACTGGGACCACTCAAGGTTAACATCCCAGATGTGGTGGCAGAGATAAATGAGAAGACTAAGGATCTGGCGGGAATGAAGGTTCCTGTGAAGGTAACAGTCGATACCGAAACACATAAATTTGAGGTTGAGGTTGGTTCGCCACCGGTCGCTGCTCTTGTGAAGAAAGAGCTCACTCTCGATAAGGGATCTGAGGAAGCAGGAAAGAAGAGGGTGGGAGACCTGACAGAGGAGCAGGTAAAGAAGATTGCAAGACAGAAATTTGGTTCTGATTCTGATGCTTTTTTGAACCAGGTAAAGGGAACATGTAGGAGCATGGGTGTGACAATAGGTGAGGGTGCTGTCACAGAAGAGGAGATCCAGAGATACGAAGAAGAAAAGAGAGTAGAAGAGGAAGCAAAGGCAGCAGCAGAAGCAGCAAGGGTAGCAGAAGCTCCAGCAGAAGAAGCCAAGCCAGAGGAAGCAAAAGAAGAGGAGAAGCCAGAGGAAGCAAAGGAAGAGAAACCAGAAGAGAAAAAGGAAGAAGTAAAAGAGGAAAAACCAAAGGAAGAAAAAAAGGAAAAAGAGAAGGCTTAAATCTCTTATTTTTTCTCAATAGCCCTTTAAATTATTTCTCTCCATATAGAAAATTAACATATAATTATTTTTGGTTGAAATCATGGTTTCTGCCCTGGCAGCAGGTATGAAAAAACTGAATAAGGAAGAGGCTAAAACCTTAATAGAACTGGGGAATCTGAATTGGCAGAAAACAACCCAACGTATAGGTCACTTACGGTATGTTAGTTCTGCATCGATATCAACCAAAGATAATAGCGTAGTTATAAAAATAGACCAGTTTCCTGAAATGATGAAAGATGGTAGGGAACCTGTAAAGGTGAACAGCGCAGAATTGTGCGTAGAATATGACAGAATCAACAGAGGTTATAAACTCAGCTTGTGGGGAGGACCAGAAGGGAATGAGACGCATAGATTCACAACAGACCTTGCCATAGATAAAAAAACATTCAAGACCCTCAGAAAGATAGGTAAGGGCAAAATCAAGAAAGATAAAAAATGTTCAGTATTCTTTGATTCTTACAATAAAACACCAATCGCAATTCTAGACAAAAAGGGAGATGCTGTGCTTTTCGAAGAAGTTATAAAACCACTCATACCATCCCCAAAAGATTTATATGAGAGTGAAATTGAACCACTTCTGAAATCCACACGCAGGGTTCTACCAGCAAAGGCTGAAAAAATAAAGGAAGCTGAGATAGTGGAAGAAATAGAAATCAAGAAATTCGACCCGAACTTGAAAATCAGTAAAGAGCAAGCAATTGAGATTCTGGGAACTGATAACGAAAAATTTAAATTCGTTCTTTATAGATATCCTTGGTTAAAAAGAGGAAATGAAATCAGTGCAGGGGAGTTAACCAAGTACGTAGTGTACAAAAGGAGCACAAGAAAGAAACCAAAGGAAATATTTGAGATACTGAAAAAGCTTGGTATTGATACCGAAGGAAAATCCCTCCTTGATATAAAAAAATACCTAAAAGAAGAACACAATCTGGATTTAATATCCAAAAAAGAACCCGAAATAATTCCAATCACAGAATTCGACCCGAATCTGAACATCAGCAGAGAACAGGCAATTGGTATTCTTGGAACAAAAAGAAAAAGATTTGATTTTCTTGTTCACAGATACCCTTGGCTAAGAGATGGAGACAAAATCAATCTGGGTAAATTAGCCAAGTACGTGATAGATTCGAGAAGCAAAGTAAAGGGAGAAGAAGAAACATTACGTATATTGGGAGAGATGGGGGTGGATGTAGAGGGAAGATCTCTTTATGATATAGCAAAAGACCTCAAAAAGGATTTAGATATAGATTTAACTGGGATAGAAACCGAAGAGATAACTCCATCGATGGGAGACAAGTACTTGGAGAAAAAACTCACTGTAAAAGAAATAGAGAGAGAATTTGGGATAAGTGAGAAAAGGGTTAGAAATGCTTTTTACAAAAAATACCTGAGAAATTTAGGATCACAAACAACTACTATAGAAGATTTAACGAAATGGATTGCTGGAAGAGGAAGAGTACCAGAAGAGGAAAATCTATCCACACTAAATACCATTTACCAAACAGAATTTGAAACAATGGAATCCATGCTAAATCATCTCAACACAGAATACGGATTTGACCTTGAGATTGGAGAGGAGGAGGGAACACTAGAAGATTACTTATACGAAGAGTTTGATACAGGGAGAACAGCTTCAATATTTAGAAAAAAACCAAGTACAGTAAGCTACTACTTCTCTAAAGAAATTATAGGTAAAACGGGACGAGGAAAAACCAACAGACGCATTCTAACAGAGTATGCGATTGAGATAGGAGACCTAGATGCAATCAAAAATCTTTATAAAGAAAAATTCGGTGCTATAGAGAAAATCAATAACCTAAAAAAAGCAGTAGAATTCCTAAACGTAGAATTCGAAGACTTTGATTTAAAGATACCAGAAAAACTAGCTCCACCGAAAGTGAGAAAAGAAAAGCCCTTGAAGAAAAAGATATCGAAGTCAACAAAAAAGAAACTAGAGCCTCCAAAAGAGATAATAATCACAGAATTTGACCCAAACTTGGACGTTGGAGACGGGGAGGCAGCTTATATACTTGGAATTAATGAAAGGGCGTTTTTCCTTCTTGTTGAAAGATACCCCCACCTACAAAAAGGTAAAAACAAGCTAAAGAATTTAGCAAAATACACAGTAGAAACAACGAGCCGAAGGAAGACCGAAGAGGTAAGGTTGGAAACTCTGGGAAGAATGGGTTTGGGTGTTGAAGGCAAGTCATTCTTCGAAGTGAATAAAGAACTTACAGACAAGTATGATCTGGCTTTCACACCAGGAATAAAACCCAAAATTATCTTAGAAACAAAGAAAGTCAAAGAAACCAAGAAGAAAACCAATTATCTTGATGAGACTTTTGATTATAATCAGTTACCCGAAATATTAGGAGAGTCTCCTTCAACAATAAAATACATAAAAAGCACGGTCCGCGAAAAACCCACCAGGCGCATCCTCACAAAACACGCTGTTGAAATAAAAAACATAGACGCGCTGAATAGGCTTTACGGTAAAAATTTCAAGTCAATGGAAGAAGCGGTAAACCACCTTAATTCAGAATTCAAGGAGTTCAATTTTGAAATAGATTACTTGAATGAAGAGTTTAATTATTATCAGATATCTGGAATATTGGGAATAAATTATGAAACAGTAAAAGAATATGCCAAAAAAGGACAAATAGAAAGGACAAGGCGCGGAAAAACCAGCAGACGTAATCTGACGGGATTTATAGTTGGAAGAAAAAGGAAAACAGAAAAAAATCTGACCGCACTCGGTAAACTTTACGAAGAAGAAAAATTTGAAGATATGGAAAAAGCGATCAATATTCTAAATACCAAGTACGGATTTAGTTTCGAAATAAAAGAAAAGCCAAAGAAGAAACCGGGAAAGGAGATTCCTAAAGAGAAACTAGAGCGTATAATAGAAACCCACAAGGAGATGAAACATGACTACTTGAGAGAAGAAGTTTACTTAACTCAACTAGAGAAGTTGGGAATCCAAAACGAAGAGGTTACAGAAATTTTTGAGAAATATGGAAAAATAAGGATAGGAGATTTAACAGAAATGTTGATTGATAGTGGGGATCTAGACGTGCTTAATAAAATTTACAAAACACATTTTAAAAATATGCAACATATGATACAATACCTCAATACCATGTATCCTGAAGATTTCGAATTTGAGATACCAGAAGAAGAGATAAAACCCGAAAAACCAGGACACAAAAAATTAAAAGAAAGAGAATCAGAATCACCAGAAACTGAAATCTACCCAGATAAATCTGAATCGGGAGAAACCCTCATACAACATGTAGACAATAAATCTGGAATAACAGGAGATGAATACCAATACGGGCTTGACTATGTTAAAGTGATCATGGGAGAAGTGGATGAAGAGTTGTATGATCTTTTTGAAGAGCTTGGATACACAGAAGAAGGCGTTGCTACACGAGGAGGTTTAGTAAATTTCATACTTACATTAGAAAATGATGATTTAATGATACGTAAAAGAGAAGGACTCTTGGACAGTTTTGGCGTTTCTGGACAATATCGTGAAATAGCAAAAGAACGTAGTATAAAACCATACATACCAAAGATTGAGTAATAAAAAAGCTCAGAGAAACCAAAGAAAGGCTTAAATTATCCAAAATTCATGTTCACCAATTTTTATTAAGTCACCACTTTTAATCTCAGTTTCCTTATCTAGAGTATATTCTGTTTTTCCCCTCTCTAGTACAGGATAATCAGGGGTTTTCGGCATACAGTTTCCCTTCTCATCTACAATAAAGACACGTTCGTAACCCATTTCTGGAGTACATTTCATCGGATCCTCTGCAGAGAAAATCAAGCTGATTTGATATTTTTTAAGCCTAAGGATTATTTTTTTCTTATTTTCAAACAACTTCTTGTATTTTGAATCCTTTCTATATAGTATGGAAAACTCGGTCATGGGCTTAATTGGTGACCAAAAGCTTTAAAAGTTTTCACTATAAGATAACTACATGAATGGAGATAGCGGGCTCACATACACATTCGGTACGCATAGGAACAAAGTGTTCTGGCTAGTGTTCATAATACTAGGAGCCGTGTTGGTATCAGGAATAGTAACAAGCATCTTTTATATAGACGTGCTAATGGGTCTATTTTTGGTTATAATCGGACTTTACAAAATCGGAGAGGAATTCATAACAGACAACATAAAGAGGGAACAGGAAAGGGTTTCAGAGGACGTGGACAACGTGATGGAGTGGCTGAGCCACAGTTACGAGTTCACGAAAAGATTGAAAGACACCCATGAGAACAGGCTCCACCACCTAGACAGCAAGAGAGCAAATATGGACAAGAAGATAGAAAAGAACTACAGGGATATTGTCAGAAAGATAATAGAGGTGGAAAACAGACTGAACAAAACCTCAAAGGAACTGATGAGGGAAAAGAACCTTATAGACAGAATTGATAAACTTGCAAACCTTCTCGTCAGGGAGAGAAGAATGGTGGAGAGCAAGGTCTTCGATGTTTCTGATAGACAGATTAAAGCCCTGAAAGTGGTCAGGAAGAGCGGAAGAATTACAACAGGGGATTATGTAAAGAGATTCAGGATTAGGGACAAAACTGCCCTTAGAGAGGTAAACGACCTTGTGAAGAAGGGGTTCCTCAAGAGAAGGGGGAGAGGAAGAGCAATCCATTATGTTCCTGGTTTTTAGACAAAACATTTAAATACTTTTAACAAACAATATAATCTAATCCGCTTTACTGCTTAGGCAGGAGGATAAGATGAAAAACATTCTCGAGAAGGTAAAGGAAGCGAAGGAAAATTCAAAACCCAGAAAATTCGTTCAAACCTGGGACTTTTCTATCAATCTAAAGGGGTTGGATCTTAAGAAGCCAGAGAACAGGTTTAACTTTGAACTCATGCTACCAGAGGGTAGAGGGAAGGACCAGAAGGTTGCCTTCGTTGTGGATACCCTGGAAACAGAAGCAAAGAAGCATGCAGATCTTGTTATCAAGAAATCAGAGATAGAAAACCTGGCAAAGAACAAGAAAAAGCTCAAAAAGATAGCGAATGAATACGACTGGTTTTTTGGAGAGGCATCACTTATGCCGCTCATAGGAAAGAGCTTTGGAGTGATATTTGGACCTAGGGGAAAGGTCCCAAAGCCTATTCCTCCGAAGGTAAACGTAGAGCCATTCGTTCAGAGGGCAAAGAGATCCGTCAGGATATTTGTTAAGGAGAGCCCTGTTGTTCATGTTCCTGTGGGAACAGATAAGATGGATAATGAGAAGATTTCAAAAAACATTGAGGCTGTTTACAATGCAGTCAGGGAAAAGCTCCCCAAGGGAAAGACCAACATAAAATCTATGTTCATCAAACTGACTATGGGAAAGCCAGTAAGAGTTGAAGTAGGAGGATGATTAGAGGGATAGTATGGTTTCGGAAAAAAAGAAGCAAAAACTGAAGGAAGTTAAAGAAGACCTCAGGAAGTATCCAGTCATAGGAATAATTGATATGTTCAAACTACCTGGAAGGCAGCTGCATGAAATCAGAAACAAGCTTAGGAGCGAGGCTGTAATAAAAATGGTCAAGAAGAGAATAATAAAACTTGCTCTAAAGGATTGTGGCCTGAAGGATATTGAAGAAATGGACAAATACATACAGGGCGAGCCTGCATTATTACTCAGCAAAACAGACCCATTCAGGCTGGCAAAAACCATAAACCAGTCCAAATCCAAGGCCTTTGCAAAGGCCGGTGATATCGCTCCTATGGATATAATAGTCAGGGCAGGACCGACCCCTCTTCCACCAGGACCGGTTATAGGGGAGCTTCAGAGAGCAAAGATCCCTGCAGCAGTCGAGGGGGAGAAAATAACAGTAAGGGAAGACACAGTGGTTGCAGAGGAAGGAGATACGATAGATAAGACCCTCGCTGACGTTTTGGTGAAACTCGGTGTTGAACCCATGGAGATCGGGCTCAACTTACTCGCTGCTTGGGAGAATGGGCATGTTTACACAAAGGATATTCTTTTCATACCAACCGAGAAATATCTTGAGGATCTGCAACTTGCAAGTTCACAGGCATTCAGCCTTGCCTACAATGTGAACTACTACACAAAGGATAATGTTTCTCTTTTCCTTTCAAGGGCTCACCAAGAGGCCCTTGCTATCGCTCTGCAGGCAGACATACTGACAAAGGAGACGGCTAAACCACTGATCGCGAAGGCGAAAACCCAAGCAGAGACCCTGAAGGGTATGATAAAGAAAGAGGTGAAGGAAGAACCCAAAGAGAAACCAGAAAAGAAAAAGGAAGAAAAGGAGAAGAAAGAAAAACCCAAAGAGAAGAAACCCAAGAAGAAAAAAGAACCGAAACCAAAAGCTAAAAAAGAAGTAAAACCCAAAAAGAAAGAGAAAAAGCATGATAAAAAGAAAAAATAATCATGGAGGTGTTTGAATGGAAACTGTATATGCAGCACTACTCTTGCACTCGGCTGGAAAGAAGATAGATGAGGCAGGAATAAAGAAGGTGCTTGATGCCGCTGGCGCAAAGACCGAAGCCGCGAAAGTGAAAGCCTTGGTATCGAGCCTTGAAGGTGTCAACATAGATGAGGCAATAAAGCAGACTGTTGCCGCAGCTACTGCCGCACCTGCACAAGCTCCAGCAGAGAAACCAGAAGAGAAAAAAGAAGAGAAGAAGAAAGAGGAAAAACCAGAGAAGAAGGCAGAGGAAGCAGCAGAGGGATTGTCAAGCCTGTTCGGGTAAATTTCAGAAATATAGAACTTGATATCCCTTACATCTATGAATGTTTACACATCCCCTCTTTACATTTACCACGGGTATTACCCAAGCCACATTTGTCGCCAGGTTTTTTATTCCCACTACAAGAAGCACCGGTATCATAACCATCATCGTTACAACAGTGACATGCAGGTTTTACTTTCTTTTCCTTTTCAAGTTCACCACATGTTTTCTTTTTATCACCATTTCCATTATACCCTCCATTGTTGCCGTCACCATTCCATCCCCACCCATTGTTTCCATTACCATATTGTGAAGCCTGATCACATGGAACAGGATAACATTTAAAGTCACAACAGTACCACCCATAACCATGTTTATCAACACAGTCAAAAGAGGTATAGCATTCTGGACCACTAAACGGACTAAGGCTAAAGGTATTTAATGCTTGGGAACCTAAACTGAACATTTTACTATAAGTAGAAGAGGAGTTTGTACTCACATCTTTTTTTCCAAACCCACCACCACCAATGTAAAATGCACACACTATTCCTGCTATGGCAGCAATTATACCTAACACCAAGGTTGCTGTACCTTGTTCTGCCACATAAAGTTCTTCAGGATTTTGTGCAGCATTCAGGGCCATTATCTGGTTTTCAATCTCGTTAATCTTATTGATGACAGATATCAAGAACGGGAGTATAACTGCTACGATACATGAATAGATGCCCCAACAATCTCCACAACTAGGCCATGGACAACATGGTTCACCATAACATAATGGTAGGCATGTACATAGACACCAAAGAGCGAGAATTACAAGAACAGCTATTATAACATTTTTGATTGTATTCCATTTACGTTTATCAGCTTCAAAGGTTTCTAACTGCTCCTCCAATGTTTCTAACGCTTTCCCTTCCACCTTCTTTATCTGGAAGTTGCCTGTGTCTGTAACTGTTGTGTGAAGCAGACCGGTAGATTCAATCTCTACAGATAATTCAATATCCTTTGTGATCGTACCTTCATATATATCCGTTTCAGATTCTATCGGTGCTATCACAATTGAGCAGTTATATTTATTCCATGGAGAGTTATCAGACCCAGGTATGCAACTCCATAACTCACGTTTTTCTCCATCCATCTCATAAGATGCAGAAACAAAGCTGTAGTTTGCTGTAGGCTCTATATGCAAATCAATATCCATCTGCTCATAAAACACACAAAAATTTCTCGTCTGATCAATTTCGCATTCTAGAGGCTGTGGATCAAACTCGTCTGTCACAAGATGGATTTCAGCAATTGATATACATCTTCCACGACCACCGTTAGCATTTATATCACAATACTGGCCACTAGGACATGGACAATCACAACAACATGTTGCAGAGCTTTCACCCAAATCAGTCTCACATGCCAGTGTCCTGTTGTAGGGCATGCAGCGTTCAGCCTCGAATCCCAGGTATCCAGCACCAGTTCCACACCTCGGCTTAACGTTTATGACAATATTTGAGAAATCATCACTTAGCTCCTTGCTTATCAAACCAGATCCGTTGTTGAAGGTCACAGAATAGTTCATGGTGTTGGGGCCAATGACTATCTGCCTTGTGCTTGGGTTGTAGAATGGAGATGTTTTGTAGTCTATCACAGGAATAGATAAATTACATTGAAGTATGTGGGAACTAGGGTCAGTCCCGAAGCGTTCACATACCATGTTACAGTACAGGCTACTACCATCACCGAACATGCATGAAGTTGAACCATTGAGGCTACTTGGTGCATTCTCTACATGCGCCATAAGGACGGTGTAATGGGACATATCAGAATAGTCAAATGTGGTTACTTCCACACCATCCACAACTAACCTAATACCATCTTCTGATTTACATGAATCCCCCACAGTTGGTGCAGCACTGTTGGCAGTATCGCAGTAATATCCCTCTGGACACCCACAGTCATAACAACAGTTTAATTGATTTTCATCAGGTGCACACACATCATCACCACACCAACTGGAACCAACTGAAATGGTGCTGAAAAGTTTGCTAAAGGTTTTGTTCACGTCACCAAACGAGCCATTGGTGTAGATTACAGATATATTCATGGTTGGGAACAGGGAATAATCTATTGTTTTGTTATAATCGCTTATCAAAAAGGTCAGTAGGCAGCTCGCATTGAAGATGTTCGGATCAGAGGATGATATCTCTGAACATGAAACACCACATGAAACAGAGCAGTTATTCAGGCAATCCATTTCACACGAGCTACTAGTTATCTCCATACTCAAAGGTGCATCAGTTATCTGCAATACAATATCTACCCTATCACCAGATATGTTGTTGTGTGTGTAGAAATGAGTTGGGTTCGCTGTTATCTGGAGATTATTAACAGTTATGTCTTGTCTGCAGGTTCCTGTGTTTGGTTGTGCACCACTCGCTATATCACAGTAACCATTCGGACACCCACAATCATAACAGCAGTTATTGGAGTTCTCTCCTAGTTCCGATTCACAACCATCTTGACCACATGTAAAGGAGCCCACTGTTATGTCAGGGAACTGAAGAACCAGATCTTTACTTTTCGCATTGGGGCCATCTGTATAGCTTATGGTGAAATTTAGATAATTTGGACCAATTGCATATTCCCCTTCCTGGCAGCCTGGTATTGGAGGAATGGTTATAGGACAGCGGTAAACATTAGAAAGTATCTCTTCACATTGTGTTGAATATACCGTCTCATTCAGTTTGTATTCACTTCTGGTCAAGTCTGTGTCTGAGGGAGCATAATCCACTTTTGCTGTTACATTAATCACATGCTGTTCATTACAGTTTGTGATCGTTGTGTTTGGTGGCTCATATAAACTCAGGGATATCAAGCTTTCCAGTTTGCATATACCTTCAGTTCCACCATCACAATAGTAGCCTTCAGAGCAAGGACAATCATAGCAACAGTTAGCAGAGGTTTCTCCAAGTTCTGTTTC
>JABAOH010022351.1_pt2 | contig 12077 bp, 17 predicted proteins | sample 7062181 | NCBI WGS metagenome assembly JABAOH01 (sample SAMN14538630, study PRJNA623070) | marine sediment metagenome | biome: marine biome [ENVO:00000428]; feature: marine pelagic biome [ENVO:01000023]; material: deep marine sediment [ENVO:00002113]; isolation source: pool of 5 deep marine... | reverse complement strand
CACTCGTTAGATAAACTTTTACACTCTAACGCATGTCAAATTCTTCCATTATTGACATACGAAGTCGTGGCATCTCTGACATCATTATCGAAAAAAGATCTATCATTTCATCCTTGTCAGGTTGCCTCCCATTCCTACTCTGAAATTGTGTGATAAAATTGCCTATAACCATGCCCGAGAGAAGGCCATATGCAAAATCCTCTATGTTGCCCTGATTTGGCACCATTTTGCGGGCAAGCCCTACTGGCATCTTTGGGTCGCGAGTAGCTGCCTTGATAAGCGATTCCAGTTCCTTCCTATCGCTGTCTATTAGACCCATTATGTAGGTATCACTATGCATGTTTGTTTAATAATGCTAACATTTTTTATTAGCTAATTGTTGTAGGTTCTCAAATGGGAAATAACACCTGCTCTGTGGTTCTGTTGGAACTTGGTATGGCCGCATTTGACCAAGGTGGTAGCCTCTTAGCGTCAAAAAAGTTCGATGATGCAATACGGTCTTATAGGCTGCTCAAGAGCGGAGTGAACCCTGATGAAATAAGATGGTTTATTGAAAAATTACGTTCATTTGAACCTGTATCAACAAATGATGCAAGTATTGTCTCCGTATTACGACAGGCTGGCTTGAATAGTCAGCTGATGTCAGAGGATCAGCAGCAATATATCCAAAGCAGCAAGCCAACTCTTTTAGTAAAGGCCGGCTTTGCCAACAATGAGCAGGATGCAATGCAAGCCCTGCGGGAATTTGCAATAAACCTCTCATCGTCAAGAGTAAAGGAGGCATCCGAGAAGCTCGATCTTCATATCATCCAGTCAATCAATGCACTAGATGAGCTTGATAAAATAATCAACACAGTGGGTGCAAGAATGAGAGAGTGGTACGGGCTCCATTTTCCAGAGCTTGATAACCTTCTATCAAACGTTGTTATGTACGCTGAGATCGTAAGCAGAGCTGGTTTGCGAGAGAATATCTTCGTAGAAATTTTACAAGGCATTGGCTTGCCTGACAAAAAGGTTGAAGTCATACTTGATGCGGCAAAGCGCAGCAAAGGTGGCAACATAACTCCGGAAAACCTTGCAATTGTCAAACGGCTTGCAGATGAGGTCATTGCACAGTCGGATCTACGCAGGGTGCTTGCAGACCACATTGAAGCTGCAATGGAAACTGTGGCTCCAAACGTCAAAGAATTACTAACTGCGGCGGTGGGTGCAAGGATAATCTCTAAGGCAGGCAGTTTGGCCCGACTTGCAACGTTACCTGCGAGTACAATCCAGATACTGGGTGCCGAAAAGGCGCTCTTCCGTGCTCTCAAGACCGGTGCCAGGCCGCCGAAGCATGGGTTGCTGTTCCAGCACCCTCTCATTCATTCTGCGCCCAAGTGGCAGCGAGGCAAGATAGCAAGAGCAGTCGCATCAAAGGTCGCAATAGCAGCTAGAATCGACTATTACCGCCACAACGGTAAGGACAACACCGTTAATAGTAAGCTGAAAATCCGCATCGATGAAATACGAGAGAAATACCGGGAGCCAATGCCTGAGAAGGAGCGGGATAGGAAATACAAGGAGCACATCCAGCGTCAGCAGCAGTATAGAACTGGCCGTGATGTGACAAGAGATAAACATGATAAGAGAAAGAAGAAGGACAGAAGAAAGAGATTTGGAAAGCGACGACGCTATTAGATGGATTTCAATAAATGGCGAGAAAAATGCCGCCACCCTCAATCTAGTAAAGGGACATAATATCTATGGAGAAAAGCTAGTGAAATATGAGGGCGAGGAATACAGGATTTGGGATCCTTTTAGAAGCAAACTTGCTGCTGCACTCAAAAAGGGAATGAAAAACATGCCAATAAAGAATGGCAGCAAAGTACTGTACCTTGGCGCATCTACTGGGACAACTGTGAGCCATGTATCTGATATCGTCGGGCTATCGGGCCTAGTATTTGCAGTTGAGCCGGCGACAAGGGTTGCAAGAGAACTCATTGAAAATGTTGCTTCAAAGCGCAAGAATGTGCTTCCAATACTTGAAGATGCAAGAAAACCGCACTCATATTTTGCAGTATTCGGCAAAATAGATGTCGTCTACTGCGACATTGCGCAGCCTGACCAGACAGACATTGCGATAGCAAATTGCTCAATGTATTTGAAGACAGGAGGTATAATGCTATTGATAGTAAAGACAAGGAGCATAGATGTGACCATGGATCCGCGAGCGGTAGTGGCACAGGAGGCAACTAAGCTCAAAGAGAGTGGTTTTCAGATAGATCAGATAATTAACCTCGAGCCTTTTGACAGGGATCACGGCATGATATATTGTATCTACAAGTCTTAGAGCCTACAGGGAATTATGCCATCAAGCATAACCCTAAGAGGCTTCCACGACTTTCTTGTAAACTCCGGCGCAGAACCATTCTTGACTACCCAGTCTCGGATAAACCGCATTGTGCGCTCATCCGAAGGGTAGCCGCTGCCTATACTTCCATACTCGCTACATATATGTTGGATCTCTTGGTCCCTTGTTATCTTGGCAATTATCGATGCAGCCGATACGACCATATTAATTACATCTGCGTGGTGCATAGAGTATAACCTTGGCTTGCATGTAAGGTGACATTCCATGTACTCTCTGTATCTCTGAGGGTTGACATCGCAGCAGTCAACATAGACTTCGTCCACTCCAATATTGTTGATCACATTGGCCATAACTTTTGCTTCAAGCCTGTTGAGTCCCTTAAGTGATACGCTGCCATCGACTTCGACAGGGTCTATCTTGTAGATGCAAACCGAGTCGATTATCTTCATTATTTCGTCAAAAAGCCTAGCACGCGCTTTGGGATTTAGAGCCTTGGAATCCTTGACGCCCATCTTGCGCAAAAGAGCAATCTTTGATTTGCGGATACCGATCCCTGCAACAACAAGTGGTCCAACAATAGAGCCGCGGCCTGCCTCGTCAACACCACCAACCAGAACACTGTTACCTTGACATAACAAAATTGTCAGTCGATTCGTATACTTATACGTGGGTATTTATATTGTTGCTTATGTTTACAAAACGAGAATGCGGTCTTTTCTGCTGTTATAAATAGCGTGCTATTGCAGAGCTGTAATATGGAAGAATTTGTTAGGACAGTTGAGGGTAGAACGATACTTATGGTTCCAAAATCCTCACTTACCGCAAAAGTCCCTTCGAAGATGCCTGCCTTCTTCAATCCTGCTGCAAAGCTTAACCGTGATCTCTCAATATTGGCCTATAGCGCTTTTGTAGCATCATCTGGAAAAAAGACATTTGCAGATTCATTCGCCGGTATTGGGGCACGCGCTCTTAGGGTTGCTGTTGAGGTCCCAGAAGTAGAACAGGTTTACTGCAATGATATTAACTCTGTTGCAATAGAAGCTGCTAAAGAGGCCGCTGCGCTTAATTCTGTGACCGGCCGCTGCCATTTCTCAATTGAGGAGGTGTGCAAGTTCCTTCTAAAAGGAGACAAGGAGGGTGAGCGCTATTCCATAGTTGACCTTGACCCTTTCGGCACGCCCGCTAGGCATGTAGACTGTGTACTGCGGTCTGTACTCGATGGCGGGCTTGTCTCGATAACTGCGACAGATACCGCAGTCTTGTGGGGCATTTATCCTAAGGTGTGTCTGCGCCGTTACTATGGAAGGCCGCTCAACAATAGCTATGGCAATGAAACTGCGATCCGGCTGGTGCTTTCACTCACTGCATTGACCGCCTCAAGGCTTGAGCTTGCGATCAAACCACTATTCGTACATGCCATGAAGCACTACCTTCGTGTCTATGCTAAGGTATCCGTCAGCAGTAGTCAAGCAAATGAGGTTCATAACAGCATTGGCTATGTAATGCACTGCTTTCAGTGCGGCCACCGTTTCAATACCAAAGAATATGGAAAAGGTAAATGCGAGCTGTGCAATACCGGCTTGGCTGTCGCAGGCCAGCTGTGGACCGGGTCACTATACGACAAAGCATTTGTTGAGAAAATGTTGGAGCAAGACGCAGATAGACAGTGCAAAAAGGTGCTCGAAGCGGCCGTAGAAGAAGCAAGCGAAATACCGTATTATTTCCGGGCTGATGAAATTTCATCAAAGCTCAAATCAAACACACATTCAGTGCAAAGGATAATTGAAAAGCTGCATGCCGCCGGCTTCGTCGCGTCAAAGACTGCACTGAATACTAGCGCATTCAAGACAGACGCAAGGATCAACTCGATTCTTGATGTCGTGAGCTAAATAGGCACAGCATTTATCGAGTTGTTGACATAGCCTTCCCATTCTTGCTTTAGGTAATCTAGTCTAACATTGGAATCAGACATTCCGTCATTTCCTTCAATGATTGTTTGCATGAGATCAAGGTATGCTAGAAAGCTGTCAAGTGCCTGAATGTAGAAGTCATAGCTTTGTTGCCATTCTTGAGCCGGCGAGGCACTATCAAGCTGCTGCCGCATATTCTGTATATCTGACCGATCAAGGCTTATCTGACCCAGCATGTCACTAGAGGTCACCTCAGCACTTTTCCATTGCTCAAACTTGGACTCAATGTTGACTGCAAGGCTTTGATGCTGGGAATACACACTAGAAATAATACTATTGTCATCACGGGGGGGCTCAGTCATGTTGCCAGGACTACTCTGGGGTATCAGCCATATCAGAAAACTCGATCCAACTATTGCTGCTGCAATGACTGCTGTTATGGCTACGCCCTTCTTGCTCGCCAAACCAGCATAACTCTAGTCTGCTCTAATAAAAAGGATATCAACATATACTGTGTCCTTAGACATTGTAAATATGAGTCCAGGTGAACACGCGCCGCCTAATATAGGCAAGATAAACTATCGCAAGAACCTGACTCCAGATCTTGCAATAATTAGGGTGCAGCCTGCAGATGGAAGACCCGTGCCTGACTTCAAAGCTGGCCAATTCGTGGCACTTGGGCTTAAACTGGATGGTCATCACAACATAACATATAGGCCGTACTCACTATCGTCGCCTCCTGAAGAAAAGAGGTACTTCGAGTTTTACATAAAGTCTGCATCAGAACACATGTCGAGCAGGTTTACAAGCGCCCTTTTCAAAATGTTTGAAGGCGATCTCATTTACTGGCGCAACCCTGCTGGCGCATTTACCCTTGAGGACAAAAAGGCCGATGGGACTCCTGACACAAGACGACTAGTATTGGTTGCATCAGGAACAGGTCTTGCACCTTTCATCAGCTATATCCTACATTTGAAAAATATTAATTCAAAGAGAGAAATAGCACTGCTTCATGGAGCAAAATACGTCCAGGAACTTGGCTATTGCGACATGCTCAAGAACCTGTCTGCAAGCGATTCGAATTTCAAGTACTTGACAACTGTAAGCAGACCGGACCATGAGCTATCGCGTGACTGGAGGGGAAACATAGGTAGAGTAGAGACCTTACTTGAAGGCAAAGACGGCTGCAAATCTCAACTTGAAAAAGCAGTTGGCGAAAAAGTTACCCCTGAAAATTCTTTCTTCTACATATGCGGCTACCCTGGAACCGTCAATGCAGTCATTTCGATCCTGAGTCCGCTTGGGTTTGTCAGCAACCGCAAGAAGCGCGAGGACGGATCATTTGACATCAAGATTGAAACCTACATCTAATGATGACAGCAAAACCCTCATTATGCTGTGCTGCCAATTAGCGACAGTTGTCATATTATGCAGCGAGAACTATGCGATACCAGGGCTCAATGATGGTCGACATATGCGATATCGACTTGATTGGAACAAAACTGGAGCAGAATGGCCTTATAGTTCACCTTACAAAGGAGTATTACCAACAGGAAGTGATCGAGCAGGCATATGCCCGGCAGCTTCTCCAGAAATGCGATATTGCAAACCTTGTAGGCAATAGAATAATAAAACAAGCAATTGAGATGAAGCTGGCAAAAGAGGTTAGTATTAGAAAGATTGCTGGTGTACCTTTTCTCATGATCTACAAATTTCAGCACTGATGAAAAACCTCTATTTCGAATGCAAAATCAACATGGTATAGAATGTTCTAATATCTAAAAGGGCAGGTGCTTGATTACAGCCTATATCTGTTTATCGATTTCTGTTTTCTATTTCAACTAGTGTGTCTTTCGCTTGTTCTTCTCTACCTATTAATTTCAAAGAGCAGTCCTACATCATGTCTGCCTGTGCCTTCCATGGTTTTGTATATGTGCAGAATTTCGGAAAGCATTATTCCTGTAAATGGAGAGGGAAGATGAGTTTGTTACCTTGTGCTTTATGCTTTTAGTTTGAATATTATTACCCGCCTAGCATTACACATATAATAAAAGGACACTAACTTTTGCATATTGTCAGACGAGCCTGACGAGCAGTTGCCGAGAGAAGAGAAGCACAAGGCCGCAGCCCGAGCTGATAGATGGCTCTCAAAATATGAACGCAAAAGTAGATTCCTAAACAAGATGTCTGAAGATTACGACGTTTTTGATAATGTATTTGACATGCCTACTCTTATGACGATAAACGAACTGAGGAGCGAAGGCATTATACAGTATATAAAGAGCTCACTTGCTGCAGGTAAAGAGTCTAAAGTATATCTTGCAGTTGCACCAGATGGCTCACTTCGAATAGCCAAAATATATCTCACAGTAAGTGCCGAGTTCAAAAAGCGGATGCAATACATCGCTGGTGATCCTCGATTTTCTGACTTAAAGCCGGGATCTCGCAGCCTTATAATGACATGGGCTCGAAAGGAGTTCAAGAACATGCAGACAGCCCACGCTGTCGGAGTAAGGGTACCTCTGCCGATAGCAGTCAAGAAGAATGTGCTTGTAATGGAGTTTGTAGGTGACAGTGAAGGTAATCCTATGCCCGCACTAATAAATACAGAAGAAATCACATTGAACGACTATCAGCAGGTGATCGAGCAGATGACTATGCTGTATCAAAAAGCCAAATTGGTGCATGCTGACTTGTCAGAGTATAACATTTTCAAGACAGACGTAGGTATCATGTTATTTGATTTTGGATCTGCTATCGATATTCAACACCCAAATTCCAAACAATTTTTATTGCGCGATGTCATGAACATAAACAGGTTCTTTGAAAAACGAGGAATTGAGGTCCTCAACACTGCTCAAGTAGTAGAAAAGATTAGGGGTGATACAAAATAATGAGCTTCCAGCATATGGTCAAGATCCCAAAGGAGAGGATAGGTGTCCTGATTGGCAAAGCCGGAAAAGTAAAGCAGCAAATTGAAGAAAGATGCGGCGTCAAAATCGAGATCGATAGCGAGACTGGCGATACTATGATCATAGGCAACAGCTCTGCTGATCGTCTGGAAGCTTTTCGGGCGGTCGAAGTGATAACCGCAATTTCAAGAGGATTCTCTCCACAGCGAGCTTATCTGCTCTTTGAGGATGAGGAGCTAATATTCCAGCAGATCGATTTGCATGACTACACCGGCAAGTCTCCAAACGCCCTTGAGCGCATTAAGGGCAGGATAATCGGCGAAGGAGGTAAGGCGCGTCGAATGATTGAAGAGTTGGGTGGCTCATATGTATCTGTCTATGGCCATACTGTATGCCTTATCGGCAACTTTAGGGAGATAAAGCTTACAACTGAAGCAATTTCCATGCTCGCCAAGGGTAGCATGCACAAAACTGTCTACAATATGCTACAGGGTGCAAAGAGGAAAGACAAGATAGACAAGATGCGCCTGTGGGAAGAAAATCATGATGAAACTACGTTCTCTGACTCTTGATGTATAGCATGATAGGGCTATAAAGTCAATGATTAGTTTGCATTCTTTTTTGATATGAGTTATGCATGCCTATTCACCTATATATACTGCTATATCTTAAATTAGCCGATGGTGTAAGATTATGAATTCTTATGCCCTGTTTTCTTATTTTTTCTCTTTACTAGCCTCCACTCCAGCGTTTGAAAAGATTATGGTCGATATTGAATTGATCAAGCACCTTACCTACCAGATGGTTTATCAGATCATCCATTGTCTTTGGCCTGTGGTAGAATCCTGGCATAGCGGGCAGAATTACTGCGCTGGTACTTGCAAGCTTGGTCATATTTTTTAGGTGTATTTTTGACAGCGGTGTTTCCCTTGGCACCAGAACAAGTTTACGCTGTTCCTTTATGCAAACACCTGCTGCTCTTGAGACTAAGCTGTCGTCAAGGGCATTTGCAATACTAGCCAGTGTTTTAGTGCTACAGGGAATGACGATCATGCCGTCGACTTTGAATGAGCCACTTGAAACAGGTGCGGCCATATTGTCGTCTTCATAATACTTAGTCGCAAGCGACTTAACATAGTCGGCTGTGCTGTCAGTCTCTATCTTTATGTTCTTGGCGCCCCATTCTGTGATAATAAGATGTGTATCGATTTTCAGTCTCTTGAGAACCTCAAGTGTCCTTATACCATAAATGACACCAGAAGCGCCAGTGATCGCAACGACTAGCCGCAAGCAAATATGTGATTACCTTCTTTGCTATTTAATGATGCCTGCAAGCATTTAATAGTGAAACTATGTTGGCTACCAAATAGGCGTTGCTGACGGTCTTTGGCACAGTGGCACTAGACACAACACGTACTCCTTTTCGGACAGAGACCAGAATACTAGGCGGTGCTGCCACCTTTGCCTCTGTTTCATCAAGCATGTTTGCCCCCACCTCGATAGTGGCGGCAGTAGGGTCAGATATGCCAGCTGAACATATAAGGGCACTCAGCTCAAAGGGTATAGATACAAAGGGGATCATCATCATACAGGGGAGCAAGACTTTCCATTATGATTCTTCATTTGATTACGATCTGTCAAACAGGACTACTAATAAGACTGAGCTTGGAGCCATAGCCGGCTTTGATCCTGTCATCCCTGAAGAATATATTAAGTCTGATTACGTATATCTTGCAAACAATGACCCAAAGCAGAACATCAAGATTCTGCGGCATTTTCAGAAGCCTAGGCTTGTAGTTTGTGACACTATAGAATTCTGGATAAATGGGAGCCGTGACGACGTAGTCAAGATGATAGAGATGACAGACGGAGTAGTGATAAATGACAATGAGGCAAGACTCTTGTGCAAGGAGGCTAACCTTGCAAAATGTGCCAAAAAGATAATGTCGTGGGGATCTAAATTTGCGATAATCAAAAAGGGTGAGAATGGTGCCATCCTCTTTACCAAAGAGGGGTTGGTGTTTCCAGCGGCAGCATTTTTTCTTGACGAAATAGTTGACCCAACTGGAGCCGGTGACTCCTTTGCAGGTGGCTTTCTTGGTCACATTGCTCGCAAGGGCATGATGGATTTCTCCACAATGAAGGAGGCGGTGATCTACGGCAATGTAATGGGCTCATTTGCTGTTGAAGACTTTGGAATCAAGCGCCTCCTGTCGATAACAAAGGATGACATTGAGGACCGCTATGAAAAATATTGCAATCTGGTGCAATTCTAATCTCTTGTTTTATGCACAACTTTGCCTTAGCAACCTGATACATTGGCTGAAGACCTATATGCTCAAATCGCTTGAACTAGAAAGAAAAGTAATATGACAGTCAATCTATCAAACCTAGAGCAGCTCATCATTTCAGAACTCAAGGTAAGCGAAGACGAAGCCAAGGTTTACATAGCTATTGTAAAAAAAGGCAAAATGGATCCAGCGAAGATCTCAGGTGCACTTGGCTGGAGCGGGGAGCAGCGCGCACTTGTTGCAGCTAAATCGCTGGTCAACAGAGGCATGGTCATTGAAATAACAAAGACGGAATTTGAGTCGCTCCATCCCAGATTTGCAATAACCAATCGCTACAGAAGGCGCTGCGAGGAAGAGCACATACCATTCAAAAGAAATCTAAAGATCGACAACATTGGCATCGTGCTTGAAAAACCATATGAGGATGCAAGAACTAAATAGATGGTAACACACAACAAAGAATATTATATCATAATGACGACTTCGGACCCAACCGGCGGCGACAAGGTAGTCTATTTTGGCGTTATAAATATCAATGAGAATGGCAGGACAATGGGTTCAGTGGATATCTGGAGAAGCCTTCTGACAAAGGAAATGTTCTGTGAAGAAAAGCGTTTAGGGGTTTTAGAAATTGTCGATTACCTTGGCATGCCTAAAATTGACAAAGACAAAAAGTGGGCTGTGGCGATCAGCAGAAACTTAAAAGGTCATCTGCGCTGGCGGCTTATCAAGATAATAAAGGAAGGCAGGATGACATTTACAGATGCGAATGACAATGCAGTCGAAGTGAATGTCAAGAACTTTAAAATTGTTGATCCTGAGTGGTGGAGCTTTTTGGTCGAAGAGAATGTCAACCGTAATATGGAAGTAACGGCTGTGCCAAATAAATGATACGCGATAATGATGACAACATTCCAGTTACCGTGTTTGTAAAAAGCGCTAGCGGGAGTGAAATAGCAAGTAAGCTGTCTGGGTATTTTGTCATCAAGGGTCAGGAGTTTCGCTTTACTGCAATAGCATTTGGTCGCATTGGAGGTCACAACGCAAGCATCAAGATACCCAAGACCACCTTAGAAAAAATAGCGAAAATGGGGATTGATCCGGAGCAGCTACTCATAACGATTCAGCGCAAGTTGATCGAAGGCGACATTATTTTGCCGGAAGGATCGAAACCCCACCCGTCAGACTAGAGCGCCTTCAAGTGCCTTGCTACATGTACATTTGTTTCTTTCAGCAGGAATTGTAGCCACCAACTCTGCAATCAATTTCTTTGTCTTTTCCACATTCTTGGCAAGCGTTTCAATTATCTCGGCAGAGGTCACAGGGTGATTTGCCCAAACATCATAGTCCGTGATAGTGGCTATAGATAAGTAGCAGATTTCGGCTTCTCTTGCAAGGTTAACCTCTGGTACAAGCGTCATGCCAATAATATCTGCCTTAATCACATCGCGAAAGAATCTTGATTCCGCTCTGGTGGAAAAGCGGGGTCCTTCAATGCAGATGTATGTCCCCTCGCTGTGCAGTGAATAATTTAGCTTCTTTATTTTATCGATCGCAATGCTGCGTAGTTCTGGACAAAATGGATCAGCTAAAGAGACGTGGCATACTTGTCCACCATCGTAGAATGTATAGCGGCGGCGGTTTTTTGTAAAGTCAACAAATTGATCAGGAATTGAAATATCGCCAGGCTTGAAAGCCTCTTTAAGGCTTCCAACAGCAGATGGGCCAATAATGCGTTTGACCCCAAGCTGCTGTAAAGCCCAGATATTTGCTCTATTATTTATCATGTGAGGGGGTATCCTATGACCTCGTCCATGACGTGGTACAAATGCTGCTTTGACACCTGAATATTCGCCTATCGTCACAAGATCGGAGGTCTCACCATAAGGCGTATGCACCTTGATCTCGCGCTTTACACTAAAAAGTTCTGGATCATAGATTCCAGTCCCCCCGATTATGCCGATATCTGCGCTATTCTCCACGAAAAGTCACCAATGATTCAACACTGTAGCCCATCTTGCGCAATCTGTCAGCACCCTTCAAGTCTGAAAGTTCAATTATGAACGCAAAGCCAGCCACCTTGCCCCCCAGCTCTTCTATCATCTGTGCAGCTGCTATTGCAGTCCCACCTGTTGCTATCAAGTCGTCAGCGATCAATATGCTGTTGCCTTTGTCTATGGCATCTTGCTGAAGTTCCATTATTGCGGCGCCGTATTCAATATCATATGATTTCTTGACCGTTCTGCCTGGCAGCTTGCCTGCCTTGCGAATCATTACAATACCTTTGCCGAATCTGAGCGCAAGTGCCGTAGCTATAATAAAGCCCCTTGATTCAATGCCAGCTACCAGATCTACCTGTGCCTTATTATAAATACGGTAAAACTCGTCAACGATATAATTCAAGGCATCATTTCTTTTGAAAACAGGATTTATGTCGCGGAATAATATCCCTTCTTTGGGAAAATCAGGATAGTTGGCTATTATCTCACGCAGATTGACCTGCTTGGATTTTGCTCTCACATGAGTAAGGCCATATTCTGGTTGTAAAAAAGCTTGCGAAGCCACTAATCACTATACTTTATACATCTCTAATGCGCTTGAAGATTGGAAC
>JABAOH010011528.1_pt1 | contig 12080 bp, 4 predicted proteins | sample 7062181 | NCBI WGS metagenome assembly JABAOH01 (sample SAMN14538630, study PRJNA623070) | marine sediment metagenome | biome: marine biome [ENVO:00000428]; feature: marine pelagic biome [ENVO:01000023]; material: deep marine sediment [ENVO:00002113]; isolation source: pool of 5 deep marine... | reverse complement strand
CGGAGATGTATATGCGGACTCTATTTCAGTTACATTAACTCTTTCGGCAAGCGATAGTAATGAAGTAAGCAAGATGAAGTTCAGTAATGATGGGGTGAACTGGAGTAGTGAAGAGGATTATGCTACGAGTGAATCATGGACAATAACAGCTGGTGATGAGCTAAAGACAGTATATGTGCAGTATAAGGATAATGTTGGTAACTGGAGTGCTTCTATAAGTGATACGATAATTCTGGATACCACACCGCCAACAGGGACAATATCAATAAATGGCGGAGATGTATATGCGGACTCTATTTCAGTTACATTAACTCTTTCGGCAAGCGATAGTAATGGAGTAAGCAAGATGAAGTTCAGTAATGATGGGGTGAACTGGAGTAGTGAAGAGAATTATGCTACCAGTGAATCATGGACACTAACAGCTGGTGATGAGACAAAGACAGTATATGTGCAGTATAAAGATAATGCTGGCAGGTGGAGTGCTTCTATAAATGATACGATAATTCTGGATACTACCCCGCCAACCGGGACAATCTCAATAAATAATGGAGATGTATATGCGGACTCTATTTCAGTTACATTAACTCTTTCGGCAAGCGATAGTAATGTAGTAAGTAAGATGAAATTCAGTAACGATGGAGCGAACTGGAGTAGTGAAGAGAATTATGCTACGAGTAAGACCTGGACGCTAACAGCTGATGATGGGACAAAGACAGTATATGTGCAGTATAAGGATAATGCTGGTAACTGGAGTGCTTCTATAAGTGATACAATAATTCTGGATACTACCCCGCCAACCGGGACAATCTCAATAAATAATGGAGATGTATATACGAGCACTACCTCAGTTACATTAACTCTTTCTGCAAGCGATAGTAATGGAGTAAGCAAGATGAAGTTCAGCAACAATGAGATAAGCTGGAGTAGTGAGGAGGATTATGCTCCGAGTAAGTTCTGGACGCTAACAACTGGTGATGGGACAAAGACAGTATATGTGCAGTATAAGGATACTGCTGGTAACTGGAGTGGTTCTATAAATGATACGATAGTTCTGGATACTATACCGCCAACAGGGACAATATCAATAAATGGTGGAGCTGTATATGCAAACTCTACTTCAGTAACATTGACTCTTTCGGCAAGCGATAGTAGTGGAGTAAGCAAGATGAAGTTCAGTAATGATGGAGTGAACTGGGGTAGTGAAGAAAATTATGCTACGGGTAAGACCTGGACACTAACGCCTGGTGATGGGACAAAGACAGTATATGTGCGGTATAAAGATAATGCTGGCAAGTGGAGTGGTTCTATAAGTGATACCATAATTCTGGAGACCGCTTCACCGACAGGGACAATATCAATAAATGGCGGAGCTGCATATACGAACTCTGCCTCAGTAACATTAACTCTTTCGGCAAGCGATAGTAATGGGGTAAGTAAGATGAAATTCAGTAACGATGGAGCAAACTGGAGTAGCGAGGAGGATTATGCTACGAGTAAGGACTGGACACTAACACCACCACCTGGTGATGGGCTAAAGATAGTATATGTGAGATATAAAGATACTACTGGTAACTGGAGTGGTCTTACTTCCATAAATGATTCGATAGTTCTGGATACCACCTCGCCAACCGGGACAATATCAATAAATAGTGGAGCTGTATATACGAGCACTACCTCAGTAACATTAACTCTTTCGGCAAGCGATAGTAGCAGTGGAGTAAGTAAGAGGCAGTTCAGTAATGATGGAGCAAACTGGAGTAGTGAGGAGGATTATGCTCCGAGTAAAGACTGGACGCTAACCACTGGTGATGGGTTAAATACAGTATATGTGAGATATAAGGATACTGCTGGTAACTGGAGTGGTTCTATAAGTGATACGATAATTCTGGATACTATACCGCCAACAGGGACAATATCAATAAATGATGTAGATGATTATACGGGCTCTACTTCAGTTACATTGACTCTTTGGGCAAGCGATAGTACGAGTGGAGTAAGCAAGATGAAGTTCAGTAACGATGGAGTGAACTGGAGCGTTGAAGAGGATTATGCTACGAGTAAGGACTGGACACTAACACCACCACCTGGTGATGGGCTAAAGACAGTATATGTGCGGTATAAAGATAATGTTGGTAGCTGGAGTGGTCTTACTTCCATAAGTGATACGATAATTCTGGATACCACACCGCCAACCGGGACAATCTCAATAAATAATGGAGATGTATATACGAGCACTACCTCAGTAACATTAACTCTTTCGGCAAGCGATAGTACGAGTGGAGTAAGCAAGATGAAGTTCAGTAACGATGGGATAAGCTGGAGTAGTGAAGAGGATTATGCTACCAGTAAGTCCTGGACGCTAACAACTGGTGATGAGACAAAGACAGTATATGTGCAGTATGGAGACAATGCCGGTAGATGGAGTGTTTCTATAAGTAGTGATACGATAATTCTGGAGACTGCACCGCCAACCGGGACAATCTCAATAAATAGTGGAGATGAGTATACGAGCACTACCTCAGTTACATTGACTCTTTGGGCAGAGGATAGTGGTAGTGGAGTAAGCAAGATGCAGTTCAGTAATGATGGGGTGAACTGGAGTAGTGAGGAGGATTATGCTACGAGTAAGTCCTGGACACTAACAGCCGGCGATGGGGAAAAGACAGTATATGTGCAGTATAAAGACAATGCTGGTAGCTGGAGTGTTTCTATAAGTGATACGATAATTCTGGATACTACCCCGCCAACCGGGACAATATCAATAAATAATGGAGCTGATTATAAGAACTCTACTTCAGTAACATTGACTCTTTCGGCAAGCGATAGTGGCAGTGGAGTAAGCAAAATGCAGTTCAGTAATGATGGAGTGGAATGGAGTGTTGAAGAGGATTATGCTACGGGCAAGCCCTGGACACTAACAGCTGATGATGGGCCAAAGACAGTATATGTGAAATATAAAGATACTGCTGGTAACTGGGGTGTTTCTATAAATGATACGATAATTCTGGATACTATTATGCCAACGGTAAAGTTGATGCTGGATGAGGCTAAGGCAAGGATACTTCCTGATGCAGAGATAGTGGGCGTTCTTCCTGATACGGGGATGGAAGCTAAATTCAGTAAGGTGATGGACACAGAGTCGGTAAAAGAGGGGCTTAAGCTTATAGTAGTGAGGGATAATCTGAACAGTTCAATAAATGAAGGAGTCTCTCTTAACTTTGACTGGGAGGGCTCTACAAAGACAGTAATTACTCCAGTGTCAGAGTTAAAGAAGAACTACCTCTACAGTTTAAAGGTGACTGATACAGTTACCGACCTTGCCGGTAACACTGTTGAGGGTGAGAGAGAGATTATTTTCAGGACAATAATGGACCACACAAAGAAGAATGTTGTAGTCAAAGCGACTGATGAAAGACTTATGGTGACTCTGGAAGCCAATGCGCTCACAGAGGACGGATATCTAATTATTAATACAGAACCTCTAACCTATCAGTTTAGGGTTAATCCTGAGAACATAAATGTGGCTAACGAGAAGAGTATACCTAATGGATGGTACCCAATCGAGGGATGCCTGTGGGAAATCAAAGTGTGTAAGGGAAATGGGGATTGGATGGAGGATAAGTTTGGCTCTGAGGTAAAGATTACCTTCCCCTATGATGAGGATAACGGAGTGGTGGAGAATGCTTTAATTCCTTTAATGGAAGAGACCTTACTGGCATTCTGGTTGAATGAAGAACATTCTAACTGGGTGAGGATGCCTGGCTCTAGACTCGATAGAGAGAATAACGTGATTGTTACCGGTGAGGTTCCCGGCTTCTCAGTATTTGGACTGATGGGTTCAGCAGTATACGATTTGAGCGATGCCCATGCCTATCCAGTTCCCTGGAAGCCAAATGATGGCAAGGATGAGACGGGTAGTGAACAGCAAGGGATTACCTTCACCAACTTGTCTTCTCAAGGTGCAATCAAGATTTACAGCATAAGTGGTGAACTGGTTAGGGAGTATGATTATAAGCCGGCTGATGGAGGGAAGTGGACCTGGGATGTGAAGACTTCCGGTGGGGAGAAAGTGTTCAGCGGTGTCTACATCTACTATATCAAGAATGAGAAAGAGCAGAAGAAAGGAAGACTGATGATAATCAGGTAAAAGTTGGAGTAGCGGAGCGACAGCTCCGCGTCAATGAGTCTCCTTTCCCCGAGGGGAGAGGGTTAGGGTGAGGGGGACTTAAAAATTAACAAAAAATTAACATTTTCTTAACTCATACATAACATTAATGGTATATACTTATAGCGAAAATGGCAAGTTAAATGGGCAAAAGTTTACAAAAATTTTACAATTCGTTTACAGAAACGTTACAAGAAGGGCGTATACTTATAACTAATTCTCATCTTATATAAGGGGAAAAATCCGACAAAGGCAAACTCCGAGCAATCGGGGGGCGTCCCGAATCTCTGGGACCCCGACTGAGAAGTCGGGGCAAAACTGCGGGTCTTATTGAGACAGCCGGGTTGCCGTACACGAAATATAGACAATAAGACAGCCGGGTTGCCGAAGATAAAAAGAATCTTTGACAACCCGGCTTTTTTATGGGATAGAGTCCCCGATGAAATCGGGGGATGTAATAAATGCCAAAGGAGGCATAAAATGAAGAAGATACTTTTAATTGTATTAATGGTAATGTTAAATGTAGCAAGGTTAACCGCATCTAACCCTGGTTCAACGGGAGCCAATTTTCTTAAGATAAATCTTGCCCCGAGAGAGTTGGCAATGGGTTCTGTGGGTATAGGTTTAGCAGATGGACCGGGCGCTATGTTTACCAATCCAGCAGGGTTAGGAAGTATCGGCCATCAAAGTTTAAGTTTCTTTTACAACATATGGTTAGAAGGGATGAGTGCGCAGTACCTTTCTTACATTCTACCAACAGGAATAGGGAATTTTGGAGCAAATGTAAACTATTTTGGCTATGGCAAGATTAAGGGATATGATGCAAGTGGAACGGCGACATCAAATATTGATGCTTATGACCTCTGTTTCCTTCTATCCTATGGAAGAGAGATTCCTCCTTTTAGAGTGAAGGGATATGAAGTATTAAAAGGGTTGTCAGGGGGCATAAATTTCAAAGTTCTACATGAGAAATTAGAGAAAGAAAAAGCAATGGCATTCGCTGCGGATTTAGGGATTAAGGTAGACTTAGGTAAAAGCTATGATGTTTTAAAAGGAATAAGTGTAGGTTGCAGTGTAAAGAACGTAGGAAGTGGATTAAAGTTTGATAAAGAGAAAGCGCCTCTTCCACTAAGTTATGGTGTAGGTGTAGGAGTAAAGAGAGAATTGTTGGGGGAGGAGTTAAATTTAGGTATAGATATGAACCTCCCCAATGATAATAGTATATATGTAGGAGCAGGATTAGAATACTGGATAAAGGATATGATTGCATTAAGGGCAGGGTATAACAGTAAAAAAGATACAAGTAACGGGTTAAGTTTAGGGGTAGGGATAAAGGCAGATATATTCAGTATGAATTATGCATTTGTGGATTATGGAGAATTAGGATATACACACAGGATGGGGATGGATATAAGGTTCGGCAGGCACATAAAGGAAGTATTAATAAGGAAGGCATTTGAGAGAGGGGTAAAGTATATGCGTAAGAAGAAATATGCCGAGGCGATACTGGAGTTTAATAAGGTATTGAAGTATGATAGTTCAAATATAGGGGCATTGGAGTTAATAAAAGAAGCAAACGAGAAACTGATGGAATAAAGCGCAGATTCGCAGACGGAAAAATCTGTGCCAATTCGTGTTGAAGAGGAGGGTTTAAATTGAAAAAAATAATCTTATTAATTCTTTTATTTTTGTTAATTTGTTTAGCGTATTCCTTTGCCGAAGTTCCCTGCAAGATAAACTATCAGGGAAGGTTAATAGAGAATAATATGCCTGTGGATGGAACGAAACCAATGAGCTTCAGTATATATGACAGTGCTGCAGGTGGGGATGAGTTATGGACCAGTGGAAATGTAGACATTACAGTGTATAATGGATTATTCAGGTATGTATTAGGTGAAGGCTTTATTGACGGTAGTCCAGTAGCTGATTTATCAGGTATAAACTGGACAGCAGGCGAGACATTGTATTTAGAAGTACAGGTAGGAGCAGATATTTTGACTCCCCGGGAGGCGATATATGCCTATCCCTATGCAATAAACTCACATCTTCTTGAAGGAGCAACGAAGGAATATTTTCTAAACACCTCAGCAGAGACACAAAAAAAGGATGGTGGATTAAATATAATGGGCAATGTCGGCATCGGCACGACGGATCCACAAGGCTACAAATTGTATGTTGCTGGCGATATTTTAAGTAACACTGGGAGGTTCTACAATGCAGATAAAGACGACTATATAGAAATTAGAGCATCAGATGAAAGTATTAGATTTTTTACTCAAGATGCAGAAAAGTTAACGATACTAAATTCAGGCCGCGTCGGCATCGGGACGACAAGTCCAGGAGAGAAGCTTACTGTTACAGGCACGATTGAATCTACTACTGGGGGAGTTAAGTTTCCTGATGGGACACTCCAGACTACTGCTCCTCGTGCACCTACAATAGAGGTTATTAATGCAAGCGTTAATACCACATACACCAGAAATCATAATGGTTTAGTTGTAATTGAAGCACATTATGTTGGTTATCAAGGAGGGGAAAGGACTATTAGCGTTACTTTTCTTGTTAATGGGGTAAGTAGAGCAGGTATTAGTAAAGCTGTTAATTATGTAGTTATGCCTTCTCCTACCTTTACTTACTCAGAAGTCATGTCAGGAGATTATACCTTTAGAGTTAATACAACCAATCTTGGAAAACTTCTATTACAATTTGTTATTACAAAATACTAAGAAAAAAGGGGTCAGAGTCATTTTTGTTAATTGCTGTAATCGTCTGGTAGAAAAAGAGGGAAGAGTGAAAGAAATAATTTTATTATAGGAAATATGAATTGTCCGCCCTTTGGGGTGGAATAGAAAAATAGGAGGAGCTAAAATGAAAAGGAAAAATTTAATTTTTGTTGTTGTGTTTATGGTATGTAGTTTTATTGGAGGGAGACTGTTTGCAGGATATTATTACCTTGAAGGCCCCACTTATCGTGTGGCTGATGTAATTGATTCTGGTTTCAGTGTCACTGTGACATCGGGAACTACCAAACTGGACTGTTCAATTGGAGGTATTGGTCCAGATGATACCGATAACAACTATAGTAACGACGCGATACTAGAATCAGCTACAGGACTAACAATATTAGAGCCAGGTTTTTATCATATCAATTATGATGGGACGATTGAAAACCCAACGTTTGTTTTTAGTGATACTGAAATAAGTAGTACGACAATAAGGTTTAAACTTAACACTGGTAGCAATCCAGACTGGACTCAATATGCAATAGCCTTCTCCACAGCGGTAAATCCTTCTAACTTGTTTACCGGTACAACATATTATATTAAGGGAAATGGTAATACAGCTGATTTTTTCACTGAAAGTACAGATTGGAAACCCGCTTCATTCTTTGAAGGAGTTGAGTTAACCGGATTACGGCCCAATACTATATATGGATTTAAAATAAGAAGTAGGATACCACCTCCAGAATTAGTGTTTACAGGTTGGTCGGGAGACACAGACAATTACTTCTGGACGCACATTGAAACACCGGTTATTAGTAGTGTCACGCTTTACATCACAAGTGCGACTGTCACAGTAGAAGACTCATTCAGTAATTTAGGAGAAGGATTATCAGGAATAAATTATCGTATAAAAGACCGAAGTTGGGAAGGATGGACAACTGCTACTTCTTATGCATTTACTGGTTTGGATGACAATACACCATATATCTTTGAAGTCAAAGCCAGAAATGGACAAACCCCGACCCCGTATGAAACCGGTGTTGTTTCTACAGGTGATGAGTATACTTTATGCTATCCTCCAACAAAGCCAGAGATACTTGATGTCAGTGTTAGTTCTTATTCGTTGACTTTAGTTTGGTCCATTTCTCCAAGTGCACCAAAATATTACCTGATAGAAGAAGATGGGGAGTTCATCGATGATAATGGAGATGCTATTCCAGATCAATATACTGGGTTATCCTTGGACAGAAACAGTCTTACTAAGGTAAATTACCGATACACCTATCAAATTTACGCAGTAAATCAAGCGGACGAGTATGATGAAATTTCTTCAGTATCCATTTCTACGTATACTTTTTGTTCAATTCCACCAGCTCCTCAAACTGGGGATGTTTCAGAAAATACGATAGAAATTGGAATAAATGAAGGAGATAATCCTCCTTCTACAGAATACAGTATAAAGGTTTCTGGTGGTGGGTCTGTAAACTACGTTCAGGATGGCGGCACAGTTGGAGTTAGTGAAGCGTTTAATACTAATGCTGATTGGGGAGATTTAACAATAAGTAATCTCCTGTCAAATGTGGAATATGACATTTCTGTTCAGGCAATGAATATGTACGGACATTTAACTGGTTATGGAGCTTCTATTTCTTCCTGTACCTATGCTTCAGTTCCGGGACTGACCGTCGAGGAACTGACAAACTCAGTAAGAATTACTATCGAGGAAGGGAATAACTCTCCTGAGACAGAATATGAGATTTACGAAGCAGCAAATGATGGCAGTGGTTGGCAAGGGAGGGGGTACTTACAGTCTGACGGGAGCACTGATCTAGTTAATCGTGTCTGGCAAACAAAAGCTGACTGGGAAGCAGGTGGAGGGTTTATTGTTCCCGATTTAGATCTCTTGAATTACGGATATAGGTTTAGAGCACAAGCGAGAAGGACGATTACTGGCTATTCTAAAAAAGAAACAGGTTACTCTTCATATGTTTATGCAGGTAAAGTAGTTAACACTCCAATTGCAACGATAGGTTTAGAGCCATTAGAGGCAGGTACGACTAAATATTATAATACTAACCAGACGGTCACATTTGCTGCTAGCGGCGCAGATGACCTACGTTATACTTATACTATTAACGGGTCTGATCCAACCGAGCCCACACAATCACAACACGACGGAGGGCCTCCGCCAGTTACATATGATTTAACAGCATCAGCGGGAGAGTCGAATACTTATAGGATGAGAGCAAAAGCCTGGAAAGGCACAGGACCAGAAGCGCTCGCAAGCGAGGTAGGAGGGGTTTGGATAGCAGTTATTGATAGAGACCCGCCTACGATTGGTTCCTTTAGTATATTTGAGGGAACATATACAACTCATAGAAATATCACTCTTGAAATCTCGGCTACAGGTGCAGATGAGATGTACATATCAGGAGATGTAGTTGATGGAGGGAAATGGATTAATTATGGTGCTTCGAGCAAAGTTTTGTTAACAGACAAAGTGGGGGAAAAGGAAGTAAATCTCAGGGTTAGAGATAGAGCAGGAAATGTGACACCCCCACTAAGTGATGACCCAGAAAGTCGTTCCATCACATTAGACCCAAATCCGCCAACGCTTGACAGTGTTACGATAAATGCGGGAGATCCATATACAAGTTCAGTAAATATTGATCTTTCAATCGTAGCCACAAATGCAGATTATATGTACATAGATGGGGATGTGATAGAAGAGGAGGGCGTTACAGGGGATTGGATTGGTTTTAGCTCTTCAAAACAGGTCATTTTAACATCTGGAGATGAAAAAAAGACAGTAAAGGTTAAAATTGCAAATACATTATGGAGTGAGGACGGTCCAAAAAGTGATAGTATAACATTAGACACAAAGGAACCGCAGAATCCTACGTTTACGTTATCCGACCCGGAGTCAGGGAGTCAAGACTATACAAATAATGGAATTGTTAATGTAACTATAAACACTTCCACTTTAGATCCAGACGTCAAGTGGTATATCTTAAGTAAAGATTATCCAATACAACCTCATAGGGATGATTTTGCGTGGACCTCTGAACTTCAGTCTAAATTTAATCTATCGGATAGTGATGATGGGCCCCAGACAGTATTTTTATGGGTAAAGGATGGTGCCGAGCATATCAATGTTGGCGTTAGTTCGGCTACTATCACATTGGATACTAAGCCACCGGCTGATCCCACACTGGTATTAAGTGACCAGGCGACAGGGAGCACCGACTACACAAGCTCCCCAACAGTCAATGTTGCAGTAGCAAATGATAGTGATGCAGTGGCATGGCTAATCAGTGAGACACAAAACACTCAGCCGCAAGAGGATGATCTTGCCTGGGGTAGTGAGCCGGCTACATTTACCTTGAGCATGGAAGAGGTGCCGAAGACAGTATATATCTGGGTGAAGGATGCTGCCGGGAATATAAATACCAATCCAGTCTCCGCTACTATTACTTTAGAAACAACACCTCCGGAGATACAAGGTGATATCGGAGCAAGGTATGTCAAGCATGATAATGAGGAGTTACAGGAAGGTATAGAGACTGGTTGTAAGACTCCAACATTTGTATGGACAGCAACCGATAACGCAAGTGGAGTGGCTGGGTATAGGTATAGTTTTTCTACCGATATAGGTGCTGAGCCTGATATAGATATAACTACAAACTCAATTCTACTGGATTTGACGTCAGATAGCGATGGCATATATTATTTCAAGGTAAAAGCAAAGGATGGAGCCGGTAACTTCTCAGAGGTTAAATCATTTGCGTATAATTATAAAGCTGATGGGGTCTCTCCTGAAGTAGTGAGTATTGATATAGAAGGTAAGAAAAGAATAGAAGATGAAGTGAAAGGGGTTGAGCGAAGCAATACCCTGCCAGAAATAAGCTTTACTGAGGAGGTCTGGGGCGTAGAGAAGTATGTTGAGGTTAAGGTAATAAGAGATAATGAAGGAGAAGAGAAAAATACTAAAGTTAATTGCACTGTAACGTACGAAAGTGGATTATGGAAGGTAGACCCAGGAAAAGATTGGCAGGGTAATTATACTTATAAGGTAAAAGCACCAGATGAAATAGAAGATAAGAATGGAAATGCGCTAAAGGAGGAGAAAGAGTTAGTATTTACAACAATGCTTGACCATACAAAAAGGAATGTCATTATGTGGGAAAGTGATCCGAAGACGAAGATGATATTAGAAGCAAATGCACTAAAGGAAGATGGGTATGTATTAATAAACTTAGAGCCATTGCCGTTAGAGAAAGGAGGAGCAATAGAGGCAAAAGAGGTAAATCCTAAGGCAATAATAGAGGCAGACGAAAAGATGAAAAGGAACGCAGACAAGTATTGTTATAACTTGCGCGAGAGTATGAAAGAGATAAGTGGGTATACTACGGAAGGGGGCGAGATGGGAATTAAGAAGTTTTTAAACACTGTTTATGTTGAGCTCCCCTATGGAGATGAAAACAATAATGGAATAGTAGATAGCACAGAGGGAAGTTCAGAGCCAGTAAGCGAGAAAACATTAAGTGTCTACTGGTTAGATGAGGACCTTAAATTATGGGTAAAAGTAGCAGGCACAGAAGTAGATAAAAAGGAGAAGGTGGCCAGGGCAAAGGTAATAGGATTTGGTGTATATACCTTGATGGGAGGAGGTTTTTATGATTTATCAGACGCGCATGCATACCCTGTGCCATATAAGCCAAATGATGGGTTAAGCATAACAGGAGATGAGACAAGCGGGATAACGTTTACGAATCTTTCCACTGAAGCGGAGATAAAGATATATACCATAACAGGAGAATTGGTAAAGAAATTAGTACACAAGAATGGCTGGTACGAGGAGTGGTATCCCGTCGAAAATGAGAAAGGAGAGAAGGTAGTAAGCGGGGTATATATTTATTACATCGAAAATATCAAACAACATAAGTCAGGGAAATTAGTGATAATTAGATAAACAATTAAAAGCGGATATACGCGGATGCCTCTCCGGCGGGGATCCTGAGTAAATCGGGACGGGCAGGCGCGAATATGCCTTTGTTAGTGAGCATTTAGTTCCGCCGTTGTTCCGCTTTTAGTAAAAGAGGAGGGAGTAAAATGAAAAAGAAAACTATTCTTAAATTCCAATCAGTAACTTGCAAGCTGTTATCGGCTATCTTTTTGTCGGTGTGTATTGT
>JABAOH010012708.1_pt1 | contig 12081 bp, 10 predicted proteins | sample 7062181 | NCBI WGS metagenome assembly JABAOH01 (sample SAMN14538630, study PRJNA623070) | marine sediment metagenome | biome: marine biome [ENVO:00000428]; feature: marine pelagic biome [ENVO:01000023]; material: deep marine sediment [ENVO:00002113]; isolation source: pool of 5 deep marine... | reverse complement strand
TACGATCTCTTCAAAGATCTGGCGGGTAGTATGACAAGGATCAAGCCCTCTTTTCTGGCCTCCTCTCTCACAGAGACCATTAAGAGCCTAGAGAAGGAAGGCTATGATGTATCTTGTCTCACGGAGGAGACGCTTAGAGAGATCTTCCAGGCAGTAGAGAAAGCACAAACCGCCAAAGAATCTTTTATGGAGCTGATGAAGTTTCTATCAAGAAACAAGGAAAAGTCTGTGACTGAAGCCCTGGAGGCTCTTGAACTTGAGATGCTGGGAAGAGAGAGGCTGGAGGAGATTGTGGAGCAGGTCATTACCCTTAACCAAGACCTCGCCAAGGAAGCGGATCCTCGAAGCCTGAGTAAGTTGATTGGGTTAGTTATGTCCACGGTGAGGGGTAGAGCCGACCCTAAGGTTGTGACCAAGATCGTAAAGGAGAGGGTTAAGAAAGGTTAGAACATTCATTCATATCATTTAAGGATAGCCAGCATGCTTAATTTTCTGGTGATTTCAGAGACCTGAGGTCGTTGAGTAGATATGTGTGGCATAATCGGCGCCGTATTAGTCGAAGGAGTGGTGTCAGACCTCCTACTTAACGGCCTCAAAAGACTGGAGTACCGGGGATACGACTCGGTAGGCGTCGCCACCGTCAGCGGAGATCAGATTCACCTAAAGAAGGACAAGGGTAGAATAGATGAAGTCCACGCAACACTAGACCTGAGTGCCTTCCCTGGGAGTATAGGCATTGGCCACACGAGATGGGCTACCCACGGCCTGCCAGCCCGGATCAATGCCCACCCCCACACGGACTGCAACAATACAATAGCCTTAGTCCACAACGGGATCATAGAAAACTTCCTACATCTAAGGGAGGTCCTCAAGAAAAGAGGTCACACCTTCACCTCCAACACCGACACTGAGATTGTGGCACACCTCATAGAGGAGAGGCTGAAGGAAGGATGCCTCTTCCCCGCCGCTGTTATGAGGGCGCTTAGACACGTTAAGGGATCCTTCGCATTAACTATCGTCTCCGCCGATCACCCTAACACTCTGATAGGTGTGAGGAAAGAGAGCCCCCTCGTAATTGGGGTGAGCGAGAATGGAAAGTTCATCGCTTCGGACGCCGTGGCATTCATCGATTACACCAGGAAAGTCGTCTATCTCCATGACTGGCAGATGGCGGTGCTGGAACCCCATTCGCTTCAGGTCTATGACATCAAGGAAGGTATGCCTGTGGACCACGAGGTTCAGACTATCGACTGGACCTCGAGGCAGATAAACAAAGCCGGGTTTAAACATCACATGTTGAAGGAGATCTACGAGCAGCCCTACGCTATAGCCGACGCCTTAAGAACTTCACTCAAGTACGTGGAGAAGTTTGTAGATCACATCTACACCGCCGAGAACCTCTTCTTCGTCGCCTGCGGTACCTCTTACCACGCCTCCCTCTATGCCTCTTACATATTCCCTAGGATCGTCAAGATCAACGCTGCAGCTGTCATCGCCAGCGAGTTCTCGAGGCAATACGAATCCACCTTGGGCGAAAGCGACGTCGTCATCGCTATAAGCCAGTCCGGCGAGACCGCTGACACGTTAGAAGCTGTTAGGAGCGCCAAGGAGGAAGGGGCAAGAGTTCTTGGTGTCGTCAACGCCATGGGATCGGCGCTAACAAGGATCTCCGATAGTTATATAGGCCAGAACTCAGGGCCAGAGATCGGTGTCGCCGCCACAAAGACCTACACCTCACAACTCGCGATCCTCTCCAGGTTAGCGATCTACGCCGGGATAAAAAATCATAACCTCTCCATCATGGAGGGTAAGAGGCTTCTAAGGAAGCTTCACAGGGTTTCCTACTTGGTTAATCTTTATATAAAACGTTTTAACGAGGAGATTGAAAAGATCACACCAGACTTATGTGACAAGAATAGCTTCTGCTTCCTTGGCCGAGATGTGAACTACCCCACCGCTGCGGAGGCTATGCTAAAGATGCTTGAAATAACCTATAAGCCAGCTCTAGCCTACCCTAGCGGTGAGTCTAAACACGGCTTTTTAAGTATGGTGGAAAAGGGATATCCTGTCATCATCTTCACCCCTACAGACGAGGCCTATGAGGAAAACTTAAACACCATAATGGAAATGAAAGCCCGCCAGGGAGAGGTGATTGCGATAACGGACAAGCAGGGAAAAGAGGCTATGAGGCTCTCAGACCGATACATCATCACACCCAAGACCCATCCCATATTCACCCCAATCGTGAACGCGATACCAGCACAGTTACTAGCCTACCACACCTCTGTGAACCTCGGGCTAGACCCCGACTTTCCCAGAAACTTAGCTAAAAGCGTAACCGTGAAATGATTTCTTATGTTTGTTTAACAGAAGATTACACGTTATTAGTCTATTCTACGTAGAACTCACCCTCTCTCAGATCCTATGAAGGCGCAACATAAAATCTGGAATTCTGGTTTAAAACCCCTGCCAACTGCGTATTTTACCCCCTCATCCTAGGGATAGGCTATACCTTGCACCCCAGCGACTATTGCAAGCCTGTCAGTCTCGACTTTGTGATCAATTTAAAGAAGGTTAAGGAACCATTCATCACCACAATTTTTGTATAGCCCTGCGTTTATTTTCTCTTGACTTGAAGAGGGCTATTGTTCTCGTCTCAGGGGGGAAGGACTCGATATATGCTTTACTACAAGCCCAAGAGGAGGGGTTTGAAGTAAAAAAGATTGTGACCGTCTTCCCGCCACCCTATGACCTATTCTTCCATAACCCCAATGTCCAATGGGTGAAGCTTCAGGCCGAGGCACTCAAGATCCCCTGGACCTGCTATGAGTACAGTGAGCGAGGCGACTACCAGAACTTCTTAAGCAGAATATTAAGGGGAGAGGCAGCTGACTTTCTCGTAGTCGGTGCAATAAAGTCGAAGTACCAGCTAGACATCCTAGAGGAATCCTGCAGAAAGTGTGGCTTAAGGGTCTATTCCCCTCTGTGGGATGTCGATGAAGATGCACTCTTCAGAAGATATCGAACAATGGCAATGGACATCGTTGTGGTCTCTGTCTCCGCCATGGGTTTGGATCAGTCATGGCTGGGTAGGAGGCTAGATACCGAAGCTGTGAATGAGCTCCGCCTACTCTCGAAGAGCTACGGCTTCAACCTGAGCGGAGAAGGAGGAGAATACGAGACATTCGTCCTAGACGCTTTGTCCTTCGACAAGAGGATCAAAATTTTAGAGGGAAAGAGGGTCTGGAAGATGGACCACGGGTTCTATCATATAGAGGAGGCCATCCTAGAGAGCAAGGGAAATAGTTAAAGATGGCTCACTATTAGATGTAGGCATATATCAACCGAAAGCAGCGGTCAAGTTTATAGTCATCAAACCAAGGAACCCAATAAATCTAAGCCTCTTTCTTCAGAGGCTTAATCCGCATTCTAAGCAAGTGTCAATAACCTTAACACTATTCCTCCAACAAGTATTGCAAAAAATATCTCAAAGACTGTTATGAGAAGCGCTTTACTCCAGCCAAGCTCTTTGATCAAAGTGGCAATGGTAGCTATGCATGGTATGTAGAACATCGCCACCAATGTGAACACGACCATCTGCACCGGTGTTAAGACCTGTGAGAAGTTCGTCGTCCCGAGGAAGGCGGCGAGCATAATCAACATCAGCTCCTTCCTCAATATCCCGAAGATCAGCGTTATCCCAGTGATGGCGGGCAGTCCCAACCAGATAACGGTTATGGGGCTGAGAACAGTAGCAATGGCATCAAGTAACCCCAAAACTTCTATGAATTTGATCGATAGGCTACCCACGATTATTAATGGGAAAGCGATCTTTATGAATTCCTCCAATCTAAACCAGGTTTCCTTTAAAACTGTCTTCAGATGAGGCAATCTGAAGTCGCTCATCTCCATAATGAGTGCCATCGGTTCACCAGGCAGAACATTGAATGCCAACCTCCCGAGGGAGAAGACGACGAGTAAATTAACGATATATAGCGTGAGTGCCCACTGGAATCCTACGAAAGCTCCAACTAGGCCTAGTATTATGACCGTTCGGGCTGCACAAGGCACTAACGTGGTGACGAAAGCGGCGAGGAGTCTCTCCTTCTCCGTTTCCATGATTCTGCAGCTCAGACAGGCTGGAACGTTACAGCCGTAGCTGAGCATCATCGGGATGAAGGCTTTTCCGTGCAAGCCTATTTTGTGCATTAGATTGTCCATTAAAAACGCGATTCGGCTGAGATACCCAGAATCCTCGAGAAGGTATAGTATGAGGTAGAAGGGAGCAATGTAGGGTAGTGCTATCGTGATACCCGCAATAATCCCCTCCATGACGCCGTCCCAGATCAATGTTCCTATAATTCCAAATCCAAATGTGCCTTTGACGATGGGTTCCCAACCGTAAAAGAGGGCGCTCAACTCCTCTGAGGCGAAACCTCCAAAGGTGAAGATAGCATAGAACATCGAGAGCATTAGAAGGGCCATTACTGGGTATCCTAGGATTTTATGGGTTGTTAGGGTGTGCAGCACATCTTCTATCGGGGGTTTTATTGGGGGTGTCATTTTTTGCACTTCTCTTACAATACGCCCCGCAATTTCATAGCGTTCAGAGGTTATCACAGTAGAGCAAGAACCATGGATCTTCTCTACCTTCTCTGCAAGTTTTTGAGCAGTAGATTCGATATTTGGATCAATTTTTTTTACTTCTCTTAGGATATCCTCATCTCCCTCTAAGAGCTTAACCGCCACGTATCTAGCTGGGTATACGAATGGATTCTTATCCAATTTTTCAGCGATCTTTCGGATTCTCTCTTCGACCTCTTTCCCGTATCTTACCTCAAAGGTTTTTATCTTACCTCTTTCAATGACCTCTACGGCCTTTTCTAAAAGCTCGAAGACGCCAGTTCCCTTTACTGCTACTGTCGGAATCACTGGTACTCCCAAGATCTTCTCCAGTTTTTTTTGGTCGATCTCAATCCCTTTTTTCTTAGCTATGTCTGTCTGGTTTAACGCTATGACTATAGGATTTTCTAGCTCCATCAACTGCAGTGTGAAGAAGAGGTTCCTTTCAAGGACCGATGCGTCTATGACATTTATCACCAAGTCCGGCCTCTCGACTGCAATGTATTTTCTTGAGATCAACTCCTCTATGGAAAAGGTTGACAAGGAATAGATTCCGGGCAGGTCGACGATATCTATTGTATAGCCTTTGAAATGGAGTGTGCCTTCTGCCCTCTCAACCGTTTTTCCGGGCCAATTACCTATATGTTGATGTAAACCGGTTAGATGGTTGAATAATACTGATTTCCCCACATTTGCATTTCCAGCCAAGGCCATGACTAGTTTTTTCCTCATCCGATGACCTCGACGAGAATCCTTGCGGCCATGCCTCTCCCTAGAACCAGTCTTGAACCTCTAACAAGCACCTCTAGAGGGCCTCGGAATGGCGCTGATTTTACAACAGTGACTTTGGTGCCCGGTGTTAGACCCATATCCATAAGTCTTTTTCTAAACCCCCAACCTCTACCTCTACCAACTTCTATGGCAATTATAACTCCGCTTTCTCCGTCTTCCAGTTTCGTTAAAGGTAATTCTTCTCCTTCCATGTATCCTCGTCCCTCAAAGTACACGAATACCCATCTTTCACAAAGGCTGTATCTCTTAGAATCTGATGGTCTATACTTTCTTGACATTGATGATAGATGCTAAACTGGGGCTTAATGCGCATGTCACTTTTTCTGCTCTAATGGTGATAGGACCGTTGAACGGGGCCTTTTCAACTAGTTTTATAGGTACTCCAGGTGTGAGGCCTAGCTTTATGAGGTACTGTAAAATATTGCCTTCTTCCTCTGTAATTTTAACAATGATCCCTTCCTCCCGTGGACTGAGGCTGGTTAAAGGCACTGACTCCTCCTCGATGATTCCTCCACACTTTGTTGGTATAGGGTTCCCGTGAGGGCAAGTTTTTGGATGACTTAGAGCCTTCTCAAGGTTTTTCTCGATATCATCTGAAATGCTGTGTTCAAACCTACAAGCTGTGTCGTGGGCCTTACCCCACTCTACCTTCAATAGATCTGTAAGTAGCCGCTCTGACAGCCGATGTCTCCTTATAACGCGCAGGGCTATTTGACGCCCTTTTTCTGTCAACTTCACCCCTTTATATGGGGTGTGCATTACTAATCCGTCTTTTTTTAACTGCTTCACAGTATTTGTAACTGTTCCAGGAGCGACTTGAAGCGACTTAACGATCTCGCTGGTTCTAGCAACTCCACTCTTCTTCTGAAGTCTATAGATACATTCAAGATATTCCTCAGTTACCGCAGTTACTTCAGCACCCAAATTGAATTATCAACATAAATACGATTATTCGTACTTATAAATTTTAATATTCTTAAAAATTATGAATATTATAATCCTCTTTACCCTAATTCGAGAGTTGAGGCCAGTGAACATCTGTAGTCCTCAGAGTACAATGTAGCTTATCAGTAATTCTACTGTTTTTACTTGACGCCCTTATGGCATAAGCGATGTCCTTATGAGTCATTCCTGGGGATTGGACGCCATAAACCTCATAGAAATGGTTAATTCTTCTTGCTTTTTTCTCTTCGGTGACTCGAGTCTCCTTCAATTTTTTCTCCAATTCTCGGAGNNTTCTTGCTTTTTTCTCTTCGGTGACTCCTTCAATTTTTTCTCCAATTCTCGGAGGTATTCCTTGGGAATGAAAGAAAAGTCTCTAGTAATCAAATTCCAGGAGACGCCGCTTAGCTGCCATGATTCAATGCTTCAAAACAATTTTGATATCATCGATTATATGTATATACAAAAGTCTCTGTTTGTAAGGATACATTATTATGTGAGGTTGATTGTACTAGGGATTGCCCCTCTAGGAGGAGACTTGTTGAAACTTGGAGTCCATGTCTCGATAGCTGGATCAGTGGATAGGGCTTTTGATAGGGCAGAGGAGAGAGGTTGCGACACATTTCAAATCTTTACGCGGAACCCTAGGGGTTGGAAGTCCAAAGATTTGATAGATAAGGAGGTGGAGAGCTTCAGGGCTAAGTCCGAGAGCTCTGGTATCGAACCCGTATTTGGTCACATGCCCTACCTCCCCAACCTCGCCTCTTCCAAAGACGAGACGTACGAGAAATCTGTAGAGACCCTAATCGATGAGCTAAGCCGATGCGCGCGGCTAGGTATACCATATTTGGTCACTCACCTCGGGAGCCATCTAGGTCAGGGAAAGGAAATTGGTTTCGAGAGGATTATCAATGCAATAAACAGGGCTGTGAAGGAAGCAGAGATTGATGTTATGCTCCTCTTAGAGAACACCGCTGGCACTAAAAATAGCATGGGTGCCACCTTTGAAGATCTACGGTTCATCATAGAAAGCTTGGATGAAGCAAATCGTATTGGAATATGCTTCGATACCTGTCACGCCTTCGCCGCAGGATACGACCTGAGAAATGAAGAGGCCCTACAGACGACTATGGAGAAGTTTGAGGAGATCTTGGGATTCCAGAGACTGAGAGTCGTACATGCCAATGACTCGGTGGGTAAGCTCGGGTCGAGGTTGGACAGACATGAACACATAGGATTCGGATACATAGGTGACGAAGGTTTCAAGGTCATCTTGAAGCACGAGGTGTTAGGAAGCTTACCACTGATATTGGAGACTCCTGTAGACCAAGCTGGCGACGACTATACAGACCTTAAGAAGATGAGGGATCTCTTCCAATCTATTTAGAAGTCTAAGTTAATTTGGAATATCTGTCGCCTACTTCTTTCATGGTCTTCAATATCTTTTCGGCGGCTTCTTTTGGAATATCATACATGCCACAGGCTGGATGTATGTATCTCATATTTTCAAAACCGATTATGAGTTCTATATCGATCAATCTGTTTAGAACAACATCTACACGATCAACATCATCGACTTTGGGCTCAATGGATATACAACCAACCCCGATTTTCTTTCCATGCTCTTCAATTTTATCTCTGCGCAGGAAACTAATATTTGACTCCATATCACCAGAGAAATCAAGACTCAAGGTCTCTACGTTTGTTTTCAACATACTATCTATCAACTTTTGATTCAATTTTCCACAGACGTGGACACTTAATCTCTCATTAGAGGAGAAGTCGGCAAGCATATAGTTTATTGTTTCAATGGCTTGAATTGGATCAAAAAATTGTGCAGATAGCATGGGTTCATCTATCTGAACATATGAACCTATGCTGTACAACGCGTTTACTAAGGGTCTTAGCGCATGGGCAAGGTCCCGATAAATCTGTTGGTCAATTACACTTCTATAGTATTTTCGTCCCTCTCTCGCATAAAGGAAACCTAGGGTGTTTGGACCTGTTATAGCCGATTTTATCTCTATTGTGTCATTTCCAATTTCATCTAGATAATTTCGAACGAACTTATAGTCTTCAATCTTGTAGAATTGATCAAGGTTATCCATTGGCGTAATTTTACCAGAAATCCCAAATCCCTCTTGAGTTAGTTCAAGACCAGGGATTTGATGAAAATATCCGACCATGTCGTAACGTAGTTCACCATCTGATACGATGTCTAAGCCATAGCGAAGTTGTAGGTCTACTATTGTTTTTATCGCTTCTCTAAGCGCTTGTTCATCAAGTGAAGGTTCCCTCCAAAAACTTCCAATTACAGTTTTTTTCAACAATATAAATCGCCTGAAGTTTGAAAAAACGCCAACTATGACAATGTATATAGGTTGAAGACGTAAATAGATAAAAGACTTATTACTTTTTCACGAGTTCTTTTTCGGCTTCCATCAAGATTCTCGACAATTTATGCTGAATATCTTTGGTCAATGGTTCTGGGTAATGTTCTTTTAGAAGCTTCTTTGCTCTTTCCTTAGCTACTTCGCGAATGTCCTTTCTGCCAGTGGTTCTCCAAACTTCTTCAGAAGCTCTATTAAAGATTTTGGGTATAAAGATTTCACGATCCACGAACTTCAAGGTGTGCTTTTGGCTGAGGAAGTGTCCTCCTGGTCCAACGCTTCGGATCACATCCACGGCCAAGGATTCGTCGTCTACTTTAACTCCTCTAACTATGTGAGAAACCATTCCAACAACTTCGTCGCAAATTACAGCCATCTCCAAAGAGCCGGCGTCGCCGCCAGCCAGATATCCACAATCGTGTATCAGGTTTATTCCACACAAACCGCTCATCAGGGCGTTCATCATGGTTTCAGCTCCTGCTTGAGCGTCAGGCAACTTGGAGTCTGTGCACCCGCCAAAACCAAACGTTGGCAAGTTATAGTAACGAGCCATGGCCGCGTTGATCCCAGCGCTGCCCATTGTAAATTCAGGGGAACCGTACGTGAATCTACCGCTTCTTAGATCCATCGATCCACTCCATCCAGCGTATATTACAGGTGTTCCAGGTTTAACGATCTGAATTAGGGCTATTGCAGCTAGGTTTTCTGTGTTGCCCACCACAGCAGCTCCACTTATTGTTATAGGGGCTGTTGCCCCAGCCATCGGCATCGGACCTAGAGTGATAGGAACTCCTGCTTTTGCGAATTCAATCATATTTTCATTGCTTTTAGTGATAGTGAGCGGTGAAGGTGTTTCGCTGTAGAGGCTTAGAAAGGGACGCTTTCTCAGCTCGTCAAAGCCCCCAGTAATGGTTGCCGCCATCTCCAAGACTCGTCTTGCTCCGTCAGTACCAGGTGTAGAGTACACGATAGGTTTTTCGGTGTTGTTAAACATGACTTCAAACTCGTGTAAATATTCTACCTGATAGGGTACGTCAAATGCACCTGCGATGGACATGATGAAGGATAGGTTCGGTAAGGCGTCACCGAGTCTTGTGGCATCAGCCACATCTTTCTTGGTCGGTCTTCTATACTCGCCAGTGTCGATGTCCCTAACATAGGGGGTCGGAGTTCCGCCTAGCCCGAAGTAAATTCGACTGTTTTCGATGAGGATATCGTTTTTGGGGTTTCTTCCACACAGGACGAAGTGTTTTGGCGTTTTATTTAAGACCTCTTCGACCAAATGTTGAGGAATCCTTATCCGCTTATCTTCGAAGTCTACATCCGCTCCAGCTTTGTTAAAGACCTCCATAATTGGTATGGACTCACAGGTCATACCTACTTGCTCTAACACATCTAGAGTCGCCGAATGGATAGCCATAACTTCGTCCTTTGTTAAATAATTTAGTTTACCCCCCAATAATCCTTTTTTCACCATATACACCACCTCACTCACTTAATTTCAAGAGGCTCTTGGCAACCTTAACCGCTTCAACAGCATTGGAACCGTAGCCATCCGCTCCGATTTCTTCCGCCCACTCCCTGGTTACAGGGGCTCCTCCGACCATCACCTTAACCTTCTCTCGCATCCCTGCTTTTTGCAAGGATTCTACAATTTCTCGTTGAACAGGCAGAGCGACACTTAAGAGAGTAGAGGCTGCTACGATGTTTGCATCCACCTCTTTTGTTCTCTCGACAAATTTTTCACTTGGCACGTCTTTTCCGATGTCATATACATCGAATCCGCTGGCAGATAGCATCGAGGCTACGATTGTTTTACCGATATCATGAATATCTCCTTCAACGGTGCCGATAACCACCTTACCCAAAGACTTCCGAGTTTTTTTCTGTTTCAAGAGTTGAGGTTCGAACACATTGCTCATCGCTTTTTGAGCGGTTTCTGCCGCTGCGACTATGTGTATTAAAAAAAGCTCTCCACCTTCGAATCTTTCGCCTACTTCTCTTAACCCGCTGACCAGTCCCTTCTCGATAGCCTCGAGTGGATCAATATCTAAAATTACCGATTTCTCAGCAGCCTCTACCGCTTTATCCATATCAAAATTTACAATGGCTTTCTTCAATTCCTCAAAAACTTCTTCAGACAATATTTCATTCACCTTTAATGACAGATACTTCATTTAATCATTAACGAGATAAGAGTAAAAAGGTTTATTTAATGAAGGAGACGAAGGAATGTTCTCAAAAGGTCTTTATCATTTTTTGGGCACTAAAAGCAAAGTAACAAACAAGCAACACGAATTGTGTGAATAGAGTGATTCGAAGTCGTGAAAAAATTTTTTGGGCTCCGGGCCTGCTTTACACGCCATTGGGCAAAAGCCCCGTCACTTCCTTCAACGAGGATTATGATAAGCGTGTCAGACTCGGAGCAAATAATAAGAATCCCAAACGATATTTAAAGTATTGTCTTTTCGAGTACATGATATTCAGCTGGTTTTCCTTCCCTCCAAGAAGGCTTTGATTTCTCTTTGAGCTTCATCATTCGATGTGTTCAACGTGATAACTTCAGTAGCGTAGAGCAAGGCTTGAAAATCTTCCATATTTAGCTGCTGGTAGAACATTCTTTTAGCTGATTCAAGTGCAGACAGACTATATCCAGCAATTTTTTGAGCAAGCTCTTTAACGGTTTCTTCTAACCTTTCAATGGATACAACCCTGTTAACCAAACCCCATTCTGAGGCTTGTCTAGCAGTGATGTAGTCCCCTGTAAAACCCATCTCAAAAGCTCTTTTTCTACCTATTGCTCTACTGACAAATACTACTGGGGTGCTGCAAAAAACAGCCATTTTAATTCCAGGAATCGCGAAAAGTGTGTTTTCTTCAGCAACAGCTAAATCACAAGCAGCAACAAGCTGGCATCCTGCAGCTGTTGCAACTCCATGAACTTGAGCAATCACTGGTTGAGATAGGTCTCTTAAGCCTCTCATCATCTTATAACATGCTAGAAAAAGTTTTTCCACATCAACCGGTTTTTGGTTATAGATTTGGTTGAAGTCATGTCCGGCTGAAAAAACTTTTCCAGTACCCTTAACAACTACACAGTGAACCTTACGTTCCTCAGCAATTTTTTTGAATAGGCTATTGAGCTCATTCAACACTTCAATTGAAAGTGCATTTCTTTTTTCAGGTCTATTTAGGGTAATGTATCCAACTTTTTTCTTTTTCTCGTAGATTAGGTTTACGTATTTCACGTTAGTTCCCCCATTCAATATTTCATAGATGAAAAAAAATAAAATCGTCATATGTCGGTTACTCTCATTACTTTGGTAAGAAAAGG
>JABAOH010011847.1_pt1 | contig 12081 bp, 13 predicted proteins | sample 7062181 | NCBI WGS metagenome assembly JABAOH01 (sample SAMN14538630, study PRJNA623070) | marine sediment metagenome | biome: marine biome [ENVO:00000428]; feature: marine pelagic biome [ENVO:01000023]; material: deep marine sediment [ENVO:00002113]; isolation source: pool of 5 deep marine... | reverse complement strand
AGCCTTTTGCCTTGAACTCATTAATTTTTTTCTGGTACTCAACGAGTTCCAATTTACAGTTTGGGCAAAACGACGCACTCGTAAAAAAATAAATAAGTGCACCATTCTTGCCAAGTAATTGATCCAAGCCTCTCACATTACCGTGCTGGTCGGGCAATGAAAATTCAGGGACCTTTTCACCTATACTAGGCCCGGTAGAGAAGCCCAGGTCTGGATCAATTTCATATCTAGTACTGGCGCTAACTTGGCCACAAGAGAAATAGGCAACAGAAGCAAGGATTAAGATTAATTCAAAGAATATTTTCATCCTCTCCTCCGCATGCCATATGAAATTCGGGATTTTATTATTACGTAAGGTGCGTTATGTTCAAGACACCATGTACGATCTGCAGGAGTGCCGCCTTTATCATTTCAGGTTAGGAGAATCTTACTATTTTCACATGGGATCTCATGCCGGGTTGGGGTTCTTAAAAGCCAATTCCAGTAACCATCGGACGCAGTGGATCCTCTGCCCAGTTTCCCATGGAGCCTTCGTATACCTTTACATTTGAGAAGTCGAGTATTTTTGTCGCTACGAACCAGTTGAACACGCCATGGACCCCTTCATTGCAGTAAAAAACAATAGTATGTAGGCCTTTTTTTAGTCCCTGTTGATCGAATATTGCCATAAGTGTATCGGCGTCCGTGAACCTGTCCTGAGGGTTAAGGCTTTTTCCCCAAGGCAAACTGATTGCGCCGGGCAAATGACCTCTGCGGGCAACCTCTTTTCCGGTGTTGACCATTATGCCGACTGCCTGGCCCGTATACATTTCCCACGGTCTGGAATCAACAAATATCACATCACGATTGCGAAGATTCCATTCTACATACTCCGTATCGACAACCAATTGGGGATGTATTTCATCCACTGTATAACTAGATGCTTCAACGTGCGGAATATCACTGCTCAGGGGCAATCCAGCCTGTTTCCAGCTTGTATATCCCCCGTCTAATACGGCGGTCTTTTGGTGCCCGTAATAATCAGCGACGAACAAGGCACGTATTGCAAGCCAATTCTGAAAGTTGTCATAGAAGACAAGAGTCGAATCCCGCTGGGCACCGATTCTCCTCATAAAGGCCCCAAAGTCCTCCTTGGGCACCATTTCATAGTGAACTTTTTCGTTTTTGTTAGCCAGATCAACCAACCAGTCGATGTATACCGAGTTTGGAATGTGCTCCTTACGATAGTCTTGATAGCTGAGGCTCACATCCACCACAATGAGGTTTTCATCATTTATGTGTTCATTCAGCCATTCGGGAGACACCACCAATGGGAGTCGCCTGCTTGCGCCGAAAGACCGGGGGCCATTACAGAAAAAGCAATACAAAAGACAAGGATAATTTTATTCATATCACACTCCTTTTTGGTTTTTGTGGTAATAAGACTTACATTAGTTGTCAATATTGTCGAATAACTTATAACTTAACTCTACTTTTTTTGATGATCAGGAGAGGAAACATTATTTCCGCAACAGGGAAGTTAGTTTGTGATAAAAGATCCAAAAGATTATCTTGCTGCCGGCCAGGACAACTCCCTTCACCGTTCCGCTGATTTTGGATTTTCCTCCCATTCTCTTGCGATAGGGAACATCTATCTGACAGATATTCAATCCTTTTTGCAGAGCTTTTATCTGCATTTCTATAGTCCATCCATAGCCCTTATCCTGCATCCCGAGCTGCAGCAATTTTTGTAACATTATCGCCCTGAAAGGCCCCATATCTTTATACCGGAAGCCCCATAAGAGCCATATCAGGAAAACAGCAAGTTTTGTCCCTATTTTTTGCGGCAGCGTGAGGGCCCCGTACTCCAGGAGCGGATTATACCTATTTGAAATAACAAAATCATGGGAGTTTAAAACAATCGGATCGAGAAGGCCATGCATAAGTCCTGGGAAATCGCAGAAGTCTGCGTCCAGAAAAACGACGATATCTTCATCGCGCAACTGTTCAATTGCTTTGAGACACGCACTCCCATAACCCTTTATCTCTTGTTTGCATCCGATTATTCTTTTATCCTGCCTTTCAAATCCCTGCACAATGAGCGGTGTGGTATCCGTAGATCCGTTATCGCATACGATTATTCTGTCAACATAATGAGGAATAATGGTTAACACAAAAGGCAGAGATACTTCCTCATTCAAAGCAGGTATAATGACTGCGATTTTTTTCTCCCTGTACATGGTTACTTTGTAACATGGTATAAGAAGAATGTATATCACGGTGCGCCAATAAGAAGGCAGAAAGGTGTAAGGAAGTAGGGTCATCCGATGGGTCGAAGCCGGTTTCCTTAGGGGCTCACAGTTGACAGACCTAGCGCTGTGGCGAATTCAAGTAACAGAACAAGACATCCAGAAGCTTAAGCCGAACGAATTGGGTGATGACTGAGGTAGCGCACACCCGCGCGCAGCCGGGCCCGTAATAGTGACTTGTGACGTTGGGGTTGCGTCCTGACAAGGGACAAATCGCCTTGTTTCCCGTAAAGAGTAGAAATCCACTGAGGAACTCCAGATCAGCCTTTGACATTCACCAAGAAGGCGGTTAAGGGCTTTCCTTTAACCGCTTTTTCCTTTTCAGCAAGATGAGGACGCGCTAGGCGAGTATGTTTTTTCCTGAAAGCCCTTATAGAAATTGTGAGACGTTCAGATACCCAGAACTTCGCCCACCAAGACGACCTGCATTTCGGTTAGGCGTGGCTTTTTATGGATGACTACCCAAATATTGCAGATCCTTGCAGGTGCTTCACAATCCTCACACTCTCCACTGTGAACGCAGGGAGTGGCGATGTTCAGCCGTTTGGCATTCATGGGAGCAGTCCTTTCCTGAACCTTGAGGATTGCCTCATCTAGATCTTTCACGATTTTATTGGTACCCGCAACGACGATGACCTTCTTGGGACCGAAGAACATTGCACCGACCCTGTTTCCGAGGGAATCGATATTGAAGAGTTTCCCGTCCTCGGTAATGGCGTTCGTACTGACGAGGTACACGTCACTCAGGAGGGCCTCCCGGCGAAGGCTTAGTTTCTCCTCATCGGTCAACTTGGGCTCCATAGGATTCAACACCGTGAACCCGCGCTTTTTCACCTCCTCAATCAGCCCCAGTTGCCGCAACGTGACCGAGCCGCCGATCCCCACGCTTGAACCAGGGGGGATCATCTCCAAAATGCCCTCCTTCGCCTGCTCCCCGGTCGAAAAGAAAACCGCCGAAATCCGGTTGCCCTTGAGGGCCTCTATCGTCCGTTCGACCTGTTTTTCCTGAAACCAATCGAAGACCTTCTTCATTCTCTCCTCCTCCTTTGATCGAAAATTGCCTTTAGGCTCTTGCTCCTTGCGAAACCTCGGTTAGAATTCCTCTATATAGGAATGCGCTTTCGGGTGAGGGGACCATAGAATAAACTCCGCCTATGTGTCAACTGGAAAGGGGACGCAGACTATGGCGGTTGCGCTGGGTACGATCTCAGAAAGGCTTACGAGAAGGCCCAATAATAGGGTAGGGGAACCTCATCATTCATTTTGTGTCATTGGGGTTGCGTCCTGACAATGGAAAAATCGCCTGATTTCCGGGAAAGAGCGGACACTGGAAAGTTGCCCGAAAAATGTCCGATGCCAAGACTCGACTCCACATTAACGAACCCATTCACATTCATTTAATTGCTATGAGCTCAGCGAGGCATCGGTCGGGTCATCAAATGGATTCATTTCATAGAACATCTTGTTGAGGGATTGATCCAGACCCGGTTTCATGAATAGCTCCGGGCGCTTAAAGAACATAGACCGAACGGGATCGTTGAGTATCCTCATGAGGGTAATGTACCACTTGTCGTCTCCCCTGCGCGGGAAGGTCTCTGGATCCTGATGGCTGAAGGCCGAATAGAGGAGGTTGCCAAATCGATAATGTCGATCGATGATATGGTGTGCCCCTAATGACAGCTCCACCGGGACGTTCTCCCAGGGGTCATAAAGCTCCTCCTTGATATCCCCTACCAGTCGTATCCTGGGCTTTCCGAACTTCTCAGCCGCCAGTTTCATATACTCGCTAATTTTTGGATCCAACCCCATCTTCGATGCCCCGATCCAGTCAACGGCGACGATGTTCTCGCCGCCAATAATGGTTTGGGTCAGATTGGGCTTCCTGTCCGTAAATATGCCAAACGGGCCATCTGCACTGATGTAAGCATCAATGAATCCGAAATGGATGGGAAATCTCTCAATGAATTCAATAGTGGGCCTGTAAATCCCGATTTTGCAGTGATATTCTTTGAACTTGTTCTGATGGGGGAGGGCACCATAGATATTCTTGAGGGTCAGGGTATAGTAAGAGTACGAGTGCGTTTTGTTCTTGGCAAAGGATACGCGGAAGTCGGCATCCATCCATTTTCTATGAATTCTATGCCCCTTAAGTCTCCCGTCAAAGGGTGGATCAGGCTCCTCTAAATCCCCTTCACTGAGGTCAACGACCTTATATCTCTCGCAGTCCTCCAGCCCAATGTAGTGAGCCACCTTTCTCACTTCTCTATTCTTGAAGTAACTGCCATAGGTACTTTGGGCCTCAGCCACACAGATGTTCCGGTATCCTTCCTCGTAGATCCTGTCTATGAGGTGTTTTACCAATATGGGGTCTGTGTAGGTGGTGCGGTCGTCGCGATGATACAGGAACAAAAAGTTGGGCTTGATCAGTATGGAGAAATCCCCTTTGCCCTTGTTGGTCTTTTTTCTCTCCTTTTCCAGTTTTTCAAAGAAATCGGTAGTCTGGATCACCTTGTCCAGGAGCCTTTTCTTATCCCGGTCCTCCTCCTGCCTCCAGAATCTGAGCTTCTCCTCATCCACCTTCTCTCTAAACAGATGGAAGATGTCAACCATGTCCACCAGATTATCCCAGAAGCCCTTGATATCAAACTCAGGAAGGCCCTCGGGGTATACCCTTTGATTGCTCTTGTATACCGCTACAATCGACTCCTCGTGATCAAGGGGGGAGTGGGTCACGACAGGATGTGTCGCTGGTTCCGAGGCCAGATTGATATGTTTCATATCCTCTTCCAGGGCGAAGAACGGAACTCCGCTGGCATCTGTAACCTTCACCACCCGCCTCTGGAACACACCAGTGGAGTAATGGTCAAAATTGATCTCAAGCACGTTTTGGTCTTTGATAGTGAGGGGTTGCGGAACCCCCTGCTGTATATCCAGCTGCCCACTTGCTATGCGCATTTCAGCTGATGCAACCGGTTTCACCATTTTAGAGAGAAACCTATCGAGCATATTCTTTACCGGAAATACCCTCTCATTCCTCCAGATATCGGCTTCTATGTCCACATGTATCAAGTCCCTCTTTGGGTCGATGCCGCAGAAATAGTTGTAGTACATGGTGGGCTCTTTGACGTTATTGAAGGTAGATACTTCAGCCTCACCAAGCGTATTCTGGCCATCTATGGAAAACTTAAGCTCCTTTCCGTTCGTGGTTATATTGAATCTTCCCGAATCAACTTGAACTAAATGAAGACCAAGATGGATGCCCAACAGGGGTAATCCGGGAAACCACTCCCTGTAGCTTTCCTCAATCCATTTGAGAGCAGGTATTTTGTAGTTTTGCATATGGGGAAAGGGAAGGGGCACCGGATCAAATGCCTTGGCACTAAAATCTATTTGAAACTCCGCCGTCCCTTTTTGGAGGAGAGCGCTCTTCTCAGCCTTCCTAAGGTCCTCCAGGAAGGAGACTTGGTAGCCACTCGTCAGGTGATATATATCCCCAGAATACCGATACCTTCCATTCTTCATGTCCACCTTCATGGCATCGAGCTTTAGATCTGCAATGAGGTAACTGTCATGCGTGCCATCCGGATTCGCCACCACAAGCACGATGTCCCAGAAAGTCTGGTCATCTCCCCAGGGGAAACCCAGGTCATGGGCACCGGAGAAGAAGAAAAAGTCTCGTTGTTTTGACTCTCCTTCCTGATCGAGCCTGCCTGACAGCACCAGATTTTCATATCTCGTGTGGTAGAAGAACATGTTATTCTTGAAGTAGATCTGGAGCACCTCACCAAAGGCAAAGGATAGAAATTGAGAGATGGCCTTGAGCTTCTCATCCTTGCTTGGGGCATTAATAGCCCTCAAAGATAAAAATAAGGAGGGGGCGTCCATAAGGGAGAAGCTTATGATACCGCTTCCGTACAGAGGTGCGTCGCTGGATGTGCCCTTGTAGACTTTAGTGAAAAGGGTAGTGATGTCTTTGGTTAAATCCTGTGTCCCTCTCTCATCGTACAGCTCTTTGTGCCCATAGAAGTAGTATGCTTCCTTTGTCTCAGACTCAAAATTGAATTCGTAAATCATCCTCTTTTGCGGAGCTGTGGGGTCTCCAGTCTTCTGTAAGACGAAAAGATGGAATGCGCCATTTTGAATCTTCAAATCCCTGCCCAGGCCCGGACACGTCACGGTGCCTTCCAGATTTGCGCGCCGATCGGTAAGGGCAATGAACTGGCCGACGTCATCAATGGTGATGGTGACGTCAATCCTGCACTTGAAGTTCTTCTTTTGACCGATGGTAAACCCATCTTTAAAATCATCTTCTCCAGGAATTAGATAGCCTTCCATGGTTTCTTCAAATTGAATTCCCGTAGCCATCTCTTACCCCTCCTTATAGATTTCTGGTAATTTCGCCTGCTTGACCTCGCCTTATTGATGGAATTTCGTTTCCTTCGTCCAAAGACCTCAATTACGAGGTCTCCCTCAATATCTGCGAAAAAATGCTTTTGGCCTTTTAGTTCTACTGTGATAGCGTTAATTTGTTGCGAGAAACCGTGACTTTGGGGACATCCGGCACCAATGTTAGATGATGATAGGAGGTCTAGTCAAGATGATTAACCCCTAAAGCAGTTAAGAATGTCCGTATCAAATTGAAAGAAGAAGCGAAGGCCATAAGAAAATAAGGCCGTGAATTCTCTAAAGAAAGTAGACCTGTAGGTATACCAGGGTAATCCTGAACCAAAATACGCTGAATTCATCGCGTTTAGGAGGAGGATACATGAGAAAAAGGATTGTCATCGATGTTTTGGTTCTTGTCATAGTCGCCTTTGGCTTGTCCGCATGTGCGGTACCGACCAAAACAACGACCTTAGAGGAAAGTAAAGCAGGCCTTGATTGCCTTGTTTATAAAGAAAGAATAAGATGGAAGGATGTACAGGAGAGATTCGGTGAGCCTGATTACGCGCCTATACCGACCCGCGAAAAGCTGAGCCAGAATATTAGGATCTACACGGGCAAGACCATTATATTCTATACAGAACTGAAGAGAACGAAAGTAGACGGAAAGATAAGATATGAAGAAGTCATAACTAAATTAGAGATCTGTAAAGAAAGATAAGGGAGAAAGCCATGTTGACAATTGACGACTTTGTAGAAGACTCCAAGGGCCGAGCCCAAATCCACAAGAATTTCAGGGGAAAAGGCGACAAAGAGCTCTCTCAAAGGACAACTGTGTGCATCCCTGACATGCATCTGTTAGAAAAGGGGCCGACTGATGACTTCTTTAACGGCGACGAGAAGTACGTTAACCGGTTCCTAAGCTTTGTTGATTTCCTGGTTGAACACAAGGAAGATATACAGATAATAAACCTTGGCGATATGTTCGATCTCTGGCAGGCAAGGGGAAATACCAATCTCATCTATTCAGCGTACCCGAACATATTGGGCCTACTGGATGAGGAGTTGAAGTCTATCTATGTGATAGGCAACCATGACGTTGACATCTATGAATGGTATACAGATCAAAACAAGACCTTTGATAGAAAGTGGAGGCATTTTCTATCCGAGAACGAAGATAAGAAAAAACGAGTGCTCTTTGAACATGGGTTTCAGGCTGACTTTTTCAATAACCAGGATAGTTGGTCGGGTGCCATTGGCAGGGAAATTACGAACATAGTAGGCTGTATGGAATATCTTTATCCAGAAATTGATATTATCCTCAGCGAGGCCTGGGAAGGATTAAAGAGAACTTTTGCCATCTATAATGCGGGGCTTACCGCGAAAAAGAATCCGGATTTCAACGAGCACGAATATTTCGCATACTATATAGACTTGATGCAAAAATACAACGCTGGTGACACGGATGATTCAGAGGAACCAACTGATCTGGTTCTCGCCGTGATAGGGCATACGCACAAAGCGAGGCTCGTGTCAAGGCCAAGGAATAACACAGTCTACTACCTGATGGATTGTGGGTCATGGGTTAACGGCGGGCGAGAATTCGGGATTATCGCTGGAAATGAATTTGGCATATGCGAGTGGAGCAGCTGATGCGAAGTAGAGAATTGAGCGGTCTTTCTAGACCTGGGCAATCCATCTGTGCGTGAAGGGATTGACGGACGACAGTAAATTGTGTTACGGAACCCACATTATCGAGGAAGAATTTTTCATCAGAAGGAGGGTAATGCGAGATGGTATATCTTTTTCTTTTTGTCGCGGGAGTTTTTGTTGTTTTGTGGGCAGTTTCCGTCTACTTCGTCAAAACTGGCAAGATGACCGGACACGACTGGTCTATGAGGTCCCTTGGGTTGCGTCAAGGTTCAGTGAGAGCTCTTTTAGCCCTACTAATCCTGTTTTTGCTAATTTTTTCCATGGTGACGAAAGAGCAGATACCAGAGCTTCCGGAATAGCTTGTAGGCATTCTGGGCACTGTTATTGGATTCTATTTCGGAGCAGCCATGGTGCCAAAGCCGCCAAGTCAGTCATCAAAGCCCGACAAATAACTTATTTGGCGACCTCACCCCCTTAGTCCCCCTAATCCTTGATCAGCAGAGGGGCCGCCTTATTTTTAAGGGGCTCAAACCCCTTTGCATTCCCTTGGTGGATGACTGCTATTTCCGAAGAATTGAGAGTTCCTGGCAATCATCTCTTCGATTGCCGGTAACGCGATGCTCGTGCATCTTTGAGGGGGCCGCGTCTTTCATTTTGACATGAGTTAGTGAATGGAAAACGGACAATGACTCATCACTCACTCTCCCGAAGACTAAAACGAGGTTACATAGAATTGGAAGGCGAGGATTTCAATTCGAGACATTTCCAGCAAAATAAAGCGAGGTACCTTAAAATTATGGATTTCATATTGCCTTTCCCCTCTGCCGCCAAGGCTCTTGATATTGGATGTGGTTTCTGCTATCTGGCAAGATTCCTCAAGCAGGAGGGATTTGAGGTCCTTGCAGTAGATTTCTTCTAAGGAGATATACCCGAAATTTGCTGTCAGGAAAGGGGGGTTGCTTTTCTCCGGTGAAATATTGAAGTAGATGATTTGCCTTTTGGGGAACAGGCCTTTGATGTGATCATTCTTGGAGAGGTATTAGAGCACTTCAAATATTCGCCCCTTATTCAACTAGAAAAAATAAGAAGGGCACTAGAAAATGGAGGAAGGTTAATTGTCACCGCTCCCAATGCCCTTCGACTGATCAACCTTTTCAAACTCTTGGCAGGCTATAATCTTTATCCACATTTAACCAGCTATTATCAAGAACCCCTCTTCTACAAAGGGAAGCATTTCCTTTACCCTCATAATAGATTGTACAGCAGAAAGGAATTAATCCGGCTAATTTCTCAGGCAGGGTTCAAGATACTCTCTTTCGGATTCACCACCGAGTGTACCTACAGGAAGGATACTCTGGGAAAGGTTCTATTGAAATTCCTTATCTCTCCTCTGCTATTAGCCTTGCCTCCATTTAGGGATTTCCCCTGGGTGGTGGCTGAAAAGTGAGGCCGATTCTTTTGAGCAGTGCGTTGATAGCTCCTTGTTGCCGCCTCTCCTTTTTGTGGCGGATGAAGGTCTATAGGCTTGCCAGCCCTTCCTCTGCCGATATCTTCTCCTCAGGTCTGAACACAACCTTCCGGCCTTGTTCGCCCCGCCGCACAGGCTGAACCAACGGCATTGGCTCGCGGCTCTTCGTACCGCATGTCCGCCAATGACGGGACCTCAGAGAAGGCCTCTCGGTGGGCAATTCCAACTCGGATGGCCCTTTCCTTCAGTGCAAGTGACTTCAGGTCATCTTCCACCATTTTTTACTCTGGATGCCTAATAGATCGAGTATATACTCCCCGAGACTTGTTCCAGGAGATAAGGTGGCCGCGGCAAATTGGAAATCCTCATCGTCTTATCATCAATCACCTTCAGGGGCACGTGACTCCACGCGGTAAACAGGTATCCAAAGGACTGATCATCTGGCCCCAAGATCCTCCAGACCCATGGGGGATACGTGGCCTTATGGCTTAGGATTGAACTGACGAGGTCTGATAAGGTTTCCTCATCCTCGACCTTGGTCCATTTAGGGCCCACCAGGGTTCTATCATCGTTTTTCGGGTCAAACATGACGGCCGATGGGTGCGCGGTAGACAACTTACCATGATACCCAGCATAATAGACGTTATAATCCCGCCAATTTTCTTGCAACTTCTGAATGGTCACCTTTTCGGGTCCGCGCTGTACCATGAGTTTCCCGTAGCCCGTGAACAGAGCGCATCCGGATATGAGAAATGCCACGAAAATGGCTACAATAGCTGAGTATAGATATCTTTTCACGTTCATCGAATGCCTCCTTGTTCTGACTTGGTTGGCTGAAATTATCTTGGCTGTTATAGTGCAAAGATAATTAGTGTTGACCCCTTTTGCAACCGCCCTTTTGAGAAACCATGAAAAAATTGGGAGGGACCCTAGTTGCTGCAAGAGAAAGATGATAGTGGTCGGAAGGCATGGACTTCTCTTCTTCTTGACAAGGTAAGGCCCGACATATATAGATCTTAACGTTAAACCGCTTACCTTGTTTCAGTGCTGGTTAAGCAACTGACCATTCTCAGGGTTAACAAACTAAACCTCAAAGGGGGGTGCAGCCATGGAAAATAAGAAAATTCTTGCGTTCCTGTTGGCCGTTGAAAACCTTCCTTTAGGAGTCTCTTGTCTAACAGCTACGGGTAGCCTAACAGCTTAGCTGGGCCGTGCGGTTTACCGCTCCACTGCGCCGATTTCTTTCGTTAGGTAGCTTCTTTCCGAAAATCATAGATTTAGCACCTGCGAGTATGATATCCACGATCTTGAGACCTGTACTTGCCTTTATGAGTTTTGTCTGTCCGTAAGCCCAAAGCGCAAAGGCCTCCAAGGCGGTATCAAAACTCCCCTTGGAGGCCAAATAGTTGCACCTTGTGGGCCCCCGTTTCTCATTATTCCCTCCTGAAGGTTCGGGCAGGGGTAGATCAACAACACACAAAAGGCCCTCGCGGAACACAGTAATGGTGTCTACTGAAGGCCTTTGAGAGCCTTCCCGATTACCTGCCCCCTATTTCTTTCCACTTTGCTTTAGCGAATCACTGGAGCGGACTTAGGGTAATCAAAAACGTTAATAGTTGATGTTTCCCCCTCACTGGGTGGCTCAGTCATGGACCCGGGGATATCTGCCTGACGCACTCTTGCGCTCTTGGAGTTAGGATATCCTTACTTAGAAGCGTTACTGAGGCCCAACTTGGAAATCAGGGAAAAACAAATGGGTTTTAGGCACAGTTACCTTTTCTTCAAACTGGCTATGAAGTCATCAACATCAACACCTGCCATGGTGAGTGTCTGAAGGGTGCCCCTGGAGCCTAGCTCAACAGCTAGTTTGCTAATGGCCTCGTTGCTTGGAGCATCCAGAATGTTTACAAAATCATAGGGGCCGAGCAAGGCGTACTGAGCCAGCAGCTTGGCTCCCATGGCCTCGACTTCCTTGTTGACCTCCTTAATGCGCTCCGGCTTCTCCTTTATGGTCTTTCTGCCTTCATCTGTCAGGGTTGTAAGCATTATATAGATAGGCATAGTCTGCACCTCCTCCCATAATTTTAGTTGATCATGCTCCTCTCAGAGATGAGTCGATTGTAACAGCTTCCTCGAGGAATTCAAGGTTTTTGGGCCCGAGCAATAGCAAGGAGACGGTTAAAGAAAAACACTTTAACCGCCTCCCATTACTTCACCCTTACCGCAGGAACACGATATACAGATAAACCAGGCTCATGACGACATAACACCCCGTGCAAAAATACATGA
>JABAOH010026514.1_pt4 | contig 12085 bp, 8 predicted proteins | sample 7062181 | NCBI WGS metagenome assembly JABAOH01 (sample SAMN14538630, study PRJNA623070) | marine sediment metagenome | biome: marine biome [ENVO:00000428]; feature: marine pelagic biome [ENVO:01000023]; material: deep marine sediment [ENVO:00002113]; isolation source: pool of 5 deep marine... | reverse complement strand
CAGCCGCGGGGGCCGCAGCGCCGCGCTGATTGAATACGAAGTCACCGGTGAGCGAGGAAGACTCCCACGGCACCTGGGCACCGTTGGTTCGACCGGTGACCGCGACACGTACCCGCTTGAACACCTCCTCTACCTTGAGGTTGGGCTCCTCGAGGGCGCTCAGCAGCTCGGATGTGTACAGGCCGTTGTTTCCGTCTCCGTCCGCCGCCACCGCCCCGGGCGCCGTGGCATAGGCGATGAGGACTCCGCGTGCCGCGTCGATGGCCGCGAGGCCCCTGGAGCCGCCGCGAAACCGCCTTTCGAAGGGGTTGTTTCGGCACGCGTCGAGTATGACGATGTTCATGCGGTTNNCGTCCGCGTGACTGCATGCCGTGACCCGCGTAGTAGAAAAGCCCGGTTGTTTCCTCTTTGAGGCTGGTCGCGAACTCGAGGATGGCTTTCTGCATCGCATCCCGCCCGCCGTTCTCCAGGCTGATGACATGAAACCCGAGCTTGTCGAGACGCTGGCTCATCGCGCGGGCATCGTTGACGGGGTTGCGAAGCGGCGCATCCTGGTAGGCGCCGTTGCCGATCACCAGGGCAATGCGGGGCGCGTCCAGCCCCTGACCCGCTGCGCCCGTGGTCAGCAATGAGGTAAAAAGGATAGCCGCAAGAGCAGCAATTCGTGGCAACTGGGTTGCTCTCCGCCGGATGTCGCCATCGGCAATTCAACCCATGACGCGGCCCGCGTGACCGGGCCATGGGTCTGACAGGGCTGTATTTTACCAAGATCCGGGCTCGATGGTGATCACCCGCTCGGCTTGTGGTCCCGCGCGACAACGAAGACAATGTTTCGAGCCATGGCGATATTCGACGTTACCGCCGTTCTCGTCACCATCGCGGCTGTCTTCAGCTTCATCAATTATCGCTTCATCAAGCTGCCCGCGGCCATCGGGCTGATGCTCATCGCATTGCTCATATCCCTGGGGCTGATCGGGCTCGCCGCTCTCGGTTTTCCGGGTCTGGAGCAGGCAGTCGAGCGCCTGGTGCTTCGCATCGACTTCAACGAGACGTTGATGCACGGCATGCTGAGCTTTCTGCTCTTCGCGGGGGCCCTGCACGTCAATATCAACGACCTGGCCAAACAGAAATGGGTAATCGCAACGCTCGCAACTGTTGGCACGGTGTCGTCGACTTTCGTGGTCGGGCTGCTTTTCTGGATTCTCACGTCCACGCTGGGAATGGACATTCCTCTCGTCTACTGTCTGCTGTTCGGTGCACTGATCTCGCCAACCGATCCGATAGCCGTGCTCGGTATCCTCAAGTCGGCCGGCGCACCCAAGTCGCTCGAGACGAAAATCACCGGCGAATCGCTGTTCAACGACGGCGTCGGCGTGGTGGTCTTCATCGTCGTGCTGAAGCTCGCGACGGGCGGCGGAGAGCTCTCGGGCAGCGAGATCGCGCTGCTATTCGTGGAGGAAGCACTGGGCGGGGTCGTATTCGGCCTGATCCTCGGGGGCTTGGCGTACTGGATGCTCATTCGGGTCGACAATTACAGTGTCGAGGTATTGATCACCCTTGCCCTGGTGATGGGCGGCTATTCTCTTGCCCTGGCCATCCATACGTCCGGACCCATCGCGATGGTCGTCGCGGGTCTGCTCATCGGCAATCACGGCCGCCGGCTCGCGATGTCAGAGCGTACCCGCGAGCACCTCGACACCTTCTGGGAGCTCGTCGACGAGATCCTGAATACGGTTCTCTTTGTTCTTATCGGCTTCGAAGTGCTGATACTCGCTTTCTCCGTAGAAACCGCGATTGCCGCCGCGTTGACCATTCCGATGGTGCTCTTCGCTCGATTTATCTGCGTCGGCACGCCTATCCGGCTGATGAGACTTCGCCGTGAATTCACCCCCGGCGTGATAAAAATCCTCACATGGGGTGGGTTGCGCGGTGGAATTTCCGTCGCGCTTGCGCTTTCGATACCGCCGGGTCCGGAACGCGACGTCATTCTGCCCGTCACCTACAGCGTGGTCGTATTCTCGATCCTCGTGCAAGGGTTGACGATAGGCGGNNAGAGTCGGTTGAGCGCAGTCGCGGAATTCAGATTCTACGAGGAACTCAACGATTTTCTTCCGCGTGAGCTGCGCAAACGGGCGTTTCAGTACCGATGCGCTCGGCGGGCGACCGTAAAGCAGGCAATCGAAGCGATAGGCGTTCCCCACACCGAGGTCGAGCTCATAGTAGTGAACGGCGAGTCGGTGGATTTCTCACACCTGGTGAGGCAAGGCGATCGGGTGAGCGTTTACCCGCAGTTCGAGTCCCTCGACATCTCGCCGATCCTGCGGGTGAGAGAGCGGCCGATGCGAAAGCCCCGATTCATCGCCGACGCCCATCTCGCCGCACTGGCGCGAAGCCTTCGCATGCTCGGCTTCGACGTGCTCTTCGATGCAACGCTCGACGACACGCAAGTCGCCGAGATCGGAGCCCGGGAGAAGCGTATCGTTTTGAGCAGAGATCGTGAGCTGCTCAAACACAAAATCATCACTCACGGCTGCTACGTGCATGAAACGAGGCCGCGAGGCCAGCTGCGGGAAATCGTCACGCGTCTCGATCTGCTCGCCGCCATGACGCCGTTCACCCGTTGCATGGAATGCAACGCCGAGCTCGTGGATGCCGAGAAAGCGGAAATCGCGCATCGGTTGCCGCCGGGGACCGCAAGGTACTACGAGCGATTCCGCCGCTGCCCGGGTTGCGGAAAGATCTACTGGCCCGGTTCCCACTATCAACGTATGCGCACGCTGATAGACGGCCTCATCACATCCCGGCACTCGTCCTGAGCGCGTCCATCTCGAGCGCTGTCTTGCCGGATTCGCGGTAAAAGACGGCTGCAGATTCAGAAAGCCGCACGGCGGCTTGCGGATGTGTGTCCTGCATGGATTGCGCGAGCTCCACGAGTTTGTCGGCAAGACGTTTTTTGGTGCGTGCTGAAAGATAGCGTTGGTTGCTCGGGTGCAGGGCATCCCTCAAGTAGGCTGCGACGAGCATTTCGGCCGACTCGCGTGGAATCTGCTCCGAGCGCATGGCGTGTGGCACGAGGCGGGTGACAACGCCATCTGTGAAGAGCTCGTGCTGCCCGGTGGCTCTATCAATCATCGCGAGATAGCACAGCCCCTGAATCAGCCGCGCGTCGCGGTCCTGCTCGATGATCCTGGTGGCTTCCTCGACGGCGAGACTAATCTGCCCCATGCTGAGCAAGGTTGACAGGAAAATTTGATCAATCGACAGCGCACGGAAGACAGCGGCGTCCCAGCCATCCGGGACTTGTAAATCCGGTGCGAGGATGTGCCCACGGAAGTATTCGAGGTCCTTGCGGGCAGCGACCGCTTCACCCGCTGCAAGCCGCGACATGCCGCGCCACAGGCGGATTCGAGCCACGAGGGTGCGGTCCTCGTCGCCGTCGGGCACGTGTGTCAGGGCGTCGGTGTAGAACTTCACTGCATCCGCGTACTCGCGATTCAGGAGGTAGTAGTTTCCCACCTGCGCGTACTCGGCAACGTCGGTCGGATACCAGCGTATTGCATCCTCATCGAGATCGAGCACCGCGGCTGGATCACCAGGGGGCAGGTGCGAGACCGTGGGCAGATGTGTGGCCCAGAAGGAGAGCTTCGTGGACTGATTGCCCCATCGCGCGGACGAGATATTCATCAAACCGAACCGTCGCGAGGGGAGCGTGCCGTTGGGTTGAGCGACCATCAGGTTATGCCGCTGTGCGGGTGCCCATCGGATGCGACCGTGAGGCACGATCGCAACCGTACGGTCGAATTCCTCCGCCAGGGTGAGATAAGCGAGGTTAGATCCCGGCTTTGACCAGCCCAGGAACTGCTCCACTTGCAAAGCCCCGGACAACTCGGTGAGGGTGCCGGATTCCGGATCTACGAGCAGCAGACGTTTCTCGCTCAGCATCCCCAGCAAGCGCTCACCGGGTGCCCAGTGAAGGTCGGTGGTCTGTCCTTCAGGCATGCTGAGGACCCGCTGCGGTCGATCGGTCGCGATCCGCGTCAGTACGAGCTCGCGGATCGGGTTTGAATCCGCCGGCTGGCTCGAGTCCGCCGGCTGCGCCGCTGCCGGTGCCCTGATGTGGGCGAGCCAGCGCGAGTCGGGCGACCAGCTTCCGAGGCGCGGACGCAGATCGTAGAGAAATTCGCTGTGTCCCCGATGCTGCGCGTCCTCCACTCTGTGCTCCGGCACGACAGGGGGCGCCGGACTCTTCTCGATTGACCGCCATTTCGTCTCGTCCGAACCAATGGGCCCGAGCCATAGGGCGCCCATGTCCGACTTACGGGTCGCAGAGGTGAGCCACTCGCCGTTCGGACTGATTGAAAACGCCAAGCTCGGTGCGCGAATCGGCGACGCCACGGTGCGCATGCCGTTGTCGGCGTTCAAGGACATGACGGACTGAAGGCCGGACGCGTCGGTATCGAGGAACAACACGTGATTGCCGTCCGGGTGCCAGGCGAAGAGCGCGTCGGCTTTGAGCTGGATCTCTGCCCGAAATCGAGCCGCAGTAAGAAATCTCGGATTTGCAGGTGTCCAATCGCTCGGTAGAGTTGCCGAATCTCCCGCGGACTTTTGCACGTCGGAAGTCCAGATGTCCTCCGGGGCCGGCCAATACCAAAGCGCGTAGCTCAGCAGTCCGGTGCTCGAGTCCCGCTTGCCATCCGTGACGGCGAATAGTACGGCACGCTGTCCTGGTGCCCAATGGGGAGAGGACAGGGTGGTATCAGGCTTTGCCGTGAAAACGCGCCGATGCATGTCTCCCCGCGTGCGGGCTACAAAAACGCTGTCCTTATGACGATATGCAATGGCCCGGTCGTCGGCAGAGAATGGAATTGTGCGGTCCTCTTCCCATCGAACGGTGCCGTTCGGCACGCACGCGGCAAAGACCGAGAGCGCGAGTAAAACGACCGCAAGCTCTGCAAGCGTACGCGGCGAATCCGGTAAGTGTCGATGGCTATTGCTCATGTTCAAGTACCTTCAATCGAAGCAAAGCGAGCTCCGTCTCCGCGGTTCCGGGATATTCGCCGACGATTTGTCGGTAGGCGATCATGGCCCGTTCTCTCTTTTCGAGATGACGCTCGAGCAGGTCGCCCAACATCAACAGCGCCTGGCGCCGCTGCTCGTGCGGAAGGCTCGCGCGCAAGGCCTGCTCGATGTTTCTGCGAGCCTCATCGTATTCCCCAAGTGCGATGTGGAGTTCCGCCAGTTGCATGAATGCCTGTCCCCTCAAGGCACCGTCGCGGGAGATTCGAATAATCGCGGCGTAATCACTCTCGAGTTGATGACGTTCGGCAATCGCCCGGATAGCAACGGAATGCCGGCGCTCGGTGCTCTCCCAGAGCGCATCCGCATCGAGATTTCTGCCTGGAGCCGCGCAGCCGGGAAGCACCGTAATGAGGAGTAAACCCAAGGAGGCACCGGCCGCAATTTTGTGCGCTGTCTTCATGATTGGCTTTGGTTGGCGCCGGTGCCGGGACAACCGGTCCCTCCAATCATCTAGGATCGATAGCGATCGATGACTGAATATTAACCCGGGATCGCAATCCTCCGGACTTACAGATCGCTAACATATTCATCCCAAATGCACGGCTGCAAGGTAACACGCCGTTTACCGGTGCCGGCGTTTGATTCGCGTGCTTGTGCGGTGACGGGGGGTGATCGATTCCGCCAAGCGGAAAGTCGCCCGGCGTGGACTGTCGAGCCGTTGATCCATGTCAATGCATCAATCACGGCTCACGGCAAGTGGTCAGGCTCAACAGGCAGACTGGTCAGGCGCTGTTCAGCATGGTCGAGCGTCGTGGCACCATCTGGTAGGAACGCGCCTCGAGGAGCCCTTCGCGCGCGAGATCGCGAAAGCGGCGGTGGTTGATTCCTGCAGGCTCGTGGAATCCGATGGCCATCACGTCCAGGGTGCGCCGGCGTCACCGTTCCGGGCCCCGCGACGATTGTCCACGGCAAAAAGAAAGCCCCTCTAAAGAGGGGCTTTCCATACAGCCCCCCCAGGCGGGGGGCTCGTGCCGATGCCGCTCAGTCCTTGGTCTTGGCGGGGACCACCTTGAGCCAGGCGCTGCCCTCGAAGTCCGAGCCTGCTCGAGCGGCGCGTGCGCCCGAACCGCCGCCGGTTCGGCCCTTCACGTGCCCCTCCAGGCTGCTCGGCCCGAAGCCGGCCTTCTCGGTGTAGAAGTGACACACGAGATCCCGATGGCCGTCGCGGTTGACGTCGCGGTAGTTGTTGGAGCACTTGTGCAGGCTCCGCTCGTTACCCGTCGCTCCGAACGTGAGGCTCTGCTGGTCTACGTCCCTCACGTCGAAGTCCTTCGAGCCCAGAAGAGCGACCGGAAGCTTGCCCTTGCTCCTGGGGTTGAAGGGCGGCGACACGTTGTCGTTGCCGGGCTTGATCACCATGCTGATCTGCACATTGGGCACCGAGACGCCGCTGATGACGAGCACGTAGTCGCCCTCGTCGACGTAACCCGACCACGTACTACCCCCGTGGGTAAAGTAGCGCGGATAGCTGCTGACTCCGACGGTGTACATGCCGGTGGCCGGCACGACGAAGCCGTCGATGCGGGCATCGTAGGCATGGTAGCTGCCAGGATCGACGCTGGCATCGTCACCGGCGCGCAGCAGGCTGCCCGCGGAATCGAAGATACCGATCACGGTATCGACGCTCTCGCCGGCTCCAAAGCCCTGGTCGATGTCCACTGTCAGCACGTCGCCTGCCTGCGCGAAGAAGCGGAAGAAGTCGACGTCGTTGGGGTCATCCGCCTTGCTCAGCGCTCCACTGACCTGCAGCTCCGAGGTGCTGCCCCGCAGCACTTGGGCGTTTGCAAAAGGATTGTTGGGCTCGGACTCCAACACTGAGGATGCGTAGGCCTGGCCCGTGCCGGCCGCGAGCACGGCGGCGGCAAGAATTGACGAGAGTCTTGCTGTGACGTTCATGTTTATCTGTCCCTTACTTGCTGTTTGCCGAATTACCGAATCTCCACCGCCTGCTTCTCACCCTACGAATCCCGAAGTCGCGTCGGAAATTCCCAGTATCGTAATTACTAACCGTGATACGTCGATTGACCCACCATCTTGCGCCATCAGCTCCAGCGCCTCGGGGCCGGTCTTGAGGTAATTATCGGCACCTGCGCAACGGAATCCGTGCGGCATTAGGCAGTCACGCTGTGCTGCAAATCACCAATTCGGCGGTTTTTGGCTGTCGATAATCAATGGGTGACGGTATGGCGCCGAATGTCCAGGCGAGCCCGGCCGGCGCGGGCATCGAAGGCCGGTGGGAGTCGCGGTTGTTTCGTGTCAACGTGCCGTAGGAACGGTTGGCATGTAATTGCCCGGCTGAGAAATTAGGCGTCTATTTGCCGGCTCTGTTGGCGGGTCGGGTAGGAATGTCCCCTCAACGCAGAGAGGATTCGCAAGGCAACGAAAAGCACGCGCGAGAGGCGCAGGGCAATCAGAGCAGGAGGTCGCGGTCCTCGCGAGTGCTGGCGAATTCGTGATGCTTCAGGTGCTCATGGTGCAGACGCTCCGTTTCTTCGGGATCCAGCACTCCGTGCATGGAGAGACGCTTCTTCGCTCTCGCCCTGAGCGTGGCGAGCCTCGCGCGGGACCGCTCGGTCTCCTGGAACGACACCAGGCGTAGCAATCTGCTGACCAGCGTGGCGGCGTCGTCGATCGAAGTGCGCTCGGTATTGATCACGATGTCATAGAAGCGCGGGTCTCTCCAATCGCCTTTAAATAAGTGTCTTACAATTCTTGCGTGCGCCGCGTCGTTTGATTTGATCTCCTTGCGTGCGACCGATGCGTTTTCCAGCCCCGCGCGCTCCATCAACCTCCTGACTCGAATGTGCATTGGCGCGCAGACTCTCACGCAGGCAACGTGGGACACCCCGCGCAGCAACTGCGCAGCGCCCCAGCCTCGAATGATGACATTTCCGCGTTCCGCGAGCTCGAATATCTGCTCGGCGGTGCAACGCGCAAGGCATTTCTCGTCGACGCGCCAGCGTTCGAGAATACCGGCGCCGCCCTCGAGATAGCGGTGCACCGCGCTATCGCGCATCTGCAGCCTGCTGGCCACGTGGTGCTCGACGAGCTCGTGATGTACCAGGGTGAGGTCACAGGCATCGGCGACACCGAGAGCCACATCTCTGCCGCCGGAGCCCATTTCCCGAGTCATTGCGATGACCGCCATCTCCATCTCCTCCCGTTCGAAGCGATTTGGAGATGCACAGCGCGCCGGCCCCTGGAGGCCCGTCACCGTGCCTTGTAACCAGCGGTCGCTGCAGGCGCGCAGCTAAAACTCGGATGGCCGCTATCCCGAGGGATGCATTGCGGGGAGGCCTTTTTGTTAGCCTGCGGTTTTCACCATACTCCTCGAGCGGCCGATTGTCATCCGCCGCCCGGGAGCAGGCGCGCCAGCCCCGTCACCAGGGGCGTGGGCGTGCGGGCGCTCGCGGGGATATCCGTGCAATGCCTGGTGCCGTGAGCGTGCCTCGCTCTAACTCCCGGCCGCTTGTCCGCCACCGTCGCCGATGAGCGAGAACGGTGCCCAAAAAATCGGATGGGCATAAGAGAATACGGTGCGGCCTTTGGCATCGACGAAGCCCGGCCCGTCAATGAGGGCGTTCATCGTACGGCGCAGTGCCTCGGCTCGGGACAGGGTGGTATCAGCGGCTTGACGTCTGAACAGATCGGTCGTCAGCGTTCGCGCGCTGGTCGTCTCGACCGGCCAGTTCGAGACCAAGAGCGCCCGCGTACCGGCGTAGAAGAACGCGCGCCCGAGCCCCGAAACGGCTTCTGCGCCGGCGCCAGCGCCCGCTGCGGTGTTGCATGCCGATAGCACCACCCAATCGGCGTCCAGCCTGAGCGCCAGGATCTCGCCCATGGTCAGCAGCCCGTCCTCTCTGCCGCTTCCCACCTGCGGGGGTGTCAGCGCCAGTGCAGGTTGCGCCAGCCCGTCCAGGTCGCCCGGCACCAGCCCGTGGGTGGCGAACGCAACCACCTTGTAACTCGACAGCGTCATTGACTTGACCCGGTCTTCGGTTGCCGCCCTGCCGGTGAACACGTCGCGCGAGAGATCCGCGTTCAGCGCGAGCGCGATGCTTTCGATCTCCTCACCCGTATCCGGAAGACGCGGCAGCATGGCCAGATCCGCGCTCGATAAGCCTCCCAGATCCGGAGAGGCGCGCCGTGATAGGAGCAGGCTTCGCACCTTCGGCGCACCGCGCGCGGACATCGTGACAGGCTCTGTCGGCTTCTCGGCCTCGGCGCCGGTGGCCTGTGCGTGCGTGAACCACGGATCGCCGAAGCCCGCAAAAGGCCGGCGCGAGGCCGATGCGGGCGCCAGGCTTCGCAACGTTACCAGGGACGCTACGGAAGGCAGCACCGTCACCGCGTGCGTGCGCGCGAGCCAGGGCATGTCTCGGTACTCGGAGAACAAGGGCTGCCTCTGCGGTACCGGCTGCGCGGACGCGGTGGTCAGCACCGACAACGGTAGCTGCCCGAGTGGGCCGTCCGCGACCACCAGCAGACTGTGCGCCTGCTCCCATCCCGCCGTCACCGGCGCCAGCAGCGCTTTATAAAGTCGGTGCGCCAACTCGACATCGAATGGCGGGATGCCTCCCAGCGAGGCCGCGCGCGGATCCAGCGATCGGCGCAGATCACCAACGGCTGCGGCCATGCGCTCTCGCCCGAGCGGGGCGACGGTGAATGCGAGCTGTCCCACCCTGGGTATCGCCCAAACATAGGCCTTGTCCTTCGCGACATAGGTCACCACCAGCGCCTCGCCGACCGCCAGGCTGTTACGTGCGGCGGTAATGGTCGCGGGCCTGGGACTCATGAGCGTGGCATATTCGGGGAATCGTGTCTCGATCGCTTCGGCGAATGCGGCCCGAGCGTTACGCAGAGTGTCGATCCGCACCCTCAGCTCCTCTGTGGCGGCCGCCCCCGGCCTGTATTCGGGGCGCAATAACGTGCGCGCCAGCAACCCGTGCAACGCGCCAATCTGCTTGACTGCGTCCTGCTCTTTTCGCACGAGCTCCGCGAGCTCCGCGTCGCCGGCGGCGGCACGGGCCGCGCTGGCCGACAAGGCCCGCTGCACCGCTTGCCCGCGGGCGAACTCGGCGAGCCGGAAGGCTTCGCCTACTGCATCCGGTCCGATCCCGACGCTGGCATCTTCGAGGCTCACGAGCAGATCGATGTAGGCTTCGAGGATCAGACCGAGGCGCATCTCCTTGGCTGTTTGATCGCCTAATTCCTCGTCGCTTCGACGAGAGCGCGTCATCAGTATCGGCACCGACGCCGCGAATGCGTCCATTGCCTGTCGCTGCTTTCCCATCCTGGCAAGCGCCATAGCGAGCACTCCATGCGCTTCGGCCGTGACGTAGTGCTTGGGTCCCAGAGCCGTCAGATGGTGGCGCCACGCCCTTCGAGCGAGCGCTTCTGCTTCGTCGGCCCGGCCGGTGCTGACAAGCGCGACGGCCCAAGTGATGTCACGGGAAAAGAACTGATCGAAGGTGACGGCGTCCGTCGCGAGATCCGTTTCGATTGACTCGAATACTTCAATCGCCGCTGTCCACTGCCGCTGGTTGACCAGCGCTTCGGCAAGCTCGGCGTGGGCCAGTGCAAGTTGAAAGGAATCCCTCGGTGCACCAGTCTCCAGGTAGATGTCCGCCAATGCGCGCGCAAGGCGTTCGGCTTCTTCATGGCGACCCTGCGCGCCAATCACACGAACCAGGGTCTTCAGTTGCAGTGCGGTGTCCTGCGAATCGCGGCCGGCCCGGGCGAGAGAACCCATCACGGCCTTCCTCGCTTCGATCTCTGCTTCGATTAATCGATCTTGACGCAGTAGGTTCTCAGCGAGCTCGGCGTGGCTCAAATCGATGTGTATTGCGCTGTACGTGGCGTGCGGATGAACTTCGAAATTTTTCCGAAACCTGGTGATGGCGATTCGATAGTGTTGCTCGGCATCCGCATATCGTCCCTTCACGTCGAGCAGGTTAGCCCTTGCCCGCTCAATCTGAGCCGTCCAGAGGTTGTTCCATTCGGGCCATGATCGCCACGACCTGGCCTCATTGAGCAGTGCTTCCGATTTTTCCAGAAGTCGTTCTGCCGCAATCAAGTCTCCGCTGCGCCCGTAGTGGACAGCCAGTACGGCTCCGCGCGTAATTCCCAAGCCGCGGCGATTCGAGGGGATGGACGCGAGCGCCTTTTCCCGATGATCGATCGCGTCGACGAACCTGCCCGCAAGCAGCTCGGCATTCGACAGATCCCAGAGAATGCCCGAGCGAATTCTGTCTTCACTCTTGCGCGACAAACGCTCGGCTTCTTTGAGATCCGCGAGGTAGCGTTGACTGTCACCGATCTCACGTGCTGCCAGGCCACGCTTCCAAAAGAACTCGGCCAACTCCGTGTTACCGGCGCCGAGCGGCGGCTCGGCGGTTGCCAACGTGCGAGCGCGCTCCATCGCTTTCGGATCCGCAAGCTCGTAGTCATCGATAAGCCCGGCGATATCGTCGATGGTTCTGGGTGGCGGGGTGAAGGATTGTCCTTCGAAGGTCGCCGAGACCTTCTTGGCCTGCTCGAGCGAGATTGCCGGAGGCTCGCGTTCAGTGCTCTGGCAGCCCGATAGCAGTTGCAATACGACCGATGCGGCTGCCATTAAACGAGCTCCCGGGCTCACTCGTTGCGTGTGATGAATACGTATTCCGGTCACCGAAACGACTCCTCCCGAGGTCCGTGCGCCAGAGCGAATAAGCCTGTGACAGGAGATTCCGCGGGCGAACGGTTCGTCAGGCGAGCCGTGTCGAAGATTCTCTCCGTCGGGATTGCAGCCGTCATGCTGCGTCGCCGGAGGGGACAAGAGCGGGCATCCAATTCACTCTGAGCGATTCAGCGAGAGGGGCGGGCCACGGCATTGGTGTGATACCGGTCGAGTTTGGTGCCGGGAGAGAGACTCGAACTCTCACTCAGTTGCCTGAACCAGATTTTGAGTCTGGCGCGTCTACCAGTTCCGCCATCCCGGCACGGGTTGGGAGGAATACCGGCC
>JABAOH010122321.1_pt2 | contig 12087 bp, 11 predicted proteins | sample 7062181 | NCBI WGS metagenome assembly JABAOH01 (sample SAMN14538630, study PRJNA623070) | marine sediment metagenome | biome: marine biome [ENVO:00000428]; feature: marine pelagic biome [ENVO:01000023]; material: deep marine sediment [ENVO:00002113]; isolation source: pool of 5 deep marine... | reverse complement strand
CACGAGATGCGATCGCGCATTCCGGTCACCACCAGGCCGTCCCTCACCTGGATGTAGTAGGCATAGGACGCCCAGGCGATGATGGCCAGCAGCACCCCCACCACGACGTAGTAGCTCCGGGTCGTGGTCCGCGCCGGCTCCAGCGTCGCTTCCTCGAGCCGCTCCCGCCAGGGGCTCACCGGTCCCACCTGACGCTCCCTTCCCTCACTTCCGTCCACGGCCAGCGGACCGGCAGGTGGCCCTCGGTGGTGGGGTCCCGTCCGACCTCCTCTCCGTGCCCCGGGATGTAGTAGACCCGGGGCAGGGTCCCGAGCTCCTCCTTGAGCCGGAACCCGTTGTTGTTCGCCAGGAAACGGGACACCGACACCAGCTCGCGCCCGTTGGTGGCGTTGTCCTCCTCCAGATCGCCGTAGTAGATGGCCCGGTGCGGGCACCCCTGGATGCAGTACGGCAGGGTGCCCGAGCGGACCATGTCGGGGCAGAAGTCGCACTTCATGACCGTCCCCTTGCGCGCCGGAACCTGCAGCTCCAGGTCGTAGTCCGCCTGCAGCGCGTCCGTGGGCACCGGCGGCTCTCCCCAGTTGAAGAACCGGCGGTCGTAGGGGCAGGCCGCCATGCAGATGCGGCACCCGATGCAGCGGTCCTGATCGATGAGCACCGTCCCCTCCGGCGTGGAGAAGGTGGCGGCCACCGGACAGACGTTGACGCACGGCGGGTTCTGGCATTGCTGGCACGGCGTCGGGACGAAGCGAGTGCCCTCACCCTCCAGCTCGTGCTCGTAGACCTCGATCCACTGCATCGGCTCCGGAGCGAAGTGACCCTCGATACACGCAGTGGTGCACTGCGGTGGTCGCCCGATGCTCTGGCAGCCGTCACATCGCCTCAGGTCGATGATCATCGCCCACTGCCGGGTGCGAGCCCGGGGGGGAATCAGCTCCACCTCCCCCTCACCCGGCGCCTGGGCGAGCGCTTTCCGGATCACCTCGGGAACCGATGCCGATATCACGCCGAAGACGGCGGTCACCCCGAAGAGCCGCAGCGCGGTGCGACGGTCCACCGTCCGCACGTTGTCGGCGAACAGCCACGTCTTCCACTCCTGCCGGCTCTTGCGGGTCATCGAGGCACGCGCCGCAACCAGCGGCACTGAAGCGAGCGCGGTGATGACGACGAGGAGCACGAAGAGCGGACTCGCCCCCCAGGTCACCAGCGCCGCCACCGCCGTCGAAGCCAGAACCGCCAACGCTGCGTAGGCCCGTCGACGCCTACGCCTGAACCTAGGGCCAGCTACCACGCGGATCCAGCCTCCTCCTCGCCAGCCGGTGTACTTCTCCCGCATGGCCTCGCGTCGGCGCCGAGGTCATGCCGCCCAGTCGCGCCCAATCTGGTGACGCGGCTAGGGAATCACTAGGGCCGGATAGCCCCTCATGGACGGGCGAAGGTCCCGGATTCCGCGATTGGTGACCACACCTATCGCTCCTCCTCGGGCTCCGCCGGGGAGGTGCCGAGCACAGCGAGGCGGATGGGGCCACCCGGAGCGGCGGGCGTCGATGTCCTCGAGCGGGACGCGCACCACGGTTGTCCATGGTCGGGCCATCCTACCAAGCGCGCTTCCCGGCCCGGGAACCGAATTGCACCGGTTCCCGGCCTCATCCTGCGTTGGGGAGGGGCCGGCGGCGGCGCTCGCGGCCCGCGGCGGGAGGCGGCCGGGAGGCCAACGCCGGAGAGGGGACGCCGGCCGGCTCAGCCGCCGCGTCGCTCGCGAAGGGCCTTTGCCGTCTCCATGAAGCGGTCCAGCTCCGCCACGTAGGCCTTGGAGTCTTCCTTGATCTCCTCGGCGTGGTGGCCGTGGCGCAGGCCCATCGCCAGCGCGGCGAAGCGCGCTCCCCGCCAGTAGTGGCCCAGCGCCTCCAGCGACATGGCTCGCGGCCCAGGCTCGGGACTTCCCGCCGCGGGCGGCGGTTGAGCGGTGGGCGGCAATCCCAACCGGCTCACGGCGGCGATGACCTCGTCCTCCGGAAGCCGGTCGGCGAAGTCGCGCGAGTCGTACCGCCACCCTTCCTCCCCATCGGGGGTGACCACCACCATCGCCGAGCGGGCGATATTGCGGGCGTCCTTGGGATCGGCCGCCCGGTAGGGCTCGATGGCTTGCGAGCGGTCGGGATCGGACAGCAGCGGGAAGGGAAGGGAGAGCTTTTCGATCAGAGCCGCGTGCTGCCCCGGGGAGTCGATCGAGATCCCGAACACGCGGGCGCCGGCGGCGGTGATCTCCTGGTGGCGTTGCGCCAGGCTGACCAGCTGGCCGTTGCAGTACGGTCACCAGTCTCCCCGCAAGAAGACGAGAAGGGCGGCGGCGTCGAGATGCTCGGAGAGGGTCCAGGGCTGTCCGGCCTGGTCGGTGACGGTGAAGTCGGGTGCAGCCATGGGGGAACCCTAGCGAGCCGGCCGGGCAGGCGCCCATGGCCAGAATGGAAGGGCCGCTTGGGTAACGTGAGCGGTCGTGGAGTGTGACCAGGTGAGACGCGGTCGCCGGGTGGCCGTATCGCTGGCGCTGGTGGTGCTGGGGGCGGGATGTTCCCGCGGCTCCTCCGAGTCGGCCCCGCCCCCGGGCGAGGTGCTGGCGGCGGCGGCGCAGGCTATGGGCGCGGTGGAGAGCGTCCGCTTCACCCTGGAACGGGAGGGGGCACCGGTCTACATCGACGACCAGGGACTGCTGGCCTTCGTGGCCGCCGAGGGCCGATTCGTGTCGCCGGGCACCGCCGACGCCCTGGTCACCGTCAAGGCGGCCGGCCTGACCACCCAGGTGGGGGCGGTGGTGGTGGAGGGACAGACCTGGCTCACCAATCCCCTCACCGGCCGCTGGGAGCGGGCCCCGGCCGGCTACGTGTTCGACCCCGCCACGCTGTTCGACCCGGAAGTGGGATGGCGACCGTTGCTGGCCCAAGGGCTCTCCGACGTCGACCTGGTGGACGACCAGGCCGGCGAGGAAGGAACCCTGTACCACCTGCAAGCCACCGCCGCCGGCGAGAGGGTGGCGATCATGACCGCGGGACTGGCCGGCGGCGACCCGGTGCGCCTCGACCTGTGGATCGACCCGGGTCGTGACGAGGTGCGGCGGGTGGAATTCGCCACCGGCGCCGACGGGGGTACCGCCACCTGGCGGCTCACCCTGTCCGACTACGGAGCGGACTTCGAGATCACGCCCCCCGACCTCGACGGCGGGGGCTAGCCGGCATGCGCCGCACACCGTCGGCGAGGATGGTGCTGGCGGTGGTGGCCTTCGGCGTGTTCGTGGCCGCCGACGATCTCACCGTGGTGTCGACCATGCTGAGGCCCATCGTCGGTGACTTGGGGATTCCCCTTCCCGACGGTCTCGACAACGCCGCTTGGATCGTCAACGCCTACCTGATCGCCTACGTGGCGGTGATGCCGTTCACCGCCCGGCTCAGCGACCTGCTGGGCCGCCGCCGCGTCTACGTGGCCGCGCTGTCGCTGTTCCTGGCGGGCTCGATCATGGTGCCGCTGGTGTCCACCCTGCCCGCCTTTCTGGTGGGCCGGGTGCTGACCGCGCTGGGGGGAGGGGCGCTGGTGCCCATCGGCATGGCGGTGGTGGGCGACGTGTTCCGCGAGGGTCCCCGCGCCCGGGCGCTGGGAACGCTGGGGGCGGTGGACACCCTGGGCTGGGTGTGGGGGCCGCTCTACGGGGCGGTGCTGGTGCGCTTCCTGACGTGGCGCTGGCAGTTCTGGCTCAACATCCCGCTGGCGATCCTCGGCATCGCCGCCGCCTGGTGGGCGCTGGCGCGCTTCGACCGTCCGGCACGGGCGGGTCGCATCGACTGGGGAGGGGCCGCCACCCTGACGGTGGCGTTGGTGGCGCTCGACGTTGCCCTCCTCGAGGGCGCCCAGATCCAGAGCATCACCGGCCTCGAGGAGCTCACCGGAGGTCCCGGGGGCAGCATGGCCTGGCTCTACCCGCTGGCACTGGCGGCGGCGGCGGCGTTCGCTTTCCTGCAACGGCGCGCCGCCGACCCGCTGATCGACTTCGGCCTGTTCCGGGGCCGCAACCTGACGGCGGCGGTGGCCGTCAACTTCCTGGTGGGCGGCGCCCTAGTGATCGCCATGGTCGACGTGCCGCTGTTCGTCAACATCGTGGAAGGGGAGGTGGCCCGTTCCGCGGTCATCGCCGGCTGGGTGCTGAGCGCGCTCACCGCGACCATGGCGCTCGCCGCCTACGTGGGGGGCCGGCTCACCGAGCGCTGGTCCTACCGGCCGCCGGTGGTGGCGGGGCTGGCGGTGGCGCTGGCCGGGTTCCTGCTGATGGGCCTGGGCTGGACTCCCGACACTCCCTACCTGCGGATGGGCTGGCAGCTGGCGTTGCTGGGACTGGGCTTCGGGCTGGTGATCGCCCCCACCAGCGCGGCGGTGGTGGATGCGGCTCCCGCCGACCGGCGGGGCACCGCCGCCAGCCTGGTGCTGGTGATGCGGCTGCTGGGACTCAGCGTGGGCCTGTCGGGTCTGACCGCCTGGGGCCTGCATCGCTTCAACCAGCTGCGCGCCGAGCTGGTGCTGCCTCCTCTCGACGACCCCGGCTACGGGCAGGCCTTGGAACAGGCCCAGGCGGAGCTCACGACCTCGGCGCTGGCGGAGACGTTCCTGGGGGCGGCGCTGGTGATCGCGGCGGCGGGGCTGGTGGCGCTGCTCATGCGGCGGCGCACCGCAGCAGTGCCGTGATATGACGGGCTGCGATCGGGCGCTTCCCACCGCGCGTTGGAGTGGTTGCCAAGTACCAGGACGGACGCCGGACGAGCGCTACGTGCTCCCTACCACGGTGGCCACGATGGCGTCGAGAGGCGCCAGGAACCGCGCCATCGTGCGATCGGTCTCGAACGGTTCCACGCCCACAACCTGGGAGCGGGCGACGACCAGGCACAGGAGCGGGCCGCGCCGCACGCGGAGCGCGTGGTGGCTCGAGCCGGCGGTGGTGGCGGCCCAATCGTGCAGTCGACGCGCATCGGCTGCGTCGCGCGTTTCGACGACGAACACGTAGAACCCCTGCGCGTCGCTGCTCGGGTGGGCGTCGGGATCGAGGACCGCGTGCAGGGTGACACAACCCCGACACGCCTCCACCAGCGGCTCTGACTCGGCCGCAGCGGCACCGGGCAGCCACACCGCAGGGAGTTCTTCTCCGGCGCTGATCGAGCTGACCCGGTAGGTGTCGCTCTCGATCACGTCGGCGATCCTCGAGGCGAGGTCGATGAGGTCATACGTGGGGGCGTAGTCGGCCAGCCCTCGGCCGACGAACCCGGGTCCGGCGGGGGACTCGACCTCCATGTAGCCCCAGTTGGCCAGCTCCGCGTCCTCGTCGGATGCCTCGATGAACCGCTCCAACAGCTCCTGCACCTCGGGTTCGGCCATGTCTCGGGCCCGCCGTAGGACGGAATCCGCATCGGCCGTCAGGCTGCGCAGCGCATGCGTCGCCAAGCCCAGCGTCCACAGGATGTCGCGCCAGTCGATGCGCTCCCGGTCGATCAAGGCCATCGCCGTCACGGCATCTGCCGCCAGCTGCGCGTCTCGTGCCCGCAGCGCTCGCACCGCGCAACGGCGCGCGAAGGCGCACAACGTGTAGAAGTCGTCCATGGTGAGCGCAGCGCGGATGCCGGCTCTCTCGTCCGCGTCGGTGCCGCCGTAGCGGGAGACCAGCGCACGCACCGTCTCGTCGGCGGCTGCGTCGGCGAATCTGAGCAGGTCATGGTGGCCGGCCCACAGGTCGTAACCGACCCCCTCGAGCGGCGATGACGGCCCCCCCTCACGTGCCTGCTGATGTCGCTGCTCGGCCAGAAGCGCCGCCGCCTGCTCGCGGCCGATCACAACGACTTCTTCTGGGAGGTCGCGCTCACCCGGCGAGCCGGTCGGCTCCGGCATGGTGGCCGCATGGTAGGTACTCGCCCGTTGCGGGCGACGGAGGAACCTCACCCTCTCGGACAGGGGTCGCGTTGCTCGTTGGCTGGCTGCTCTACGCGCGGCGCCTCGCGCCGGTGCGACCCCTGACCTTGGAGCGTGTCGGATCGGCTAGCCGGTGGCGAGCGGTGCGCCCTCTTCCTTGCACTCGCAGGTCGCGGGGTCCCGGCACGTGCACGTCTCGACACATCCGCACCGCTCGTTGAGACGACGCGCTTTCTGGATCACCAGGACCAAAAGCGCCAGCATGATCAGGATCAAGATTGCCCGGCGCATCGAGGCCCCCTCTCGCTCTTCCATTTCGATGCCGCGTTCGCCGGACGGGGCATACCTGCAGAGTGTGGCGCGCCGGTCGGTACGACCAGGGGCCAATGACCCGTTATCAGCCGATGCAGATCACCTCGCCTGCGGGTACTGCTGGGTACCGCACCAGCAAACCAGAGAAGGAGCCGGCGCCTCAGGTGGTCGGAGCGTGACCCGGTTGACGTTCTGGGCGCTCACCCGAGCCGCAGGTAGGCGCACCGGTCCTAGTCGCGCTCCACCAGCGAACCGCCGATCAGGTCGACGACCCGGGTGGCGTACTCGAGAGCCTCCGGGTTGTGGGTCGCCGCCAGCACCGCGCTGCCGGTGGCGGCCGCCCGGGTCAGCAGCCCCCATACCAGGCGGAGGTGGTCCAGGTCCTGGTGCGCGGTGGGCTCGTCGGCGAGCACCAGGCGGGGCTGCACTACCAGCGCTCGCGCCACCGCGGTGCGCTGCTGCTCGCCCAGCGAGGCTTCGCCGACGGCCCGGCCGGCGAGATGACCGATGTCGAGATCCTCGAGAAGCTCGGTGACCGCCCGGGAGTCGGGAGGCTCGCCGAACCGCAGCGGCAGAACGACGTTCTCGGCGATGTTCAGCTCGTCGAGCAGACCGAGCGCCTGCGGGATGATCGAGAGTTCCCACCAGCGCGGCGAGGCGCCGAGTCCAGGCGCCCACCCGATGTGGCCCCCGTCGGGCTGCAGCCAGCCGGCGAGCAGGTTGATGAGAGTGGTCTTGCCCGACCCGGACCGCCCCCTGAGGAGCACGACCTCCCCGGCCGAGATCCGCAGCGACGCGTCGCGCAGCGCTGTGACCCGCTCGGCGGCGCTCCCGAACGTCTTGGTGACGTCGCGCAGCTCGACCAGCACGTCGCCGGTCATGTTGCCCCCTCCAGCACTCCGTGGCGGAGCCGCAGCACGCGATCCGCGACGTCCAGCACGGCGTCGTCGTGGGTGGCGACCACGACGGCGACTCCAAGGCGGCTTAGCTCTCCCACCGCGCTGATGACTCGCTGGCCGGCGTCGTCGTCGAGCTCGGCGGTGGGTTCGTCGGCGATCACCACCGCCGGTCCTCCGGCCACCGCCGCCGCAAACGCGACCAGTTGCTGCTCGCCGCTGGAGAGCTGCGCGGGGTGGTAGCCGGCCCGGTGGCCGATGCCCATCTGATCGAGGAGATCGGCCACGTCGTGCTTCGATTCGGCGCCCCGCAGCCGGGCCCCGAGCGCCACGTGCTCGGCGGCGGTGAGGTAGGAGATGAGGTTGTCGGCCGGGTTCTGGAACAGATAGCCCACCTGGTGCCGCCGCAGCCGCCAGCGGGCGCGACGCGTCAGCGCCCACACCAGCTGCCGGTTGATATGGACGTATCCCGACGTGGGCCGGTCCACCGCGGCCAGGATGCGGAGCAGCGTCGACTTGCCGGAGCCGGAAGGGCCCACAACGGCGGTGACCCGGCCCCGGTAGAACTGGGCGTCGATGCCGACCAGGGCGTGCACCGTGCCCGCCGTCGTCTGGTAGTCACGGCTCACCTCACGGCAGCTCACTGCCGCCCCGTCGCTCATTCGGTTCCTAGTTGCCATGGCGCAGCAGCTCCGAAGTGTCGGACCGGTCGGCGGCCCGCTGGCCGACTCGTGCCGCCACCCAGGCCACCAGCAGCGTGACCGCGGCGGCGGCGGCGATCACCCCTGCCGCCCCCTCGTAGGAGGGGCCCGGCGGGGTGCGCGGCAGCGGATCGAGGATCGTGTAGAGCAGCCGTGCCCCGCTCACCGCGGTGGCGGTGCCCAACGCCAGCCCCACCACCAGCAGGAATCCGATCTCGGCGAACCCGGCCAGCACGTGGTGGCGGCGGCTCAGTCCCATGCGCCGGGCCAGGGCGTATGCCAGGTTGCGGGCTCGCTGCCGGGTGTCGGCGTAGAGGAGCACGACGCCGATGGCGATGAGGCCGGCGAGCACTCCGATCAACTCGATGAAGTCGAAGACCCACAGCACGGTGGCGAACCTGAGCTGGTCGAGTACGGTCCGCGCCTCGTTGGCCCACCGGTACGCCATCTCTTCCTCGGCGAACGCGGCCAGCACCTCGTCCTTGCTGCGACCCTCCACCCAGAGGTCGTGCCGCAACCCCGGTTGCGACTCGCCGGCGGCGGCCACCTGCTGCAGCAGCCGGGTGCGGTCGACCACCACCAGCGGCCGGTCGGAGCGCATGCCCGGGAAAGCCCGTGCCATGCCAACTGCCTCCACCTCCAGCGTGAAATCGTCCCATCCGGGGTGGGTGATGGAGGTGGCCTCCAGGTTGCCGTTGACGATCACCGCCGGGAGCGCGGCACCGTCCCTCCCGAGGGGGGCCAGCAGCTCGTCGAGGGGTTGATCGGCGAAGGTGCCGTCCCAGAAGCCGCCGCGGGGGAACGTGGCCGGCTCCAGACCGAGGACGTCGACTGCCTGCCCCCCGGCTTCTGCCCGCTCGATCCGGGTGATCGCCGTGGAGCGGTTGGCGAGGGAGGCCGGTCCCGGCCCAGGGTCGAGCATGGCGACGTCGACGTCGCTGCCGATGAAGGTGCGGGCCTTGCCGTCGACGTTGGAGGTGGTGGATCGGGACAAAGCGGTGGCGTACACCAGCGTGGCCACCGGGAGGGCCACGGTGGCCGCCATCACCAGCACCAGCACCGGAGCGGAGGTGATCCGTCGCGATGCCAGGAACAGCGGCGGAGCCGAGCGGTCTCCCAGCCGGCGTATCAGCGGGCGCAGCCGGTCGACCAACTCGGCGACCAGCAGCACTGCGGCGCCGAACAACAGCAAGGGGAACAGGATGACGAGCGGGCTCACGGTGGCGACTTGGTCGCCCTCTGCAATCGCTATGCCTTGGTCTCCCAAGCCGGCTCGCGCCCACACCGCGCCTAGTGCCATGATCGCCGCCGCCGGCAGCCGCAGCCTGCTGGATCTGAAGCGAGACACTCCCTGCCCGGTGAGGCGGGCGCTCTTCACTGCGGCCACCGCTCCGGCGACCACCAGCGCCGCGACGCCGGCCGCCAGCGCCGCCCACAGCGCCCACCATCGCGCCGCGCTCTCCGTCTCCGTCGCCGGACCGAGCAGCGCCACGGCGGGGAGCGCCAGCACCCAGCCGACGGTGACGCCGGCCACGGTGGGGAGGGCCATCTCCAGCGCCGCCTTGACGGCGAGAGCCGCCGGCGCCACTCCTTTGGCGGACAGCAGCGCCAGCTCCTGGCGCCGTCGATCGACCCAGTAGCTGCCGGCGGCTCCGATCAGAGCCAGCGCGGAGAAGATCACGGCGGCGGCTACCGGCCGGATGGAGGAGGTGAGTACCTCGCCGAGGGCTCGCACCCGGCGGACGATGAAGCTGAGCTCGCTGACCACCACCACTGGAGCGGCAAAACGAGGGGCGAATTCCTGCTGCAATAGCGGCCCCAACCCGTCCATCTCGGCCACCGCGCTCTCGGCTTGATCGAGCGTGAGCACCTCCGGCGGCACCGGGAACTCCCACGTGGCAGGGACGGCGGCGTCTGATGGGAAGAGCTCCTGGTAGAGAGGGAGGTCGACGAGCACGAGCGGAGGGGGCAGGTCGCCGAACGGGGGACCGGGTTCGAAGAGTCCGGCGCTGTGGCACCAATAGTCGGAGCGGGGCTGCTCGTTGAGGTCCCGATACACCGCCGCCACCAGCAGCGTCTCCTCCCTGCCCCCAGGCAGCACCAGCCCGATCGAGTCCCCGGCGGCCAGCCCCAGATAGTCGGCGGCCCGGTCCGACATCCACACCCCGTCGTCACCGACTTGCGCTACCTCTTCCACATGGGAGCGGTAGCCGGTGCGGTGCACGAAGCGCACCGGCAGCGACCGCTCCGGATCGGCGACGGGAGCCACCCGCAGCGGCGTTGCGGACACCTCGAGGATGGGCGGGTCCAGCAGCCGGGTCGTCTCCCACGCCTCCTGCACCGCCTCTCCTGCCACGGGCAGCGGGGCGAAGTTGTGCATGATGCCGCCTACCTCACCGGCGCAGCGCGTCGCGATCTCCTGGTGGAGGGCGGCGCTCGACGCCGAGGAGACGAACAGCCGGGGCAGCGCCGCCGCCAGGCCGAGGATGGCTGCGGTGCCAAACACGGCGGCCAGCACTGCCGGATGGCGCCGCAGCAGCAGCGGGGCGCGAGTGAAGGGAGAGGTGCGGAACACGCTCATCGCAATCCGATCGACGCGTCCTTTCCCGGCCACTCGCCGCTGCTGGAAGCCCCCACCATCTCCAGGCGCCGGCCGGGACGCCCGATGGTGACGGTCGTGAGCGCCAGGCTAGTGATGGCCATGCGCGCCGCCGCCACGCTGCGGCGTGACCGTCGGTGGGGGGAAAGGATCCGTGGCCCGGTAGGATCCACTGGCGGAACACCACCCGGAGGAGACGTTTGATGCCTCAGCTTCACGACACTCGTATCGACCTCCCGGAGGGCGAGCGCAAGGCCCTCATCGATCTGCTCAACGAGCGCCTGGCGGATGCGCTGGACCTCTACACCCAGGCGAAGCACGCCCACTGGAACGTCAAGGGCACCGACTTCATCCAGCTCCATGAGCTCTTCGACGAGCTGGCTGGGGCGGTGCTTGAGTACGTCGACATGATCGCCGAGCGGGCTACCACGCTGGGCGGCACCGCTCTCGGCACGGCGCGGCAGGCGGCGCTGACTTCGTCGCTGGAGGAGTACCCCTCCGACCTCACCGAGGGCATCGGCCACGTCACCGCGCTGGCGGAGCGGTACGCCGCCTTTGGTGCCAAGTTGCGGGCGGCCATCGATGCCTCTGAGGACCTGGGGGACAAGGACACCGCCGATCTCTTCACCGAGGTGTCGCGCACCATCGACAAGCACCTCTGGTTCCTGGAGGCGCACCTCCAGCGCTAGCCGCCGGCTAGGAGCGGCCCGAGCTTCGACCCTCGGCAGCCGAGGACCGGCCCAGGGGGTTCCTTCCCCGGCCGGCTCAAGCGCGGTGGGAGGGGACCGCCCGGGAAGGTGACGTGGGTGGCTGGCCGCAAACCCGGATGCCAGGCCGGTGTTGGTGGAACGGCTGGCTCACCCGACGTTCGGTTGGGGCCACTTCGTCATCTTCGCTTGTACGACCGAGGTTGACCCCTGACGGCTCACCCTGTGCGCCAGCTGCTCCCGGTCGTGCCGGCACGACTGCAGGGATGAAGGCCGCGAGGGCGCGCGCTGCCGCCTCTACTCCCTTGGGGGGTGGAGTGGGGGTGGTGTTGTGCTGGCTGGGTTGGGGGTGGTGGTCTGGGCGGCGACCAGTGATGCTGGGCGCCGGGGCGGGCCGGTGGTCAGGGTGGGGCTCGTGGGGGTTGGCGGCGCAGGAAGCGGCGCCGTTGGGGTGGGCTGGTGGGGTCGAGCTGGTAGCCGTGGCCGTGTACCACCACGTGATGGTGGTACCAGCAAAGAGTGGTCAGGTTGTCCGGTTGGGTGGTGCCGCCGTGGCTGTAGGGGATGATGTGGTGGGGTTGGAGGCGGTAGCGGGATCGGCAGCCGTCGATGGTGCAGCCGTGGTCGCGCCGCAGCAGCCAGCGGCGCAGCCGGGGGGACACCACCCGGGTGGTGGGGGTGGCGGCGAGGGGGGTGCCGTCGCGGTCGGTGAGGGTGATTTCGGTGGCGCCCGTACAGAGGATCTCTTCGAGGACTTGGGCACCCACCTTGGGGCCGGCGGGGAGGGTGGCGCCGGCCTGGCCTCGGCTGGGGGCGGCGAGGGCGGCGTCGACGAACACCGAGATCAGCGGGGTGGCGCCGTCGCCGTTGCCGGCGGTGGCGGTGAGGGAGTCTTGGGCGATGGCCACCAGCGCGTCGGCGTTCCGTTGCCC
>JABAOH010015517.1_pt1 | contig 12087 bp, 17 predicted proteins | sample 7062181 | NCBI WGS metagenome assembly JABAOH01 (sample SAMN14538630, study PRJNA623070) | marine sediment metagenome | biome: marine biome [ENVO:00000428]; feature: marine pelagic biome [ENVO:01000023]; material: deep marine sediment [ENVO:00002113]; isolation source: pool of 5 deep marine... | reverse complement strand
AAAAGCAAAAAGACAAAAAACAATAACATTTCTAACAGTCTGGGCATATTTTGGAAACATATTTTTATCTTAAAGATTTCTTTAAAAATGACAAGGAGTTTTTAATTAATAAAAAGAGAGTTAGTTCTCTCTTTTCAATTTATATAAAACATCCAAAATTTATGCTTATTCCATCTTTCTCCGAATAAAAGCAGGAATATCAATTTCTTCATCTAAGGATTCTATTTCGGGCTCAATAGAAACTCGTCGAGTCTCGGAAACTGGAATAGAGGTTGATTTTTTGGCCCCACCATCAAAACCAGTAGCAATAACGGTAATTTTAATTTCTCCTTGAAGATTTTCATCCATAACCGCCCCAAAGATAATATTAGCATCAGAAGCAACAGCATCAGTAATTACCTTAGCAGCCTCGTCAATTTCATACATTCCCATGTCCTTACCACCAGTAACATTAAACAAAACTCCTTTAGCGCCATCAATCGAAAGTTCAAGTAGGGGACTATTAATAGCAGATCGGGCTGCCTCTACGGCTCTATTTTCTCCGCTGCCTTTTCCAATCCCCATTAAGGCTGAGCCAGCGTTAGACATAACTGCTTTAACATCAGCAAAATCGAGATTGATTAAGCCATGAACTGTTATAAGATCGGAAATTCCCTGAACTCCCTGCCGCAAAACATCATCAACTATCGAGAAAGCGTCAAGAAGAGTAGTTTTTTTATCTATTATTTGAAGAAGGCGATCGTTAGGAACTGTAATTAAGGTATCAACTTTATCTCTTAGAAACTCTAATCCTTGATCAGCAATTCGAGATCGTCTCTCCCCCTCAAAGGAAAATGGTTTTGTTACTACTGCTACTGTTAAAGCCCCGACTTCTTTGGCAACATTAGCTAAAATTGGGGCCGCTCCTGTCCCTGTACCTCCTCCGAAGCCACAAGTAACAAATACCATATCTGCTCCTTTTAGGCTTTGATAAATATCTTCACTTGATTCCTCAGCGGCTTTGCGACCAACATCTGGATCAGCTCCAGCCCCTAATCCCCTAGTTGTAGATTTACCAATATGAACTTTTCTTTGGGCTTGGGAGAAATGGAGAGATTGAGCATCAGTATTAACACCAATAAATTCTACCCCTTTCAACTTAGAAGAAATCATCCGATTAACTGCATTAAGTCCACTTCCACCAACCCCAACTACTTTTATCCTAGCAAAAGTTTCGACTTCTGGTTTTATTTCCATATTTTTATATTTTAACTAAACCTTATGGAATTATTATTGCGCCAAGCTTTATTTAAATCAATAGTTTTTATATGACTGAATAATTTTTTTATTCTATAATACTCTTTTGAACACTTTATTTGTTCATTTTTTAGGGCAAAAAAGAACGCAAAATCTTTTTGATTTTGTCGATTACTGCTCCTATTTTTTGATTTGCTCCAACTATCTCTTGATCATCAATACCAGAAAGCATCAACCCAACACTAGTAGCATATAAAGGATTATGAACTTTGTCAATAATCCCCTTTAAGTTTTGAGATGGATATCCGATTTGAGCTGGTAATTTTAAAGAGTCTTTAGCAAAATCAACCAAATCTTGCAGCTTTGCTCCTCCTCCAGTTAGAACTGCTCCCGCAGGCAACATCCCGTCTTTTCCTACTTTTCTTAATTCTAACTTTACCATCTGAAATAACTCAGATAGCCTAGCTTCAATTATTTCGGCTAAGTGTTTTTTAGTAAATTCTCCTTCTTCGTTTTCTGAAAATTCACTAAGTTTAAGTCTTTCTTTCCCAGCAATCTTTTTAGTACTACTCTGGCCATATTTTAGTTTCACTTTTTCGGCAATATCAACTGAGGTTCGAAGGCCAATAGCAATATCATTAGTAATATGAGCCGCTCCTACCGGCAAAATAGCAGTAAAGAGAATGTCGCCTTCTTCGTAAACAGCTATCCCTGTAGTTCCTGCTCCAATATCAATTAAAACTACCCCTAATTCTTTCTGGCGTTTTGTCAAAACTGCTCGGCTAGCTGCTAAAGGAGTAAGGATCAACTTTTCAGTCTGAATATTAGCTTGCGATATACATTTAGTTAAATTTTTAATAACTTGTTGGGAACCGGTGATAATATGAGTCTCTACTTCTAATCGGACTCCATTCATTCCTATAGGATCTTTAATTCCCTCCTGTCCATCAACTGTATAATTTCGAGGAATAACATGAAGAATTTCTCGATTAGAAGGAATAGAAACCGCCTGTGCTGCTTCTTGGGCTCGGACTATATCTTCTAAAGAGATTTCATTGTCGGCCCGACCAACTGCAATTACTCCCTTACTATTTAAAGAACTAATATGAGAGCCATTAATATTAATATAGGCTCGATCAATGGGAACTCCGGCCATTCTTTCGGCAGCTTCAACTGAACGAACAATACTACCAGTAACCTCAGGAATATCAACTACGCTTCCCTTTCTCATCCCAAGTGTCGGAGTAATGCCAACTCCAATAATACTAGGAACCTCTTTATCTTCTAAGGTCCCAACTATGGTGGCAACTTTACTTGTCCCGATATCTAAACCAACAAAGACTTCTTCATATTTTGCCATTTCCCTCCTTTTTGCCTCTGGCGGGATTTTTGATCTAAATTTACTTATAATAAACTAACTTAACAGCTTTGATAATTTTCTTATCTTTCTCTTTTGATTATAATACTTTTTATGTATAGTTGGCAACAATATTTTATATTGAACAAATTTAGTATTCTTTTTAATCTAAATCTGTTAAAATCTCCGGACCATCATCAGTTACCAAAACTGTATGTTCAAAATGGGCTGTTAGACTCTGATCACGAGTAACAAAAGCCCAGCCGTCATCTTTTAAAATAGTCGCTGGTTCCCCTAAACTAATCATTGGTTCAATCGCCAAAGTCATCCCTGTTTCTATAAGAGGACCTGTGTCAGGATTACCAAAATTAGGAATAGCTGGGTCTTCGTGAACTTCTTTCCCAATGCCGTGGCCTACTAAATCACGAATAACCTGGAATCTCTCTTTTTCGGCTGCTTCTTGAATAATATGAGAAATATCACCAATCCGATTCCCAACTATTGCTTTTTTTAGCCCAAGTTCCAATGCTTTCTGGGTAACAGTAATAAGTTTTTTTATCTCAGGCGAGGGATCTCCTAAAAAAACAGTTATTGCTCTGTCGGTATGATAACCTTGAAAATTGACACCTAAATCTAAAGAAACTAAATCTCCTTCCTGTAAGACCCGATTATTTGGCAAACCATGAACAATTTCTTCATTAAGAGAAACGCAAAGGCTAGCAGGATAGCCTCGATAATTTAAAAATGAAGGTTTCACTTTATATTTTAAACAAAGACGATTTGCCAAAACATCCAAAGATTTAGCAGTAATCCCGGGTCTAGTTCTATCTTTTAAGATAGACATTATTTCTGCTAAAATCTTACCCCCAGACCGCATCTTTTCTATCTCTGATTTATTTTTTATCTGAATCATAGTTTTTTTCTTTATGATAAGTTTATCAATCATTCCAGAATCTTTACAATATCTTTGGTAACATCTTTTGGGGGCTGATCGCCATTAATCTCAATAAGATTCCCTCTTTTTTGATAACAAGAAATTAGCGGGGAGATAATCTTAAAGTTTTCTTCAATTCTTTTCTGAACCACCTTTAAAGAAGTATCGTCTTCTCTTTTTACTAATTTCCCCTGACATTTAGGACAATTCTTTTCATGTCCAAAAGCACTATAACCACACTTTTCACAAATAAGTCGGGTTTTTAGTCTTTTTTCAAGCTCCTCTTCAGGAACACTAAGATAAATTACCTTATCTAGAGCTCTTCCGGATCGAAAAAGAATCTCGTCTAACACCTGAGATTGTTTTAAATTCCTTGGGAAACCATCAAAAACCAACCCCTTATCATTTGGAATCGTTTTTATTCTTTCTCTAATAACTTTAAATATTATCTCATCTGAGAGGAGTTCGCCTTTGTTGATTACTTCCCTAACCTCATAGCCCAAAGGGGTATTTTGATCTGCTAATTCTCGAGCTATTTCTCCAGTTGCAATATCAACTAAATTAAATCTGTTTTTAATGGCTTCTACTTGGGTTCCTTTACCCGATCCAGGAAGACCAATTATTACTAAATTAAGATTTTTAGACATAATCACTTTTTTTTAAATTACCTAGAATCTCTTTTTCTTTTTCTTTTAATTTGGTTGCTTCTTTCTTGGTTTTGTGATCAAAGCCAAAAAGATGTAAAATTCCGTGGATTAAAAGCAAGGCAACTTCGTTTTCTATATTCCTATTATATTCCTTTGCTTGTTGTTTGGCGACAGAATAGCAGATTAAAATGTCGCCTAAAAAATGAGGAGAGTCAAAATCGGCTTTAAAAGACAAGACATCGGTTGCCAAATTTTCTCCTCGATACTTTTTATTAAGCTCTCTTATCTTCCCCCCGGAAACAAAACTTAGATTTATAATAATATCTTTTTCGGCACCAAGAACTCCTAAAGCACTTGAAGCGACCTTATTTAAAAAAGAAACTGGGATATTATATTTATTATCAAAAATATTTAAAATCATTTTCTCTAATTCTGACCTTAACTCTAAACCTTTGAGATATTATCTCTCTAACTCTTCTTTCACAATTTGATTTACTGTTTGTCCCTCGGCTTTACCCTTTAACTCGGACATAACTTGCCCCATTACTTTTCCCATATCAGCTAAAGATTCAGCGCCAACAGAAGAAATTGCTTTTTTTACAACTTTTCTGATCTCATCCTCTCCTATTTTTTCTGGCAAATATTTTTTTATAATTTCTAACTCTTTTGTTTCCTGCTCGACTAAATCCTGACGATTCCCTTTTTGGTAAGCTTCTATTGAATCTTTTCTCTGCTTAGCCTGCTTTTCTAAAACAGAAATAATTTCATCATCGTTAAGCTCTTTTTTCTTTTCGATCTCAGTATTTTTAATGGCTCCTTTTATCAAACGCAAAACTGAGCACGTCATTTTATTATGATTTATGAGTGCTTCGCGTAAATCTAAGTCTAATTTTTCTTTTAGAGTCACTAATATCCTCTAATTATTTGTTTAATCTTGGCTTCTCTTCGGATTCGTTTTCGAATAGCGATTTCTCGTTGTTCTTTTTTGCTTAAAGGTTTCTCAAAATATTGCTTTTTCCGAGCTTGAGTCAAGATCCCGCTTTGGATAACTCTTCTGTTGAAACGTCGAAGTAGATTTTCTAAAGATTCATTTTCTTTCCGGTTAACCTTTTGCACGGAAATATTCACCTCCTTTTCCAATATTCGAAAACCCCTTTTTTGTAAAAGTGGTTTTCGACACTTTCCGCAAAAAATAAGTTATTTTGATTTTAGGGAACCCCCAAGACCCTAAAATCAAAACGTTTATATCTTATTTATTATGTCATTTGCATTATACAGGAAAAATAATTTTAAACAACTATTTTTGGTCCTAAATGCTTTCCTCCTAAAAGATGAAGATGAAGATGTTCAATAAGTTGCCCTCCATCTTTTCCAGAATTAACAATTATCCGAAAGCCTTTTTCGGCTATATTCTGATTTTCAGCCACTTTTTTTGCCGCTAAAATTAGTTTTCCTAAAATATCAATGTGATTATTATCAATATCAACAACTGAGCCGATATGATCCTTAGGAACTATCAAAATATGAATCGGTACCTGAGGATTTATATCATTAAAAGCAAGTATACTAGAATCCTCATAAACTTTTTCTGCTGGGACTTTCCCAGCCACAATATCGCAAAAAATACATTCGCTCATAGGTAAAAATATAACAGATTTTTTGTGGTTTGAAAACCCCTTGACAAAAGATTTAAATCGGTATAAGCTGAATTATTCTGCTTTTCCAAAGTTTTGGCGAGTTGATGGATAGATATTTGAGATAAGGAGGTGAATTTTGACAAGAAATGGATCTCAACAATTTTGATTTAGAGAAAGGAGTAAGAAATGGTTAGTCCTGGAGGAGGAGGCGGTGGAGCAGTTGGCGGTAAGGGACCAATTGGGGTGGCTGTAGTCGGAGCGAAAGGTAATATGGGACAACTAATTGTCAAGCGCCTTGAGACTACAGAAGGTATCGAGGTGGTTGGCTTGGTCGACCCCCAAATTCCCGATCACCAGAAACTCGAGAATGTTTGGCACTCTAATTCCCTAGAGGCCTGTTTTAAGGAGACAAAGCCTAATGTGGCTGTTGACTTTACAACAGCCAAAGCAGTCCCTGAAAATGTAGAGACTTATACTCAACACAAAATCCCATTTGTTCTCGGGACTACCGGCTGGGATAAGGATTTAATGGATATTTTCTATGAATACGCGAGCAAAGCAGGAATTCCCGCTGTCATTTCTTCAAATATGAGTCCACCTTTGGTTCTTTTACAAACTATGCTTGAAGAGGCGGCGGATAAATTTCCTGGTATACTTTCCGAATTCGATCTGTCGATCGAAGAATCTCACCAGAAGACAAAAATAGATGTCTCTGGTACAGCTAAAAAGTGGGCTGAGATTTTCCAAAAGCTTGGGATCGACAACACCATAATCCATTCTTACAGAGAGGAGGAAAGAGGACACGGTTATCATTGGTATAACCTTATCAAAGGAGCTATTGGTAGAGATGCGGTCCAAATAGGGCTTTCAACCAGGGTCGACGGCCGAGAAACCTATGTTGATGGTGTTGTTTTGGCCATCCGTTTTTTGGTTAGTAAGGAGGTCGCAGAATCCGAAGAGGCAATCTTTTCCATGTCTGAAGTTCTTCGGTGGTCTTCTGCCGGATTGCTCGAGTAATTTCCTTAGGCCAAATCCCCAGACAACTTTATTTCTTTAACAGAGTGAGTTGTCTGGGGCCTTTTTTTATCATCCAAAATTCCCCTAAAAAACCCTTGACAAGGGGGGATTTGTGTGTTATAATATGACGGTTCTCTCAGAAATGAGAGAATTTTTTATTGATTGTTCTTGTTTTAAGGAGTGAACTCCGGAACAAGAACTTGAGGGAAGAAAGAGAGGTTTTGTTTATGCGTAAATTCTTCATTGCCGGTATTCTGGTATTGCTCATGACCGGCCTTGGAGGGCAAAAAGCCTACGCCCAAGTAAACTACGAACCTTTAGAACTAAAATTAATGAGGGCTGTTGAAGAAGCCCTTAACCCAGAGTTAAAGAGAAAGCGCGAAGAGGAAGAGGAAAAAAGAAAAGCTGAGGAAGAGAGAGAAAGAAAAGAAGAGGAACAGAAGAAGATCGAGGAACAAAAGCGAATCGAGGAGGAAAGAAAGAACGAAGCAGAGAAAAACAAGATGATTGAAGCTGGTTATAAAATCGACTTCTTTAAAATCTATCTTGCTGCTTCTCAAAGATTCGGTACTCCTTGGCAGATTCTTGCTGCTGTCCACGTTGTTGAAACTGGACAGAGAGGCGACACCTCTGTTTCTAGCTACGCTGGCGCTCAGGGTCCGATGCAATTTATGCCAGGAACCTTTGCCGCTTACGCTCAGGACGGAGACGGTGACGGACAAGCGAACATTAACGATGTTAATGACGCTATCCACACCGCTGCTAATCACTTGGCTGCTAATGGTTTCGCTTATGGAGACGCCTTCAGCGCTCTTTATAGCTACAACCACAGCGGAAGCTATGTGAACTACGTCCTCTCGATTGCTAGAAACTTCGGTTACTCTGGATAAAATCACAAAAAAATTGAATAAATAAGAAAACCCCGTAAAATTTTACGGGGTTTTCTTTATGTATATTTTATAAATTTAAAAATTTTAAAGGACCAGATTTAACAATTTCCCATAAATAGACCACAAACTGATATAGCTCGGAAAAAATATTTCTTAAAGCTGGAATAACTATTGGCAAAAAGATAATCAAAAGGATTAAAGCAATCCAGCCTCGGCGGATCAGCCGAATAAAAGCAACTACAATCGCGATTAAAATTATAAGAGAGATCAGCCAGTGAATCTCTTGTGGGAAAATCGAAAGAAATCTTTCGTAAAGTTTGGTTAAGTAATCAAATATTCCTGACATAACTCCAGTATATCATAAGAACTTTAAATAAGGCAACCTAATTAACTCAAGGTTTGTAATCTGAGGATAAAAAAGTTACAATAAATCTATAAATAGTTAAGCTTAAATCTATGACTAATGTCTGGCTTTATTCACTTATAAGCGTATTTATTGTAAGCTTGATTTCTTTTGTGGGAATCTTTACCCTTTCATTAAATACCAAAGGTTTAAAAAACTTTTTGATTTATCTGGTAAGCTTCTCGGCCGGAGCTTTGTTTGGCGATGCTTTTATCCATCTTTTGCCCGAAGCTGTAGAAGAATTTGGCTTTGCTTTAAATATCTCGGTTTATCTCCTTTTGGGAATTCTAATCCTTTTTATATTAGAAAAATTTATTCATTGGAGGCATTGCCATCTTCCCACAACCAAAGAACACCCCCATCCTTTTGCCCTTATGAATCTTTTTGGCGACGGAACTCACAACTTTATTGACGGACTAATTATTGGAGCAAGCTATCTTGCCAACATTCAAGTTGGTATTGCCACCACAATTGCCGTAGTTTTACACGAAATCCCCCAAGAAATCGGGGATTTTGGAGTTTTGGTCCATGGAGGATTTTCAAAAAGTAAGGCTTTACTTTTAAATTTTGTTACGGCTTTAACGGCTGTTTTAGGAACTATAGTTGCTTTGCTTGTTAGTTCGCGAGTAGAAAATTTAACAACAATCTTAATTCCCTTTGCCGCTGGAGGATTTATTTATATTGCTGGTTCTGATTTAATTCCAGAATTACACAAAGAAGTTAGGGTAGAAAAATCCCTTTGGCAACTTATCGCCTTTATTTTAGGTATTTTGATTATGTTTTCTTTAGTCTTGTTTGAGTAAAGACTTTTTAATCTAGAAAAAGACAACATCTTCCTTTATTTATAAATTGTGGGNNCAATCTCCACTTTTTAAACTTCTGGGGTAAGACAGCTATTTATCTAATTCTTTTTGATAAACCTGGAAGTCATCATTAGAGAATAAAACGAAACGGATTTCGTTAAAATAGCCGTCTTTTTCGATAAATTTTCTAACAGTTTTGATGGCGATTTTTGAGGCTTCTTTTATTGGATATCCGTAAGCGCCAGTGGAAATTGAAGGAAAAGCGATTGTTTTAATGCCGTTCTTTTTTGCCAGCTCTAAACTATTTCTATAACAATTAGATAATAACTCGGCTTCTTTTCCTCCCCCTCGGCCATAAACAGGGCCAACGGTATGAATTACATATTTGGCTGGAAGGTTATATCCTTTAGTTATTTTGACTTCGCCGGTCCCGCAACCGCCAAGAGTCCGGCATTCTTCCAAAAGTTCCGGCCCCGCCGCCCTGTGAATCGCCCCATCAACTCCACCACCGCCTAAAAGCGACCTATTCGCCGCATTAACAATCGCCTCTACTTCTTGCTTCGTAATATCACCTTTAATAATAGTAATTTTAGTCATATTTATCTCTATAGATTATCTCTTGATAAAATAATCAAAACTCAAATCGTTGTACTCTTCGGCATCATAGACGGTTAACCCGTCGGAATGAAGTAAAACCATTTCCGAAACATCTGACTCTAATATCATTCTGCTACATAAAGTACATGATAAATCCTCCGAGGGTACCATCTTTCCGTTTTTTACTTTAATATGATATAATCTTGATCCTTTTAAATTATATCCATTTTTGAGAGCATTAATTATTGCTCTTTGTTCAGCATGGATAGCATAACAAAGTTCCATTCTTGAATTATCACGAATATTTTCCCTGAGACAAACGGGACAGAACTTACCATTTGGAGCTCCATTATAACCGACTCCGATCACCTTTCCCTTTCTAACTAAAACTGCTCCTCTTTTTGACTTTTTACATTTAGAGGATTTCGAAGCCCTTACAGCCAAGTCTATATATTTTTGGGCTTCTTTTAAATTTTCCCCTTTTAATTTCCTCATTTTGTACTAATAAAGCTTGGATTTTTTATCATAAGTGCTTTAGAAAAATTCTTATATCTATCACAACCTTTTTAAAAAAATATCTTGACAAGCCCCTTTTTCATCTTATATAATGAAGCTACAAAGATCCATTTTCCGAACTGTCACCGGACGGTGGCGTGCCTGGGACAACCAGGGTTAGGAGATGGATCGTTTTTTTATTTAAATTCCCAAACATCTTCTATTCTTTTATTTCTTTTTAAAATATTTAGATATAACTTATGATCAGTTTTTGTTTTATCAAAACTTCTATTTATCGATCCAGCAACTATATCGGCAAGTTGAATTAAAACGTTATTTCTTGAATCCACAAATTTTAAATTGTCTATTATTTTTCTTTCCGCAGTATTCAACTCTTTTCTAAGATAAGTTGTCATCTTTCTTCTAAATATCCTTTCTCCATGACCATCTAATTTAACTCGGGCATTTTTTATAGTTCCAAAATTATGTTTTAAAACCATCTTAATAGCGAACTGATAAAAAGTTTCCTTCTTTCTTTTTAGCTCACCGCTACGAATTATAGATTTTTCCATAACAATTGCTCGAGTACGAAACTTATACTTAGACACCTCATTTAAAAATGCCAAGCGAGTCTTTTTGCTTGATTTATTAAATCTGAATTCAGTTGTTTCGGGAAACTTTAATGAACGTCTTAATTCTTTAATAACTACTGCCGCTTTCTCAGCTTCTAAATAGTCATCGAAAATTATACAAGCTATTACGAAGGTTTTACTTGACCCTTTTTCAATTTTAAAACCCGGATCACCAGAATCATCTATAAAAACAAGCTGATTAATTTGAGCTTTCTTAGACATCTTTTCCTTTCTAATAAAGCTTGCTTCCCAATTTTGCTTTTCGGGATGGAATGACGAGGGAGAGTTGGCCGTCTTCGCCTTCGACTCCTAAAATTAGGATTTCGGACATAAAGCCAGCAATGTTTTTGGGAGGGAAATTACAAACGGCAAGAATTTGTTTGCCTAGAAGTTCTTCTTTTTTATAATTTGTCGCTTGAACCGAGGAAACCTTTTCGCCAATCTCGGGACCAAAATTTACTTTAACTTTATAAGAAGGCTTGCGCGCCTCCGGAAAATCTTGGATATCAATAATTTCCCCAACTTTTATATCCAACTTCTCAAAATCTTCATAAGTAGCCATTTTAACCTCTACAACATTCTCACATTCTTGAGAATGTCAGAATGTCTCTGTTTTATATTATCCGATTTTATTTAATGCTTTTTTTATTTTAGATTCTGAATAATTTTATTTACTATTTCGTTTAATATTTTTTGGCCGAGACGAAGTGATGCTTTTTTTCTTGGATCTAAACCAGCATATTCAAAATAATCATCGTTTTTAGGAATTTTCATATTTAAACTTTTTTGTATTTCTTTTGGATAACATGCCCAAAAAAGTGAAATTTCTTCTGAACCAGCATGTTCCGAAGTATTAGCTTTTTTTGAAATATTTTGTGAAAATGGATTGATGAAAATTACCGGTTTATACATATTTTTAATTTTTTGGATTGTCTCGACTTGCTTTGATCCAGCATGGCCAGTTACGATAACTATCCTCTCAAAACCTTGTGAGATAAGATTCTCTACTAGAGATTTGATTGTCCTATAAAGTATGTCTGGAGTTAGATAATATAAACTGCCCGGTAATTTTTTGCCTAAATACCTGTCCATTCCTCTCAGTTCCTCACCCTTTATCTTTTGTGACTTATCGGTTCCAAGATAAAAGGGTGGCAAAACATAACCAGGAATTTTTTGAGCGACTGCTTCGCAAATCTTTAGAGCAACTAAAAAATCAGTTTCAATAGGCAAATGATTCCCATGCCATTCGATAGTTCCTATTGGCAAATAAGCAACCTTGTACTTTTTAAATTCCTTTAGATAAGTAGTTTTTTCACTCATGTTCTCTCCTCGCGCCCTGAATTCTATTCAATGGCAATTTTATTTAATGCTTTTTTGATCACTTTCCCACAATTTTTTATATATTTTCATATTTATTATATTCTATTATATTTTACTTG
>JABAOH010010050.1_pt1 | contig 12088 bp, 13 predicted proteins | sample 7062181 | NCBI WGS metagenome assembly JABAOH01 (sample SAMN14538630, study PRJNA623070) | marine sediment metagenome | biome: marine biome [ENVO:00000428]; feature: marine pelagic biome [ENVO:01000023]; material: deep marine sediment [ENVO:00002113]; isolation source: pool of 5 deep marine... | reverse complement strand
AATGTCTCGTGTTTCTTCATAGCCTCTAAGATGCGGTCGAAGTCTCTGTGTCCAAAGATGACGTTGCGCCTCATGTACATGCTCGGCTTGGGCACCTGACTCACTAAGGGTTCAAAGGGCTGAATCCCGAACTCTTCGTATAGTTTGTTGTAGTCCTCTACCACTGTTTGCCCAAAGGGATCGAGCACTGTCTTCTTCACGCGTTCTGCCGACAACTCTTTATGGCTCCATCAGCCTGTTCGACTTGGAAGAACTCGAGCATCTCTTCTCATTAATCTTATGGTTTATGTCTCACCAATTCGCGGGCCGATACTAGTAGATGCCGGTCATCTAGAAGGAGAAAGTTCAGCCTCCTTCCCCCTGGCTTCTGAGCTTGGTTCGTCGATGAAGGAGATATTGGCTGTAATCAGTCCACGCTTTGAAGAAACCCTCGTCAAACTCCGTATTCAAAGGCTTCTTCGATAGTCTAATGAACCCCTCCTTTGCCTCTTCGATTCGCTGCCTGTCATAACTCTTAAGGTTGTACAGGAAGGGTTGGGGGGACGCGTGTCCTGTCTTCAAGGCCAGGATCATTCCCTTCAAGGCTTGAACGTACCCCCCAATCCACTCATCCTCCTCATTTTTGTCTACAACATTGTCCAAAACCTTCTCGGCTCTGCTCCACCGTCTCTTCTTCAGCAGGGGGAAAACGCGATAGATTGCCTTTAAGGAGAGTCGTCCATGAACTCCATGGATATCGTGGGTCCTTGCCAAGTGAACAATAAGTCCGTGTTCATTCTTGAACTCTCTCCCACAAAGTCTGCAGATAACCATTTTAGACACGAAGCTCAGATCTGCGGCGATCCACCAAAAGGCACCTAGACACTAGGTACATTTCTGCATAAATATACTTTGAGCCGAAGCTTCACGAATCAGACTGGGAACAGTGCGCGTTCCAGAAAGACTTAAGAAACATCGTGCCTATCTCATGCCGGGAAGTAGGTTCGACTGTTTGGTTTGACCCCGACGATTTTTCGCTGAGGCTAGAACAGCAAGCCTCTTGGCTTCGAACCTCTTGCTAAAGAGAGAATAGGAAGATGGAACAGCAAAGAGCCCGCTTTGAACCGCTCTCACTTGAGAAGTGCCCTGAGTGTGGAACTTCACTCCTCGTTCGTGATCAAGAGAGCGCCGAATTGGTGTGCACAAGTTGTGGCTTCGTCCTTGCCACAAGACTTCCAGATAGAGGTCCTGAGTGGCGAGCGTTTACCCCAGAGCAACGCCAGCAAAGAGCGCGGGCTGGAGCGCCGTACACACTTACTATTCACGATAAGGGACTTTCTACAAAAATCGACTGGCGCGATATACATGGTTTCTCTGCTGAGAAGAAGGCACAACTGCACCGTCTCCGTCGGTGGCAGAGGCGAAGCCGCGTTTCAGGCTCCAGACAGAGAACGCTAGCTTCCGCCTTGTCCGAGATGTATAGGATAGCTTCGCCGCTTAACCTGCCGAAGAACATCTTGGAGACGGCATCGGCCATATACAGAAAGGCCATCAAGAAAAACCTGAATCGCGGCAGATCCGTTCAAGGAATGGTCGTCGCTTCTGTGTACCTTGCTTGTCGAAGATGTGGACTCGTGAGAACTCTAGAGGAGATGGCTCAAGCTTCAGGCATCGGCAAGAAGGAGGTCGGGCGCTACTACCGCTTCTTGGTCAAAAGGCTCGGCGTTTCTGTCCTGCCTGTCAGGGCCGAGAATTACGTGACAAGGTTATGCAACGAACTCGCTCTTCACGGAAAGGTCGAAGAGATTACCTACAAGATTCTCAATGTAGCCAGAACGCTTAGATTAACATCTGGGAGAGGAGGTAAAGGAATGGCGGCCGCGACTAGCTACTTGGCTTCTACCGTCGTTGGCGAACGTAGGACCCAGCGAGAGATCGCGGAAGCCATGGACATAACGGAGGTCACTATACGAAATCGGTATAAGGAGCTTTTGGAACAACTCCAAGTAGTGGTCAGCCTATAGCAACATGTGTGCATAACGTTTCAAGCGTGTATTAGTAGACGGAGGTGTTGATTTAGTATGCCCGTTACCGCCACCGCAAAGGTCGGTCGGAATTTTCGAGTCACGATACCCAAAGAAGTAAGGGAACTCCTTGAGTTGGAAGAAGGCGATGAACTGCTCTTCTTCAAGACGAAGGGCTGGAAGAGGCGCGTCTGCTTCAGGAAGAGCTACGCCCGGTAGAAAAAAGACCGGTGATGGCTGCCTTCAATCTTCCTCTTTTCTAAGGTCGTTCTGAAGGTCTTGCCGCAGGTGGGGCAATCGAAAAGCCCTATCGTCAATTCTGTCCGCTTTCCTGTTTTGTCTGGTCGCCCAGCCATCGTCCACGTCTTCCGAGGTTGAGCGACTTCCCTATTGCACTCTGGGCATATCGCCACCGAGGGGCTCGACTTGGTTGACTTCAGCGCTGTAAAAGGTGTTGGTGATGGTGATTGAGTCAATACTAGCTTCTTCGGTCTCGTCACACAACCGATTCCAGCAAAGATTATGCGAAAAACGCTGATAGCATTATCATAAGCAGGTTTGTGATTTGATCGCCCATTGCAAGTTGAATGTAGTTCGCATGGCCCATGAGGAGGAGACCAGCACAGATAAAACATACGATGGCTATGGCGTACAGGAAATAGTCATATCTCATCTGAACTTCCCTCTCTGCAGTGGAGCATTGAATGCTCTTCCTATCTAACAAGGTTAAAGCACTACGGAATATGCGATCCAAAGCACAGCAAAACTCGTCAAAGGAGTTTCAGCGTCGTTCCACTTCATCATCACGTCAGTTCAGATCGGAGTCTCTCATCACTCAATAGAACTCTAGATTCGGCCGTTTTAAAATATCTTACCCTTCGCTCAGCTACGCGCACTAAATCAGAGGCGTTCTCGGCGAGTTTTTTCGGAGAAGGAAATCAGCATGTCGCACTAGGGATGATTCCCTAACCCTTGCTCAGAGAAGGGCCCGCCTTCTGTGAATGACGCAAACAGGATTGGTGGGCACGTTGAAGTTGCAAGCTTTTTAGCCTCTTAGTCCTCTTTAGAGACAGTGTAGACATGGCACTCTCAGAAGACACCCTCACGAAATACAGGCGCGCAGGAAAGATTGCACGAGAAGTTCGCGAAGAAGTAAGGAAAACGTTACGTGAAAGCATGCCGCTGATTGATGTTTGCGAAGAAGCGGAGTCCTTGATCCGCAAGAAGGGAGGAGCCCCAGCATTCCCATGCAATGTTTCTGTCAACGACGTATCGGCCCACTATACTTCTCCTCCAGGAGATAAGCAAAAGATTCCACGGAATTCTCTTGTGAAAGTTGATATAGGGGTTCATGTTGATGGCTATATCGCAGACACGGCCACAACGGTGTGTTTTGGTCCAGATTATGAACCCCTAGTCCATACCGCGGAACAAGCATTAAAGAAAGCCATGGAAATCCTTCGCCCAGGACTATCCATTTCAAAGTTCGGGTCGACCATCCAGAAGACCATCAAGAACCATGGATTCAGACCTGTTTCGAACCTCACCGGCCATTTGATCGGACGCTATGTCATACACGCGGGAAAATCACTACCGAACGTCTTCCACGTCTCGATGGCACGGGTGAAAGCCGGCGAGGTCTACGGCGTTGAACCCTTTGTCACACTGCCAGACGCCGCCGGGAAGATTCGAAGCGGCAAAGAGAGGCACATCTTCCGCTTTTCCAAGCGTAAATCTTTGAAGACGCTGCATGCGAAGCGACTTCTACGGTACATTCAAACGAATTTCAAAACGCTTCCTTTCACGGAAAGGTGGCTCCAAGAGTGTCTCCCACAGAATCGTTATAAGGAAGCGTTCTCGGAGCTCTTATCGTCCAAAAGTCTGATGTCTTATCCTGTCTTTGTAGAGGCTAGTGGACAACCGGTCGCTCAAGCGGAGCATACGGTCTTAATTGGGAAGAAGAGTTGTCTAGTCTTGACCTAACTCTTTTCTTTCTCTTTGACCTCACGGTAGATCGCGGAGATTAGCATCTTCTCGTCGCACTTTGGGCAGACCTCGGTCTCTTTAAAAATGTAGTCTCCTCTTTGGAAATCTCGAATGTTCTTCAAGTCGCATTTTTCGCAGATTATTGTTGTTATCACTTTTGGTGGCTCAAAAGGCAGGCGCACACCCCTTCGGCGTGTCTGCAATATCATGTAAGACGACAACGCCACCCCAGTGATTCCTAAGAACAAGAACCAGCTTCCCATGCCTACTTCATTGCTCCCGTAGTAGGAAATCGCTTGGTACAAGGCAGCAATAGATAAGACGAGTACAACAAGGACGATTACCACGAGTAATGACGAGACTCGTTTGACGGGGCCCTCTGCGGTTGCTTTCACACTTTTCCACCTACTGTCCAATGCCGATTGTGTTTCCTATGCCAGCGATGATAACTGAATCACCTTTCTTGGTTCTTTCTAGGATCAGATTCTTTATACGCTGTATGGCGTTGTCCGCCGCGTCGAAGATTTCTTTGCGCATTGGGGAAACGGCGTCTCCGATGTCTTCTTTAATGATCACCGCGTTCACCGGAATCTTGTACTTGACCAACGCCTCTTCGACTTTGAACTGCTCCACGCCAGGTCCGCCTATCGCGACCCCTACTCCTCCAGCGACTTCACCTGGTTTCTCGCCTTCAAGCTTTTGCGCAGCGTCAATCACCACGATTGTGGCGATCTTGCCTTTCTTCTCCTCGATTATCTGCTTGATCCCTTCACCTGGCTTCCCTAAGTTTCCACCAGGGCCTTCAGCTTTCAGCACGTAGGCCTTCCGTCCTTCTATCGGCACCGTTGCCACCACGATGTCTTTGGCTATCTTTTTCTTCTTGTGTTTGTTCATTAGCTTTGCAGCAATAAGCGGACCGGCCCCATCGCCTATGGGCTGCCCATCGGTAAAGGCCTTCAACGCGCTGGCGTACGCTTTGGCTTCTCGCATTATGAGCGGTAAGACCATCTGCAGTTGCATTATAATATAGAGGCTTAGCGTCTTCTTGCCCAGCAGGTAGAAGTGCCGTATCACTTTGTAGATGATGTTCAGCGCGAGGGCCGCCTCAAGGGTGTTCTCCAGATTGTTAATCTGGATGTCATCAGCTTCAGGGGCCATGAATTTGACTTCGTCCTTGAACCGTGTCTCTCGCACATCTAAGATGTGTTCTAACTTCCACACCACGCCTGCCGGGTCCATACTCTGCGGTGGTATCGCGATGTACTCCAAGAACTCGTTGATTTTCGCAGTTGGATCTTGTTTCGGCTTCCCTAGTTCGTTAACAGTCTCGATAGCAATCTTCTTTCCCTTGTCCCTCATGTATTTGAGTCGGTTGAGAGAGTTCTCAACTTCTCTCAGCATAACATACATTTGGATACGTTGTCCATAAAACATGAAGCCGACGAAGACTATTAACCAGGCCACTTGCAGGATCCAAGCCCAAATGTTGTCTTGTGGGAACAGCTGGAAAACTTCTGGGATCATTAGTCTACTCTCCTATGAACACAATATCTAGTTGGTAATAAACTTTGAGTATTCTCCTCTAGCTCGAGGAAGGCACAGAAGAGCATAGTGGTAATTGTCGTTTTTGTTTCAGAAGAGTCAGGAGTGCCCATTGATTAGTGGGGCTGCCAGCTTTCCCGGGTTCGCATGGCCGAAGACCACACTAAAACCGGAAACGGAGCACAGTTTAACTTCCGAGTTCGGAATGGGATCGGGTGGGTCCCGCGCCCTTTGGCCGGCAACCCCACTACTTGTGAAGACTTGCTACTCATTAAGTTTTCGAGAGCCTCCCCGCCGAGTGGCCAAGCAGGCGGGCTTGCACGTCTCGACCCGCGGTTTCCCCATGCTAGAAATCTATATATCCCGAGCCTGCAAAGTCTTGGCATGGTGGGGTCGTAGTCTAGCTACGGTTTATCCTCACGATAGACCGCTAGAGAGGAATGACGACGGGCTCCAGAACACAGCAACGGGTTTACGGACCATGTGGGATGAAGAACTTCTGGAGCGGTGAAGAAACCCGTAGGAACGGGAGATGAACTGTTCCGGGTAAAGGTCGTCGGTTCAAATCCGGCCGACCCCACCATCCAGATCTGAACTGGCTGCTTACGCCTAGTTCAGAAAAGGGAACTTCACAAAAAGAGGAGTCGGAGGCTAACGGTTATTGTTGCCTGAGTTCAAGGTAATCCGTCAACATCAGTATTCCTTGTATTATCAGAAATAACCCGACGATCCACTGCAAGAGCGTTGGAAATACAATCACCAAGACGCCGAAGATTATGCATATGATGGCTAGGATAGGTTTCGAGATCGTAATTCCCATCTTCTTTAGCCCTTTTTCAACGGCTTTTGCCACACGAATCACCCTCCACTTCTTTAACCATTAGAAGTGCCATAGCAATCGATATTTAAGATTTTCATACGCGCTTGGCGCCCAGAAGATATTAACGGCAAAGCCCTGCTTGATTATCTGAGGCATGCCACATGGAGATTCAACGTATCGAGGCCTATCTAGTGGTGCTCCGTTACCGCGAACCTTTTCGTATCGCTCCCAGCGTAAGCACCGAAAGTAGAAACGTTGTAGTCAAGATTCGAACAGATCATGAGATCATGGGCGTCGGAGAAGCTTCCCCTTCTGAGCGAGTGACTCAGGAGACTCAGGACACTGTTCTACAAACGCTGGATAGGATCTGCCCGTCTCTGATTGGAAGGTCTCCGTTGAGAATCGAACAGATCATTGAGTTAATGGAGAACAGCGTCGCAGGAAATCCAAGCGCCAAAGCAGCAGTTGACATGGCCTTGCATGATATCTTGGGAAAGAAAGCGCAGAGCTCCCTCTTCGAATTGCTTGGCGGCTTTCGAGACCACGTGCTAACCGACATCACTCTCAGTATAAAGGAGCCGGAGGAGATGGCTAGGGACGCCGCACGGGCTGTGGACCGCGACTTTCGAGCGCTCAAAGTGAAGGTTGGACTTGATCCGGAAGAAGACCTAGAACGAATCAGGATGATACGAGCGGCCGTGGATGAAGACATCGCAATCCGAATTGACGCCAATCAGGGCTGGACGCTGCGAGAAGCCATCAAAACCTTGGCCAAGCTGGAAGCTTTTGACATTGAACTAGTCGAGCAGCCAATAGCGGCCGAGGATGTCAAAGGCTTGAGACAACTACGGAAGGCTTCGTCCATTCCCATTATGGCCGATGAGAGCGTACACATTCCAAGTGATGCAATGCATCTAATAAAAGAGGAAGCAGTGGACTTGATCAACATCAAGCTCATGAAGTGCGGCGGACTCTGGAACGGAAAGAAAATCGCAACCGTAGCTGAAGCCGCCCACGTGCCTTGTATGATCGGTTGCATGGGCGAATCCGCCATCGGCATCTCAGCTGGAGTGCATCTAGCAGCAGCCCTTAGGAACATCAAATACGCCGACTTGGATTCGGACCTACTCCTTAAAGACAAGTTGGTTCATCAAGGAGGGGCAGAGCTGAAAGCCTCCGAAAGGATACCTCCAGACCACCCCGGTCTAGGTATCCTCACACTTGATGAGAGGCTTCTTGGCAAACCGGCGAGAGTCTACGAATAGTCAACCGCTACGCGATCAGTTCGAGACAATGTTCACGAGCACGTATGTCAAGTTCATCTGACCATACGCTCCATTTCAAGGCATGCATGCACATCGTAGATGCATGCACGGAGTGAAAATAACTCCTATGCCTACACGCACAGGCAACGGCCAAGTGGTATACGAGCTTGACACAGTACGCTCCACATGGAAGAATGGGGAAAGTGTGTCAGGACATTGCATGCATGCAAACGCGGAACGCTCTCGCATGGGAATTATTCGCTCCTGCGTAATATTTTGCGGAGAGAACACCGCTTTTAACGCCTGACGCTTATGTAATGGCGGCATAGGGAATGTTCGCACATACACTTTTGAAACGAATCCGAGGCATGTTTTCACTAGAACCCGAGAAGGAGAGGTTGTTCGTTGAACCCACAACAATTGAGGAAAGCCCCCTCTTTCTTAACATTCCTCACTGCTTTGGCTATTTGTCCACACTCAGCCAGGATACGCCTATTCCAGAAGAATGCCTAGTCTGTAAAAAACTGTTGGACTGCAGATATCTATCGAGCTAGGTTAACGTACCGGCGTACGAAGAGGTTGCCAAAACAAGAGAAATAATTGAAGGCTTCTTTTGATGGGGCGGCCCGGATTTGAACAGGGTGTCGAGAGTCCGAGACTCACAAAATAGCCCTAAACAGCAAAATAACCACAAATCTGCAATTTTTCAGAGATTTCTGCCTTCTGAACCTTCAATTGGCCGAAAGAACCACAGAGAGGCATGCGAATCGCATTCAGAAATTCTTGGATAGGAACTCCAAAGAATACACCAAGCAAGACTTGAGAACTCACTTGATGGGGATCAAAAAGACCATGAGTGCAAGCACCTACAAGAATGGGCCTGCTAGCTTCAAGAAATATTCTGGTATCTATCTGGGAATGGAGCACCCCGTGGATTCTTTCAAGTATCCAAGCAAAGATTCCTCCCCTATATCGGCGCCCAGCAAAGTTGAACTACAAAGTCCTTACACAACATTAGAAAGCCCAAGAGACAAGGCGTTGTTTCTCACGTTCGCAAGCTCTGGACTGAGGCACTCGGAGATGCCGTCGCTTGAGTTACAAGACCTAGACTTGGAGAACCCGCTGCTGATACCCAGAAAGCCCTCAAATCAAAGCAAGCATGTGTGGGTGAGCTTCTACGATGAAAAAGCAAAGAGAGACCTAGAAAAATGCCTTAGTGACCGCGAAGGTCAAGAGCCAAGACTGTTTCCAACAAGTGGCGACATGGTCTCTGCATATTCAAGAGGCAGGTCAAATCTCTGGAGTGAAGGTAGCCCCGCAAACCTTGAGAGATTGGTTCTGTGTTGAAATGGGCGCGCTTGCAGTACCAGATAGATACGTTGATGCCTTCTGCGGTCGAGTACCCAAATCGGTCTTGGCGAGGAACTACAAGGATTTCTCACCGGAAAAGCTGAAACGCGTATATGTTAGGGCTCAGTTGAAGGTGCTGAACTGACCTTGGTCTTTGTTCAGCGCGCATTTCATCGCAAGAAACAGCTGAAAGAAGGATGAGAAAGGGATAGCTTGCTCAAGCGCACTGTTTCCCGCTGTTGAGGGCCAAGCGTCTTGTGAGGAATAGCTGGAATGTTCCATAGATATGATCTTTATGTCCTCAACAGTTTCGGGCAACGGTCAGAGAAACGTAATATGACATGCGTCATATTTAAACGTTTATCAGAGGCCCACCAAGCATGTATCAAGAGGTTCCCGTTCATGATACTGCGATTGCAGCCTCAGCATCTTCGTCTATTGAAGGAGGAAGCGCAGAAAGTGCACCCAATTGAGGCTTGCGCCCTCCTGTTCGGGAAGACGACACAAAGAGAGGCTATTGTAGAAAAAGTTGTTGTGGCATCGAATAGGCTGGCGTCTGCCACCAAGTTCGAAATGAACCCCGAGGCTTTCGCGAAAGCTTACACCGAGGCAGAAAGAGATGGATTGGATTTCGTCGGGTTCTTTCATTCCCACTCGGCACCAGCCACGCCTTCGGCAGTCGATCTCAAATACATGAAACTTTGGGGAAGCGCGATATGGCTAATCTTATCTTCTGAGGATGGCAATCTAGCCGCATATCAGATTCGAAATGATAGCGTCAGAAAACTGGCAACAAAAGTTGCCGAGATCGTTTCCACTAGCTAGAATTGCATGCGTGCGGGCGCGCAAAACTAATACCTTGCGTTGCTTGGACTTTACAAACGGGAGGTGTGCCGACTTCTGCTGAGAGTCTTTAACACGTTGACCAGGAGATCAGAGCGCTTCATTCCGCGAGAGGGTAAGAAGGTCACGTTGTTCACTTGTGGCCCCTCCGTGTACAGGCGCCCTCATATTGGAAACTACAGGACGTTTCTCTACGAGGACTTGCTGCAACGCTACTTGGAACACTTAGGCTATGATGTGACTCGACTGATAACGTTGACTGACATTGAGGACAAAGCCATCATCGAAGCCCAGAAGGAAGACATCACCGTGAAAGAGTTAGCGGAGCGAAATCGCCGAATATTCATCGACGACATGAAGCTGCTACGAATGAAAAGCCCCACATACAGCGCGTGCATGATGGCGTGCTCTTCCACCGCCGTAGACGAAGTTGCGAAGCTTATCAAGACTCTGCTAGAGAAGGGTCAAGCCTATTACTACAAGCACCAGAGTCGGCGGAACGTGTATTTCGATCCTTTGCGCTTTGAAGGGTTCGGAAAACTGGCACATCTTGACATGCGCACGTGGCCCCAGACGAAACGCCGCTTCCACAAAGACACCTATCCAGGGACTCCTTGGAACAAGGGAGATTTCATTCTGTGGCATGGCTACAAGGAAGGTGACGTAGACTTCTGGAAAACCGCGATAGGAAAAGGGCGCCCCTCCTGGAACATTCAGGATGCAGCAACCATCGCCAAATACTTGGGGTTCACGGTTGATGTGGCCTGTGGAGGAATGGACAATCTGATCAGACATCACGACTACACCATCGCAATCATGGAAAGCGTTTCAGAAAGAGAGCTTGCCCACTACTGGCTTCACGGCCAACACCTCTTCGTTGATGGGCAGAAGATGTCCAAAAGCAGAGGCAACGTATACTACCCTGATGACTTGCTCAAGATGGGCTACACAGGCGACCATATCCGCTTCTTTCTTACCTACGGCCACTATAGAAACCGATTGAACTTCACGCTTGACGAGATGAAGAAGACGAGCGCAAAACTCGATGCCTTCCGGGGTATGGTTCGCCGGCTGAATACTGCCCATTCACCGACCTCCTGCGGAGACGCCAAGAAACTTGCTGAAGGGCTCACCACAGCGTTCGAACAGCACATGAACCATGATCTGAACGTGAAAGCCGCGTTTGACGACATCTTCTCGATAGTCAAGAAACTCGACCATATGAGAAGAAGTGGGAAGCTGAGCTCTGGTGATGCTCGGGTCGCTGAAGATAGACTGAGAGAAGTCGACTCCGTTCTCCAAATTGTCTACTAGCCTACGAGCATGGTACATGCATGCTACAAGAATACCTTAGAAATCGCACAGACCAAGACCCCCGACTATTCCCAATAAGCAAGAGGCATATGGTGGGGCTGCCCGGATTTGAACCGGGGTCCCGAGCGTCCGAGGCTCAGAGCCTAGACCTTTAGCGTTGCCAATGCTAGCCGACAGCCCCTAACGCGAGTAAGGAGCGGGTTTTTCTTTATAAGTGTTGAAAATAGGATGGATTCTTGGTTTCACAAAGAAAGAGGGAGAGAGATTAGGTCTTACTGCTTTGGCGTCTTTTCAAGTAATAGTAGACTACGGCTCCGACAACTATACCGACTACTACACCGATCACAATGATGATTTCCAGTGGGAATGGGGGCTGTGGTGCGACTTCTATATCTCTTGTAGTAGTACCCGTAAGTCCATCACTATCCACAATCTTTAGGGTGACCGTGTAGGTTTCAGGCTCGGTGTAAGTGTGGGTTGCAATAGGACTGGTTTCCGTGGTGTTTGTGCCGTCTCCAAAGTCCCAAAGATAGCTGACGATTGTTCCATCAGGATCGTCGCTGGCTGAAGCGTCAAAACTTACAATCTCCCCTGCAAGTGGCGCGGTGGGTGAGAATGTGAAGGTAGCAGTTGGAGCTTGCAGTAAAGTCAGCGTCACCGTGTTGTCCATGAACCTGTTGTTAGTAACGTTTGTTTCTCCAGGCACCTGGCTAGCTTCGGCGCTTATTTCGTAAGTCCCTTCAGTCACCCCGGTCGTGTCCCATGAAAGCGATACTACGTCGCTTTCTCCAGCACTCAATGATATGCCTGTTTCTGTACCTGCAACGGTATCGTCGTAGTAAGCCGTGACGCTGAAGACCTCGGTCTCGTTTCCTTGATTGAGAATAGTCACATCGATATACACCGTCTCGCCGACGTTCACGGAAGTCGGGGCCGCCGTGACTTGGGTAACAGCAATATCGTGT
>JABAOH010139596.1_pt2 | contig 12089 bp, 13 predicted proteins | sample 7062181 | NCBI WGS metagenome assembly JABAOH01 (sample SAMN14538630, study PRJNA623070) | marine sediment metagenome | biome: marine biome [ENVO:00000428]; feature: marine pelagic biome [ENVO:01000023]; material: deep marine sediment [ENVO:00002113]; isolation source: pool of 5 deep marine... | reverse complement strand
CGGGCCCTCTCAAGCTCTCGGTCAAAGTCCATTGGCGCCACACCAGAGCGTACGCATCATGCGCCCGGATCGGGGATGGTGACGGTCCTTTGGTCGTAAGGCACGAAACCGGCCTTCTGGTAGACCGCCAGCGCCGCCGGGTGGTCCAGCGTACAGGTGTGCACCCAGAGGCGCCGGGGTCGGCGGGACCACGCGGTGTCGACCGCCCAGTCGAGCATGTAGGGGCCGAGGCCGCGGCCCATGTAATCCCGGATGAGCCCGAAATATGCGAGCTCGACCTCTTCGTCCTGCCTGAAATCCAGTTCGGCATAGCCGGCGGGCGCGCCATCGCAGTACAGCACGTAGATCTCGACGCGGTCATCGCCGATGATCGCGACCAGCGACTCGTCGGACAGCTGATTGCGCTCGTACCAGCGCCAGGGCGCGCCGACCGCGTTGTAGAGATAGCGGTAGAAGCCGATGGTCGGCCGCTCCGCGCGCAGCAGCGCCACTTTCGAGCCGGTGCGCGGCAGCGGGGCCGGCGGCCGGGCAGGGGGGTCGCGCATTTCGAGGTAGGTGATCGTCACCTCGATTTCGTCGGTTGCTGCCTGCGGTGGGGCGACCAGCCATTTCGCCATGACTTCGCGGTCCTCCCGCGCATAACCGACGGCCGCATAGAAACCCGCGACCGGATTGCCGGCCCGGATCATCAGATCGACCTTGACCGCACCGAGCGCCTTCAGCCAGCCCTCGGCATGGGCCATGATCGCCCTGCCGAGACCGGCACCCCGCCGCTCCGGGGCGGTCGCGGCGTAATAAACCCACCCGCGGTGGCCGTCGTGTCCGGCCATAACCCCGGCGATGATGGCGCCGTCCTCCTCGATGACGAATATCTCGGATTGTGGCGCTGCGCGGGCTCGTGAGATGTCCGCGTCGGGATCGTTCCACGGGCGCACGAGGTCGCATGCCTTCCACAACGCGATCAGCCCGTCGACGTCGCCGTCCCGGATGGGGCGGATTTCGGCGGATGTCATGACGGCTCGACAGGCGAATCCGCGTGGCTGGCCCACTCCGTCCATGAACCGTCGAACACAGGGACCTCCTTTTGGCCGATCAGGTAAAGGCCGAGCGAGACGACGCAGGCGGTGACTCCGGAGCCGCAGCTCGTGAACATCGGCCGCTCGAGATCCACGCCGGCCGAATCGATCGCGCCGCGGATGACATCGGCCGGCGCCATCGTCTTGTCGTCGTTGAGAAACGAACCAAAGGGAAGGCTGATCGCGCCGGGCGCATGGCCGCTGCGCAGGCCCGGCCGCGGCTCCGGCTCGGTGCCGGCAAAGCGCCCGGCCGAGCGGGTGTCGATGAACTGCTCGCGTCCACTCTCGACACTGGCCCGTACCTGTCCGTAGTCGCGGACCAGGAGCGTGTTGACGCGGGCGGTGAAATGACGTTCCTGCGGGCGCACAGGCTCGTCGGAGACAGGCCGGCCCTCGGCCAGCCACTTGCCCATCCCGCCGTCCAGTACCGCGATGTCGTCGTGCCCGAACACCCGGAACATCCACCACACGCGGGCGGCGGCGGAGGCACCGGTGGTATCGTAGACGACGATGCGATTGCCGTCGCCAAGCCCCAGCTTGCGCACCCGCGCGGCGAACTTCTCCGGCGGCGGCAGCATGTGCGGCAGGTCCGAGTCGGTGTCCGCGATCTCGTCGATGTCGAAGAACACCGCGCCCGGGATGTGCTGCGCTTCGTATTCCTTACGCGGATTTCGCTTCGCCTGCGGCATGTGCCAGCTGCCGTCGACGACGCGCACGTCAGGCGCGTCCAGATGCCGTGCCAGCCACTCGGTCGAGACCAGCGCCTCCGGGTTAGAGTACGACATCAATTATTTCCCTTTTTCCTTTGAAAAATTGCATTTTTTTCGCATCACTATAAGCCCCCGACGGTGGCGCAACGATGTGATTGGAAACCGGTCTTCGCGGCTTCCTGCCATGATCGGACAGCCTTTCGAGCCCCAGTCCGAGGAGGCTGCAGAGCGTCCGCCCCGAAATGTAAGGTTGCCCGGCTGCCAGTCTGCGACATTTCACGCGTCGACCAGAACGACGTTGACGCGGCGGTTGCGCTTGCCCTTGTTCTCGATCTTGGACACGTCGACCGCGCCGATCTCGCCGGTCCGCGCGACGTGGGTGCCGCCGCAGGGCTGCAGGTCGGCGCCGGCGACCTCCATCAGCCGCACCCGGCCGGTGCCGCGCGGCGGCTGCACCGACATGGTGCGCACCAGATCGGGGCTGGCATCGAGCTCTTCGTCGGTGATCCAGCGATGTGACACTGTCCGGTCCTCGGCCACCAAGCGGTTCAGCGCCGCCACGATTTCGGCCTTGTCGAGCGTAGCCTCGCCCGTGTCGAAGTCGATCCGGCTTTTCTCTGCGCCGACCTGTGCCCCCGTGATGCGGCACGGCACGACGGCGCACACCAGATGCAACAGGCTGTGCATGCGCATGTGGCGGTAGCGCCGCTGCCAGTCGATGCGGGCGACCACCGGGGTACCGGTTGGCGGGGCCGCCACGTCGTCGGCGACCACGTGGACGACACCGCTGTCGTCGTCCTTGAGCGTATCCAGCACCTCGATCTCGGTTCCGTCGGACAGGGCGAGAACGCCGGTATCGCCAGGCTGGCCGCCGCCGGTGGGATAGAACACCGTGCGGTCAAGCACGATGCGGCCGGGCGCCGATGCGGTCACGGTCGCCGTGCACTCCTTCAGGTAGGAGTCTTCGCGGAACAGTTCCTCGGTCATGGCCGCGCCCTCAGTCCATCCATTTGGGCCACGGCAGGCCCTTCGAGCGCAGGAAATCCGGGTTGAACAGCTTCGACATGTAGCGCTGCCCGGAATCGCACAGCAGGGTGACGATGGTGTGGCCCGGCCCCATGTGCCTGGCGAGGCGGATCGCGCCGGCGACGTTGATGCCGCTGGAGCCGCCGAGGCACAGCCCCTCGTGCTGCAGCAGGTCGAAGACCACCGGCAGCGCCTCGGCGTCGGGGATCTGGAACGGCACGTCGACGATCACGTCCTCCAGGTTCGCCGTGACCCGCCCCTGGCCGATGCCCTCGGTGATCGAGTCGCCCTCCGACTTCAGCTCGCCATGGTGGTACCAGTTGTACAGCGCCGCGCCCATCGGGTCGGCAATGGCGATGACGACGTCCTTGTTGCGCTCTTTGAGGGCCATCGACACGCCGCCCAGCGTGCCGCCGGTGCCGACGGCGCAGACGAAGCCGTCGACCGTGCCGTCGGTCTGGTTCCAGATCTCCGGCCCGGTGGTCCGGTAATGGCCGTCGCGGTTGGCGACGTTGTCGAACTGGTTGGCCCAGATCGCGCCGTCCGGCTCCGTCTCCGCCAGCTCGGCGGCAAGCCGGCCGGAGACCTTGACATAGTTGTTGGGATCCTTGTACGGCACCGCCGGAACCTGGCGCAGCTCCGCCCCGGCGAGCCGGAGCATGTCCTTCTTCTCCTGGGTCTGGGTCTCCGGGATGACGATGACCGTCCGGTAGCCGCGCGCGTTGCCGACGAGCGCGAGCCCGATGCCGGTGTTGCCCGCCGTGCCCTCGACGATCACGCCGCCGGGTCGCAGCGTACCGCGCCGTTCTGCGTCCTCGATAATCGCCAGGGCTGCGCGGTCCTTCACCGACCCGCCCGGGTTGAGGAATTCCGCCTTGCCGAGGATCGTGCAGCCGGTGAGCTCCGAAGCCTGGCGCAGCTTGATCAGCGGCGTGTTGCCGATGGTGTCGGTGAATCCGTCGCGAATGTCCATGAGTGCCGTGTTGTTCTTGTGGAAGGCCCGCCCCGGGGCAGGAAACTAGACCGCGGGGATGGTCGAATCAAGCGCGGCCGGCGGCCGGTCGCAGCATGGACCTGAGCAGGTTTCGAGGTTTGTCTGCGGATTTGCATGCATGATGTCTGGATTCCGCTCGCCTGCCGATCCGAGTGGCCGGAATGAATCATCCTGGTTCGATATTGTCGCTGCGCGCAAATCGCGACATCCACCTCCCGAGTCCCTCCTCACCTTCGCGTTACAAAAGTGGTCCCGATCTGAGCGTNNACATGTCCGAGCAAACACCGCCAAGCTCTGTCCAGCTTTCCGTATGATGCATGACCTGTTATTCTCAAACCGGGCCTAGCAAAATATGGCCGAACAGGACAGCGGACAATGGAGAGGAGGCTTGCGGCTATTTTGGCCGCTGACGTTGTCGGCTACAGCCGTCTCATGGGTGAAGACGAGGCGGGAACGCTCGCTGCGATCAACAGCCGCCTCGAAGATCTCATCAAACCAAAAATCGCTGAGTTTCACGGGCGCATTGTAAAACTTATGGGTGATGGGGCGCTGGTTGAATTCCCCAGCGTCGTCGAAGCCGTCCAATGCGCTGTGGAGATTCAGAAGGCCGTCGCTGCTAATCGCCATCCGGCCCGCGGTCATCGCCCGCTAACCTACCGGATTGGAATCAATCTGGGCGATGTGATCGCCGAGGCGGACGATATTTTCGGTGACGGCGTCAACGTCGCAGCACGTCTCGAATCACTGGCCAAACCCGGAGGCATCTGCCTTTCACACAATGTCTACGACCAAGTGCGCGACAAGCTGAGTCTTGATTTCGAAGATATGGGCGAGGTCAAGATGAAGAACATCGCAAGGTCCATTCGCGCGTACCAGATTCGGCTGGATACGGGCGGAGCACCGCGCGCGAAAGGGGCCAGTCGTTCAGCCTGGCGATATGGCATTGCGGTTGCGTCTGTGGTGATGGTCGCTTTGACGTCGTCCGCCGCTGTCTGGCTCTTGCGGTCCCAAGATATCAGTCGTCCGCCGGTTCCAATGCGAGCCGAGCGGCCGGCCATCGCCGTACTGCCGTTTGAAAATCTTGGCGGCGACCCGGACCAGGAATATTTCGCCGACGGCATCACCGACGACCTGATCACGGATCTGTCGCGTGTTTCCGGGCTGTTGGTAATAGCCCGCAATTCCAGTTTTGCCTACAAAGGAAAGACCGTCAGTTTGCAGCAGGTCGGTGAGCAGTTGGGCGTGCGGTACGTGCTTGAGGGCAGCACCCGCCGGTCGGATGACCGCGTGCGGATCAACGCTCAGCTGGTCGATACGACGAACGGCCTCCATCTCTGGGCCGAGCGGTTCGACAGTGACATCACCGATGTCTTCGCTCTTCAGGACGAGGTGGCCCGTAAGATCGTCGATGCCTTAGCAATTCAACTTACAGATAGCGACCGCGAGAGGCTGAGCCGCAGCGCCGAAACCAACCCAGACGCCTACGATCTGCTGCTTCGGGGACTGGAGCGTTTGCGACGGTTTACGTCCGAGGACATACAGGAAGCGCGCCGCTTCTTCGCACGGGCCATTGCGTTGGATCCCGGCTACGCGCGTGCCCATGCCGACACTGCGATAAGTCACTTGCTGGATATTAGTCTTGGCTTGACCGACGATCCTGACGCATCGCTCGGAGAAGCCCGATCGCAGGCCCAGCATGCGCTCGCACTGGACCCGGCGGTGCGCGAGGTGCACTTTGCCCTGGCCAGTGTTCATTTGCGGTATGGTCGCCACGGTCAGGCACTCGACGCCGCGCGCACGGCAATATCGGTCGATCCCAATTATGCCGATGCGCACGCCCAGCTGGCGTGGATATTGGCGTATTCCGGCCAGCCGGATGACGGCGTGGCGTTGATTCACAGGGCTATGCGACTCAATCCGCATCATTCCTACTTCTTTGATGCGATTCTCGGTCAGATCTATTTCCATTTGCGGCGATATGACGAGGCGGCGGACACGCTGGAGCGAGCGCTGGAGAGAAATCAGAATTTCCTGCTTGCCCGGCAGTACCTGGTCGCGACGTATGGCCGAATGGGCAAAATCGAGGACGCCGAGTGGGAGGTGGAAGAGCTGCTGACCCTGAAGCCCGAATTTTCAATTCCATCAGAACGGGCGGAAGCGCCGTACCGCAATTCGGACGATCTGGAGTTTTACCTGGAGGGCCTTCGCTTGGCCGGTCTTCCGATGTGATTCGAAGCTAGGAGACGCAATATGTGCAGGAGGCTAATCGTGCTTGTCGCCTTGCTCATTTCCGTCGTCGGCGTTACTGCCGGCCGCGAGGCCAAGTCTCCGAAACGCGCCGAGATTGCGCCGCCACCGGGTAGCACTTTGACCGCTCTTGTTTCCGGCTATTATTTCCGCAGCGAGGGCACCCGTGCCATGCAGGACGACGACGCGTCAAATCCGGGTTTGCTATGGGTCGACCAAGGCAGAGACATCTGGTCAACGGTCGAGGGTAAGGTCGGCAAGGCCTGCGTCGACTGCCACGACAGCGCTCAAGATTCGATGCGGGAGGCCGGCGTATCGTATCCAAAGTACGATCTTTCGACCGGTAAGCTGATTAATCTCGAACAGCGGATCAATCGCTGTCGGACGGAAAACATGCAGGCTCCGGCATGGCGGTGGGAGTCGGATGAGTTGCTTGCGATTACCGCATACGTGCGCCATCAGTCGCGCGGATTACCAATGAATGTAAGGATCGACGAGAAGGCGCGGCCGTTTTTCGAGCAGGGCAAGGCGCTGTTCTATCGGCGGCTGGGCCAGCTCGATATGAGCTGTGCGCAGTGCCATGAAGAACATACGGACAAGCTCCTTCGCGCAAACCTGCTCAGTCAGGCGCATATCAACGGTTATCCATTGTTTTCTCTGGGATATCAGCGCGTCATTTCGCTGCACGAAGTGTTCCGTCACTGTAATGAACGCCTGCGGGCGACCCCNNGCGGGCGACCCCTTATGATTTCGGTGCGCCGGAATATGTAAACCTCGAACTGTATATGGCTTGGCGCGGCAGCGGTCTGCCGATTGAAACCCCTGCTGTGCGTTAGACCTCCACGCTCGAGTGAAGGTGCATTCACGACGAACGCAAAACGGCGGCTCGCGATCGAGCCGCCGCCTTCAATTCCGGGCGCCGCTTGGGGGGGCGCCCGGTTTGCCTTCAGGGAATGCGCGTCAGGCCTGCTTGACCTTGCAGGTCTTGAGGCCGAACGGCAGGTAGGCCGGGCACCAGCCGATCACGCCAGTGATCAGCGGCACCACGCCGACCCAGCCCCAGACGGCCAGCTCATGGCTGCTGAGAAGGGCGAAGGCGATCGCGCCGAGGCCGACAAGGATGCGCAGGATGCGGTCGATGCCGCCAACGTTCTGAGTCATGGGTCGTCCCTTTCGTGTTGTCTTGCGGCCTTTTGAGGGCCGCCGTGGTGCGAATTACGGGGCCGAGCATAGCGAAGGGCGACGGGCCGCTCCGTGACTTACTCACAAAGCCGAAGGTTTTTCGAAATACTCGCAGTTTACCTCAGGCGGCATCGCCGAGCGCCTGCAGCGCCGCCCGATCGGTCACCGTGATGCGGCCGCGCGACAGGGTGACGAGACCCTTGCGCTCGAACTCCTTGAGCTGGCGGCTGACCACTTCGCGCGCGGTGCCGAGCTCGACGGCGACGGCCTGGTGCGTGGCGTCGAGGGTGCCGCCGGCACCGGCATGCTCGACGAGGAACCGCGCCAGGCGCAGGTCGATGCGGCCGAAGGCGACCTCCTCGACGAGCAGCATGAGGTCGGCGATCCGCGAGCCGTAGGTCATGAAGACGAAGTCGCGCAGGACCGTCGAGCGGCCTAGCAGCTCGCGGAAGGTGCCGGCCGGGATGGCGACCGCGCGCACGGCGCTCTCGGTCACGGCCTCCGCGGAATACGCCTCGTGCGCCAGCAGGCAGGCGGTGGTCAGCACGCAGGTCTCGCCGGGATCGACCCGGTAGAGGACGATTTCACGGCCCGATTCCGCGGTCATCTGCACCCGCACGGAGCCGTCGAGCACCAGCAGGTAGTTTTGACACTCGTCGCCGCCACGGAACACGGTCTCGCCGGCTGGCAGGGCGACGATCCGCGATCGCGCCTCGAGGGACTTGCGCGCGTCGGGCTCCAGCTTCGCGAGGGCGGGGAATCGGGCGATCCAGTTCTCGTTCATGCGGCGACTCGGTTCCGACGACGACCGTGCCACGATAGCCACGGTCCGCAAACCGATAAAGAGAGGCTGCGGGGCGGGGCGCCGAAACGCGCAGAAAACCCTAACGTATGGGCTCGTTCCATGCATTCCGCCGCGGAATGGGCGTCAGTTTCCAACCGAATCGCGTGCGGCGCTGAGGTCGCGGTGGATCGCTGCCGCGGCATTCTTGCCGGCGCCGGCGGCGAGGATCACCGTCGCGGCGCCGGTCACGACGTCGCCGCCGGCATAGATGCGGGCCTGGCTCGTCCGGCCGTCCGTCTCGTCGGCGACGAGGCAGCCCCATTTGTCGGTCTCCAGCCCGGTGGTGCTGCTCAGCAACAGTGGGTTGGGGGTGGTGCCGATCGACAGCACGACGTTGTCGACGGGCAGCACGAACTCGCTGCCCGCTACCGGGACCGGCCGCGCGCGTCCCGATTCGTCCGGCTCGCCGAGTTCCATGACCTGGCATTTGAGGCCGGTGACCCAGCCCTCGTCGTTGCCCAGCACCTCGATCGGGTTGGTCAGCCAGTGGAACTCGACGCCTTCCTCGATGGCGTGGTGGTACTCCTCGATGCGGGCGGTCATCTCCGCCTCGCTGCGGCGGTAGACGATCAAACCCTGTTCGGCGCCCATGCGCAGGGCTGAGCGCACGGTGTCCATCGCCGTGTTGCCGGCGCCGATCACGGCGACCCGCTTGCCGACCTTCATCGGCGTGTCGGAGGTGGGAAAATCGTAGGCCCGCATCAGGTTGATGCGCGTGAGGAACTCGTTGGCCGAAAACACGCCGTTCAGATTCTCGCCGGGGATGCCGAGGAACTTCGGCAGCCCGGCGCCGGTGCCGATGAAGACCGCGGCGAAGCCCATCTTTTCGAGCAGGTCGTCGAGGGCGATGGTCTTGCCGACGATGACGTTGGTGACGATCTCGACGCCACGCATCTTCAGCACGTCGATCTCCCAGTCGAGCACGGTGTTGGGCAGGCGGAACTCCGGGATGCCGTAGCGCAGCACCCCGCCCGCGGCGTGCAGGGCCTCGAACACCGTTACGCGGTAACCCATATCGGCGAGTTGGCCGGCGCAGACCAATCCGGCCGGGCCGGAACCGATCACCGCGACCTTCTCGTCGCGCCACGGCTGCCGGGCGTCGCCATTGGCCGGCCGGCCGCGTTCCCAGTCGGCGACGAACCGTTCCAGATGCCCGATGGCCGCGGCGTTGAAGCGGCTGTTCATGTGGCAGCGCTCCTCGCACTGGCTCTCCTGCGGGCAGACCCGGCCGCAGATCGCCGGCAGCGGGTTGGCGCCGCGCAGGATCTCGGCGGCCTTCGCGAGGTCGCCGGCGGCGATGGCGTGGATGAAATCCGGGATCGGGATGCGCACCGGGCAGCCCTCGACGCAGACCGCGTCCTGGCAGCGCAGGCAGCGTTCGGCCTCGAACATGGCCCGCTGCAGGTCGTAGCCCTCGTTGACCTCGAGGAAGTCATGGGCGCGCACGCCGGGATCGCGCTGCGGCATCGGCGTCTTGTCGGATCGCTTGACCGGCATCAGGCTCCTCCCGCCGCGCGTTGGCAGGCCGTGGTCTGCCGCTCGGCGGCCTCGTGTTCCAGATCGACGTACATCTTGTTGCGCCGGACCGCCTCGGTGAAATCCACCGCATGGGCGTCGAAGAACGGACCGTCGACGCAGGCGAACTTGACCTCGTTGCCGACGGTGACACGGCAGCCACCGCACATGCCGGTGCCGTCGATCATCAGCGGATCCATCGACACCAGCGTCTCGATATGNNCTCGATATGGGCGGCGCTCGTGGTTTCGGCGACGGCGCGCATCATCGGCATCGGGCCGATCGCGACCACCCGGTCCGGCCGGCCCGGACCGTCTCCGTCGATCAGCTGTTGCAGGCGTTCGGTGACGAACCCCTTGAACCCGGCCGAGCCGTCATCGGTGCACAGCTCGACATCACCACAGACGGCGTGCAATTCGTCGGTCAGGATCAACAGATCCTTCTGGCGGGCGCCGACGATCGCCGTCGTCCGGTCGCCGCGCTGGGTCAGCTCGCGCATCAGGCACAGCAGCGCCGCCGCGCCGAAGCCGCCGCCGACGCCGACGACATGGCCGCCGGCCGGGATCTCGGGCGCGGTGCCCAGTGGGCCGACCAAGTCGAGGATTTCGTCACCCTCGCTGAGCGCCGACAGCATGCGCGTGGTGACGCCGACCGCCTGGACCACGATCGTCAATTCGCCCTTGGCGGCGTCGTAATCGGCAATGGTCAGCGGGATGCGCTCTCCGTTCTCGTGAACGCGAAGAATGACGAATTGGCCCGGCCGCGCCGCCGACGCAATCATCGGCGCGTCGACGACGAACAGGGTGGTGACCGGGGTCAGCGGACGTTTCGTGAGGATCCGTGCCATCGCTCACAAACCCTCCTGCCCGTGCATCAGCTTCAGCCGCCGCCAGCGCCGGCCCACTTCTTTCTCGATGGATGCAAGCCGGTCTGCGTTGTCGGGCGCAAGCAGGTGCTTGGTCTTGCCCATGAGCCCGAGCCAGTCGGCGACCGGCCGGCGGCGGCCGATGGCGTCCGGATCATAGGTCAACGTGGTGTTGCCGTTTTCCACCTCGTAGAGCGGGAAAAAACAGCAGTCGATGGCGGCCTGCAGGACCTCCTCTGCGGCATCGTCGGTGGTGCGCCAGTTCAGTGGGCAGAACGACAACACCTTGCCGTAGACCATCCCCTCGCGTTTGGCGTACCACTGCGCCTTGGCGACCTTGCGCATGAAGTCCTCGGGATAGCCTTCGCTCGCGGTGAATACGTAGGGCAGGTGGCAGGCGGCGAAGATCTGCGCCGTGTCCTTGTGGTGGAAGGCCTTGCCGACCCGGGCCTCGCCGACTTCGCTGGTCGCCGTGCGGTGGCCCATCGGCGTTGCGTAGGACAGCTGGGCGCCGGTGTTCATGTAGCCCTGGTTGTCGTACTCCAGGATGATCATGCGGTGGTTGCGGTTGGCGGCGCCGAGCGCCGGGCCCATGCCGATGTCCATGCCGCCGTCGCCGGTGACCATCATGAAGGTGATGTCGGGCGAGCCGGGCAGCTCGCCGCGGCGCATGCGCTCGAGATACATCTCGACCAGCCCCGACAGCGTCGCCGCGCCGTTCTGGAACAGGTTGTGGATGTAGGTGACGCGGTGCGCCGTGTGCGGGTATCCGGTTGTCACCACCATGGCACATCCGGTCTGGAACAGCACGACGAGATCGCCCTCGAGGATGCTGTAGGCCTGATGCAGCACCGGGAAGATGCCGCAACCGGGGCAACCGCCGTGGCCGGGCGCGACTCGGCACGGCACCGCGGTCATCGCCCACAACGGCTCGAGCTCGACCTTGAGGCGGCCGGTCCCTGGATCTTCGGTGACCTTGGCCATGCCCCGCGAGACTTCCTCGGCGGTGATCGGCGGCAGCCCTGGCAACGGTTTCTGCTTGGGGTCGCCGGCATAGACACCGTGATAGGCGAACGGCTTGTCGACAGATCCCTGCGCCGCCGCCTCAAGGACCTCGACAAAGAACTGCTCGGCGTCCGCGTCGTAGAAATCGCGGCCGCCGAGACCGTAGACACGGTTGAGCACCAGCGTGCGGTTGTCCGGATCCTGCTGCAGTGCAGCCCGGATCTCGAGGGCAAGGTTGCCGTTGCCGGCGCCGTAGGAGTCGCCGCGATCCCCGACCAGTACCGCGCGCACGTTCCGGAGCAGCGTACGCAGCTCGTCGCCGGGGAACGGCCGCAGCGCGTTGAGCGAGACGACACCGACCCGCTTGCCCTCGTCACGCAGCCGGTCGGCGACCTCCTTCGCAGTCTCGGCGGCCGAGTTGAGCAGCACGACCGCGGCTTCGGCGTCCTCCATGCGATACGCGTCGATCAGCGGGTAGCTGCGACCGGTCAGGGTCGCCAACTCGTCCAGGACCTCGGGGATGACGCGCTTGGCGGCCTCCATCGCCTCCGTCAGCTGCATCTTGTTGTTGATCAGGTCCGGGTCGTTCATGTAGGGGCCGAACGTCACTGGCTGCGCAGGATCG
>JABAOH010001198.1_pt2 | contig 12094 bp, 7 predicted proteins | sample 7062181 | NCBI WGS metagenome assembly JABAOH01 (sample SAMN14538630, study PRJNA623070) | marine sediment metagenome | biome: marine biome [ENVO:00000428]; feature: marine pelagic biome [ENVO:01000023]; material: deep marine sediment [ENVO:00002113]; isolation source: pool of 5 deep marine... | reverse complement strand
CCTACACATTTATCAGGCCCCTACACATTAATCAAGCCCCTACACATGAATCAAGCCCCTACAAATACTTCTACTTCAAGATTTTCATCGCTCTGTCGATGTCTGAAACATCAAGAATCACCGCGGTGGTCCCTGCTTTCTTGCCAATCGTTCCATAGCAATACTCGATGTTTATTCCCTTGTTTCCCAGCTTGGAGGCAACTTCAGCTAAAGCTCCGGGTCTGTTTTCGAGCTCAACCTTGAGGACATCCCGCAAATCTGTCGTATAATCCGCCTTGGATAGCACTTTCATCGCTTTGTTAGTATTTTTCACATAAAGCTTGGCCGTATCCTGGAAGACCCCGATGGCCTCGATGTTAATTTTATTCTCGGCCAAGTAACTGCACAGCTCTCCTAAAGTGCTAGGGCGGTTTTCTAGGACGACAAAAATCTCAGTGATTTTTTCCATGTTTTCCCCCATGATTTTTTTGGATTTTCATGTTTATATTAATTAATCCTTTCCAGGATTTCCACAAAAATGTTAACCATAGACCAGCGGGGTCAGACTTGCAAAACTTGCAAAGCTTGAATTTTTAAGCATTAATCAAATGATATTAAAGCTAAAAATATGAGATAAACAAAAAAATGCAAGTTTTGCAAGTCTGACCCCAATCATTTTCAATTATTTTTCTCTAGCAAAGGTTTTTAAATACTGGGCCCGAAAATAGGCATCAGCCTCGCCAATGCCTTTAAAAGTTAGTTCTTGTTTTTTAAAAGAAAGCTCTCCTTTGAAATCATCGATCACTGCATTTTGATGCTCATCCATCCATGCTTCGACCTCGCTAAGAAGGCCTTTTATAACCTCGAATTTCTGCTCATAGAGTATAGTACAGACTTGAACCGCTGAAGCTCCTGCCAGAATTTGTTTAATCACATCTTCAGCTTTACGCACTCCTCCAGAGGAAGCTACATCACAATCAACTCGGCCAGCCAAAAGAGCCACCCATCTAAGGGATTGATAAAAATTTCCTTTGCCGATTAGGTTACTTGTCTTGAGGTTTTTCACATCAATATCAGGCTCAACAAACCAGTTGAATAGGACAAGAGCATCACAGCCAGCTCTTGCCAGCTTATATCCTAAGTTTGGAATAGAAGTAAGCTGTGACATCAATTTTACAGCCACCGGGATAGAAACAGCCTTTTTTACTTCATTGAGGATCTTCAGATGATACTCCTCGTACTCTTTGCCAGGGGAGTCAAGGCCGATGGGAAGAAAATATATATTTAGCTCCAGCCCGTCAGCCCCAGCTTTCTGCAATTGCCGAGCAAAGCTTGGCCAAAGCCTCGGTGATTGACAGTTGATGCTGGCTATTACCGGGATATCGATCTCCTTTTTTACATCCTCGATCATCTGACATGTCTTCTCTGGAGCATATTCTAACAATCCCCCTCTTCTCAAATAATCAAGGGCTTCAGGATATATAAGGCCCTCTTTTCCTTCCTCATCTTCTTCTATCAGGAATTGTTCCTCAAACAAGGATTTCAGGACAACTGCTCCTACACCTGCTTCATAACAGCGAATGATACCTTCCTTGGTTTTTGTCAAATCACTGCTGGAAACGACTATCGGATTTCGGAGATTTAATCCCATATAAGATGTGGCCAAATCAGCCATACTCTCCTCCTTTATTTTATCTCGAATTTTATCTGGTCGGGAATGAAAAGTGAGGGCACTCGGTGTTTCATCAACTCATTATTGATCTCTTTAACTGTTTGGCTTAAATATTGATTCGTTTCAGCCATGCCAAATTTGAACTCTTTCTCCAGCTCATCATAATATTTCACCTGTGCCTTTGTGGGCGCTGCATGCGCTCCATCTATGGCACCGAAAAGACTCCTCAGCCTTTCCCCGAGACGCGCCTCTTCACTCATACGAGAGCCACCTTCAGGACGGGCTAGAATTTTTTGAATGGATTTAATTTTCTCTAAATGCTTATCCACAGCTTCCATAAGCTCTTTCGGAAATCTTTCCTCCTGTTTTTTAATGGTTTTTTTCCGCGCCTCAAGCTGCTCCTTGAGCGAATCCAGAGCGCCAAGTGCATCGTTTACAAAAGACTGCATGTCCCTAATTCTGCTGGTATACAATAGCTGGAGAGCAAGGTCATCTGAGGAAACATTGACCGTAGGATCAAGCTGGACTTGTACAGGCTTTTCATAGATTTGATCTTTTAAAGTAAGCCGGACCGAATAAATATCAGTTAAAACCTGTGGTCCTCTGGGACCTCTCCCAAAAAAATCCTCTTCGCGTCTGCGCTCTCGACGAGGGCGCGCAGCCTCGAAGCGGAGATCCCAGGCAGTACGGTTCAGACCAGCTTCTCTTGGAAAATTTTTCAGCTCCCTGATGACTTTTCCTGTTTTATCCAGGATCTCGATCTTTATTTCCGCTTTATTATCCAACTTTTCTTCGAGGTAGTAGGTGACAAGTGCACCATAGGAAGGATTGGGTCCTCTGAAAACCTTATCCCCTATTCCATAGCGCGTTGGCTTAGATGTATGGCGCGTTGCTCGCCGAATCGTGAAAAGGTGTGCTGGCTTTTTAAGGATATCCGAAGATAACTCCTGAAGGAATGAAACATCATCAAGTATCCAGATGCTTCTTCCGTGTGTTCCAAGGATGATATCGTTCTCTCTGGGATGAACTATGATCTCGTGCACGGAAACCGAGGGCAGGTTTTTCATGTTAAGACTCATCCATTGATTTCCACCTGTAAATGAGATATAAAGTCCCAACTCAGTTCCTGCGTAAATGATATTCGAATTCTTGGGATCCTCCCTTAATACCCAGACATAGGCTGTCTTAGGAAGGTCTCCTGTGATATTTTTCCATGATCGGCCAAAATCTGTTGTTTTGTACACATAAGGACCAAAATCATCGAGCATATGTCGGTCAAAACTACAATAGGCCACTCCCGCGGATGTGCGGGATGGCTCTACATGAGACACTGGCGAAAAGGGCGGCAGCCCAGGAACCTTATCGACAACATTTTTCCATGACTCGCCTCCATTCACCGATACATGAAGGTTGCCATCATCGGTACCTGCCCAGAGGACTCCGGGTTGAATCGGCGATTCCGCGAGGCTGATTATGGTACAGTGGAATTCTGCCGTGGTGTTTTCTGGCCAGGCTGGTTCACCAGCAGTTTTCTGCTTTTCCGGGTCGTTCGTAGTCAAGTCGGCACTTATAACCTCCCAGTTAGAGCCAAAATCATCGGATTTAAACACAACGTTTCCCCCAACATATATTGTTTCCGGGTTGTGAGGCGAGGGGATGATAGGTGCATTCCAGTGGAACCTGTACTTAAGTACAGAAGCTGGCCCTCCATCTGACCGCCGCGCCTGAGGACTGACATTCTGCTGCTCACGAGTCCTCATGTCTGTTCTCATCACATTCCCCCCTTGAGACTCGGTTAAGAAAATCTCTGGATTATTAGGGTGGGCGACGATATGAAAACCGTCGCCAAAGCTGATCATCCTCCAATCGTCATTTAAAATTCCAAAGGGTTCTTTGTTACGGCTCGGCCCATACCAAGTACCGTTATCCTGAAGTCCTCCACCAACATAATAAAAAGGTTGGCGGTTATCGGCATATATCTGATAGAACTGGCCCACAGGGAAGTTATTGACATACTCCCAGCTTTTTCCTCTATCGTAGGAGACACAAATGCCCCCATCCTGCCCTTGCCACAGACGGTCCGGGTTCTCGGGATCAATCCAAAGAGAATGAAAATCAACATGGGTGGAGGGTGATATACGTTTGAAACTTTTGCCTCCGTCTATGGAAAGGAGAAGCCTCCCGGATACAGCATAAACCCGGTTTTCGTCAGCAGGATCGACTCTCAGGTCAGTATAGTAAAAGCCTCGGGAGACAATCTGAGTATCCTTGGAGACCTGTTGGAATGTCTCTCCTCTATCATCAGAGCGATAAAGAGTTCCTTCCTTAGATGCAGTCATCACATAGACCACCTCAGGATTGCTTTGGGAGACTTTAATCCCGATTCGGCCCACAAGTTCTGGCAGTCCCTTGGTAACTTTGTGCCAAGTCCGACCTCCATCTATCGACCTGTAAACACCGCCTTTTTCGTCCCCGCTGGTAAAAGTCCAGGGTTTTCGCTCAAAAAACCATAAAGCAGCGTAAACGATGTTGGGATTTTGGGGATTGATATCCATGTCAGCCACCCCGTGGCGCTCATCTGTGTAAAGGACTTTTTCCCATGTCTTTCCTCCGTCTGCAGACATAAACACTCCTCGCATTTTATTAGGGCCAAAAGCATGTCCCAGAGCACCAACATAGATGATGTTTGGATTTTTAGGATTAATGACGATACGCGAGATGCGCTCTGTATCCTGGAGTCCCATATGCCACCAGGTTTTTCCTCCATCCGTTGATTTATAAACTCCGTTTCCAAAGGAAATGCTGTTGCGAACATTTGCCTCCCCAGTTCCGGCATAGATCACGTCTGGATTGCCGGGCTCGAGAGCCAAGTCTCCTATGGAGGCCACTGGCTGCTCGTCAAAAATCGGCTTCCAGGTTATGCCGCCGTTCGTTGTTTTCCAGATTCCGCCTGATGCAGTCCCCACGTAAACAATATTTGGATTTCCGGACACGCCTTCGATATCAGTTGTCCGGCCCATCATATTAGCTGGACCGATGTTTCGCCATTCAAGATGCTTAAAAAGAGCTGGATTAATAGTTCCTTTCTTCGCTGGAGTACTTTCGCGCTGACTCCGGGCCACTGCCATCTGTAAAGCCAAAGCAACTATGAATAAAAGAACAATGCCTCTCTTAAAATTTCGAATTATCATAATAATCCTCCTTTCATAAGATTGCTTCGCCCCTGGGAAGCTCGAAATAACATATGCGAATAATCATTTAATGTATCCAAAAAATGGGGCCTAAAAATGGGGCCTGGCCCCATTTTTTCACATTTTTTCACATTTTTTCATCATTTTTTATATTTAATCAAAGATTTTATTCGGATTAAGAATAAGGTTAGGATCAAAGAGATTCTTTATCCCTTTCATCAGCCGAATCTCTTCCTCATCCAGAACATAAGAGAGAAACGGCTTTTTTACTATCCCGATGCCGTGTTCGCCAGAAATCGCACCTCCCCTGGTTTTAGAGTCCTTGTACAAATCCTGACGTACCTTAACAATCTTCTCCTTCCATTCCTCTTTCGGAACCGGGATGATTTTTCCATTCTCGAGGCGCGCCTTCATGATATGAGTATGAACGTTTCCATCCGCAGCATGGCCAAACGTAGGAAGCCAGATTCCGTACTTCTTAGAGGTTTCATGAACTTTTCTCACATGTTTCGAAACCTCAGCCCTGGGAACAACTATATCAAGAATTTCAATCGTATGAGCTTTTATTGCTTCGTAAATTTTACTGCGGATATCCAAGACATTCTTCTGTTTTTCAGGACTATCTGCCACATAAACATCAAGAGCTCCCTTCTCCATACAGACCTCAGCCACTATCTCAGACAACCTATCCAACTCTTCTTCGCTTGAAGCGTCAACTATGATCAGAAGGTGAGTATTCCCTTGAGAACAGGGCCATTTCTTTTTTAGGAATTCCTCTGTTATATGAATGACGTCGAGCTCCATAAACTCTACGGCCATCGGCAGTATTTTTCGCCTGATCAAAAGAGGCACGGTTTCAATCGCATTATCCAGATCATCATAAGGGATGATGAGAGATCTCGTTGCCTGCGCGGGCGGCATGAGCTGGATCGTGGCTTTGGTGATAATTCCAAGAGTCCCCTCAGAGCCTATCATTAAATTGAGTAAGTTATAACCTGTGCTGCTTTTCATGAGTTTGCCGCCGAGGTGAACGATAGTGCCGGAAGGCAAGACGACTTCTAATCCACGAACATAATTTCTTATAACCCCGTATTTAACGGCACGGCTTCCTCCCGCGTTGGTGGCAATAACGCCTCCTATCATGGCACTTTCCTCCCCTGGATGAGGAGGGAAGAAAAGCCCTGCTTCTTCAACCGCACCATAGAAATCCAGCAAAGTTACTCCTGCTTCAACGACTGCCATCTGATTATCGAGATCTATCTCCAGGATCTTATTCATATTCTCGAGGGAAAGCACAATGCCTCCGCAGGAAGGCACACAGCCGCCACAAAGCCCTGTTGCTCCTCCCCTAGGAGTCACTGGAATCATTTCTTTATTTGCCAGACGAATTATCTCTGCTACCTCGGCTGTTCTCTTCGGCTTTATCACCATTTCCGGCATGTGGGCGATATCTGTAAGCGAGAATTCATCATGATCGTAGTCCACCATTTTTTCAGGATCCTGAGTAAGATTTCCCTTTCCTACGATTTTTTCCAGTTTTTCTCTGATATCGTCATCAACTTTTTTATACATTATTAATCCAGTTAAAGTGTGGGTTTGATGAATCAAACCCCTACGGTAAAAATCTATCGGGTTTGATAAATCAAACCCCTACAAGAGACCAATCATGTCTTTACAAACAATGTGGGCTTGATAAATCAAGCCCCTACAAAATAATGCCTCCTCTTTTATCTCCTGAAGGCATCTTTTTTCTATTTTATCCTATATAGTTTTTAAAGGTTGGTTTGATGAATCAAACCCCTACAATTTTATTTTAACAATTTTATTTTATTATTATTGCTGGGATGTCTGCTTTCTTCACCAGCTTATTGAAGTCAGGAAGGTCTTTTTTCAAAATGTCCTGCAACTTTGTTAGCTGCTCACCTGCCTTGGCTGATAATTCTTTAAAAACATCATGGGATTGGTCAGTTGGACGAGCGTCTGCGCTCGAGACAACCCCAGCCAGGGCTGCAATCTTATTATCGAGCTTAATGGGATAATTGAGAGGGTCCTGGCGGCTCTTGGATTTTGACTGGATGAGAACATCTTCTACTAACGAGAGCTTTTGCTTGAGCGTCTTTGAGGCTTCAATAATTTCCTTTCCATTCTCGTGTCCTTTTACTTTGCTCGAGAGTAAATCTATTTGTTTTTTGACGTCGCGTAATCGATTTATTGCCCGGTTTACTTCTGTTATTTTGTCTCTGATTTTAATAAGAAAATCAAACTGCTCCTGGTATTCTTCTTGAGTTGTTAAAAGACGAGGCTCTTTCTTCCACTGCCAGCTTTCCGACATCATTTTTTCCCCGACTGTGAGCTTAACCTGATAAACGCCCGGCACTGCTACCGGTCCGCTAAGCATCCCGCCCCAGAGAATTGCTCCACTGACCCTTTCGGCGTCAGGATAGCGCATATTCCAGACAAAGCGATTCATCCCCGCCTCAGCAGGAACATGTTGAGGGCCTCCTCTTTGAAACCTTGACGGGGGTGTGCGTTCGGATTCTGTTTCTTCCTCTTTCTTGCTCTTGAATTTCCGGATTGAATTTCCTTCAGCATCCAAGAATTCCAGCCTCACTTCCTCCTTTGGTTTTTCCATAAAGTAATAATAGATAACCGAACCGCTGGGCGGATTCTGCCCGACATTTGGCCTGGGGAATCCTCGCCCCCTCATACGGTAAGCATCGCGGGGCTTGAAGAGAAACATCTCTGATCTGGAGACAGCATCTGTTATCTGATGAAGGGGGGTGAGATCATCCAGAATCCAGAACGAGCGTCCGTGTGTAGCAACAACAAGGTCATCTCTTTTGAACACCAAATCATGGATAGGAACGACAGGTAGGTTAAGCTGAAGGGACTGCCAGTTTGAGCCATCATCAAACGAGACAAAAACACCCGTCTCTGTGCCTGCATAAAGAAGCCCTTTCCTTTTTTGATCTTCGCGCACTACGCGAACAAAGGTATTATTCGGAAGACCGTTCGTGATTTTTTTCCAGGTTTTACCGTAATTATCTGTTTTATAGATATAAGGCTCAAAGTCGTCAAGCTCATGGCGGTCAACTGCTATATAAGCAGTTGCTTGATCATAGGTCGAAGGCTCAATCGAGCTTATTAGGCTCCACTCCGGCATATCCTTTGGAGTGATATTTTCCCAGTTCTTCCCCCCATTCTTAGTGATGCTGACCACCCCATCATCCGTGCCGACCCAAAGGGTGTTAGGATTGTGGTAAGACTGAGCCAGCGCAAATATTGTGCAGTAATACTCGACGCTCGTGTTATCATGTGTTATCGGACCACCAGAAGGCTTCTGCTTATTCTTGTCATTCCGGGTAAGATCAGGACTGATGATCTCCCAGCTCTGTCCTTCGTTTTTTGTCTTAAAAATGACCTGAGCTGCATGGTAGAGAACATCGGAATCAAACTTTGAGACAAGTATCGGGGCTGTCCACTGGAAGCGGTATTTTAAAAGACCTGCGCCCCAGCCCATCGGATTATCTGGCCAGGCACTGATAATTCGCGTCTGGCGCGTTTTGTAATCCCAGCGTGTGATGAGCCCACCGTAACTTCCAGCATAAACAATATCTGGATTATCATGACGAGGAGCGATGTGACCGCTTTCCCCTCCGCCGACAGAGTGCCAATCGGGCTTGTCTATGCCGCTTCCCGTCGTTCTACTGGGAATACGAACCGTGCTGTTATCCTGCTGAGCTCCGTAGACTCGGTAAGGAAAATGGTCATCGGTAATTACATGATAAAACTGGGCGGTCGGCTGATTATCCTGTGCTGTCCAGGAAACGCCGCTGTTATAACTCACATTAGCACCACCGTCATTCCCGTTTATAATCCTGGCGGGATTTTCAGGATCGAACCATAAATCATGATTATCGCCATGAGGAACTCTTATAGTAGAATAAGTCTTTCCTCCATCCACAGAACGGTAGAATGCGGTGTTGAGGACATAAACGGTTTCTGCGTCTTTGGGGTCAGCATAAATCCGGCTGTAATAGAAAGCACGCTGTCGCAGGCTACGTTCTGAATTCACTTTTAGCCAAGTTTCTCCTCCATCATCCGAACGAAAAATTCCCCCATCCTTTGCCTCTATAATGGCCCAGACACGACTGGGTTTCACCGGTGAAACAGCGACACCGATTTTACCCAGTAGGCCCCTGGGAAGCCCCGGATTTCTGGAAATCTCATTCCATGTATCCCCTCCATTAGTCGATTTAAAAAGGCCACATCCTGGCCCTCCACTGGAAAGGCTATACGGCGTACGAAAGAATTCCCAAAGGGCCGCATACATAATTCTCGGGTTCGAAGCATCCAAGACCAGATCAACAGCTCCGGTCTTATCATCCCTGTAAAGGACTTTCTCCCAGGTTCCACCGCCATCCTTGGAGCGGAACACACCTCTTTGCTCATTGGGACCATAGACATGCCCGAGAGCTGCAACATAGACTAGGTCAGGGTTTTGAGGATGGACGCGGACCCTTGAAATCTGGCTTGTATCACTCAAACCGATGTGCTCCCATGTCTCTCCTGCATCATTGGATTTATACATGCCGTCTCCATGAGAAACATTCCCACGCATCGGCACCTCGCCCATGCCTACGTAGACTATATTCGGATCTGACTCTGAAACTGCAATGGCGCCCACAGAACCGGTCTTGAAGAAGCCGTCAGAGACAGGTTTCCAATTTAGGCCTCCATCTTCTGTTTTCCAGACACCTCCGCCAGTTGCACCAAAGTAGTAAGTATAAGGCTGGCTGGGAATACCGGTTACGGCAGTTACTCGACCACCTCGATAGGGTCCGATACAGCGCCACTCCATGGCCTTATAAAGGCTCGGGTCGTAACGCGTGACCTTTCTAGATCTTTGGGGTGAACTCCACGCCGGGAAGCTCAAGATGCTACATATAAGAATGAAGAGAGCAAAAACGGCCAGTAGTATTCTAATTTTTTTCATGATTAAATCTCCCTCCTCTGGAACATTTATCATATCCCTAATATAAATTCAGGTATAGGGATTTATAAACCAAGTGAAATTTCCTGTCAAACCAAATTATTTATAGGGGAATGATTTATCTTGCGAAGGTAAATGATTTGTAGGAGTTTGATTCATCAAATCCACATTTTAGTTATACAAATAATTATAAGGTGGGCTTGATAAATCAAGCCCCTACAAAAAATAACATCCTTATAAATAAGGTAGGTTTGATGAATCAAACCCCTGCAATTTTTTTATACAATCAAAAATGTGGATTTGATGAATCAAACCTCTGCGTTAATAATAATGAGTTATTCGGTTTTGTTTAGTGTTGAAGCTTTGCGTCTTTTCTGCCTGAATGAAAGAATGATGAGCGGCGGAGTTATGAGTGTTGTCAGAAGGGACATTCCCAGGACAACCGTATACATATCTCTTGTAATAGAATGAAGGGAAAGCCCAATCATTCCGACAATAATTCCCACTTCGCCTCTGGGAATCATGCATACTCCTATCTGGATTCTGGTCTTCCAATCCTCTTTCCAGCAGGCCAATGCAGATCCGATCATCTTGCTTAATGCAGCGACTACGGTTACTAAAAGTATCAAAAAGAGTAAATTCGGCTTTAAGAATGCTCCAGGATCAAGATGAGCCCCCATCATTACAAAAAAGAAAGGAAGAAGGAACTCGTTTACATACTTAACTTTGTTTTCCAAGTCGTAGACTCCGGCCAACTCATCAATCACTATTCCTGCCATGAAAGACCCGATAATTGCTGCCAGGCCTATCATATCAGCCAGGTATGCCAGGCCCAAACAGAGAATCACAGATAGCACAAAAGGACCTTCAGGGATGTTTAATCTCTCGATCCAGCGACGAGTCCTACTGGCCAATCTTGGGCCCCACATAGTGAGGAAGCCGACAAAAGCCAAGGCCTCAATCACCAAAAGGAAAAACTCCAAGGCATGAAATTCCCCTCTAGCCAAGCCTTTGACCAAAGCAAGGAAAATCAAGGCAAATATATCATCCAACACTGCTGCTCCCAGAACGATACAGGCCACTTTATGCTTGATCAAACCTAAATCCTGTAATACTTTGACTGAAATTCCAACACTTGTAGCCAGGATGGCTGTGGCCACGAACAGGCTTTCGACAAACTGGTAGCCAAGAAAAAACATACATCCAAAACCCAACACCAAGGGAAACATCACACCAAAGATTCCGACCATAACGGCGGTTCTGCCGACAGCAAAAAGATCCTTTACGCGTATCTCCAATCCCACATGAAACATGAGAAATATAACTCCTATCTCAGCAATAGACATCAAGACGTGGTTCGTATAATCGATTATCCCCAGGACATAGTTTCCTAAAAGAACACCGGCCAGCAACTCCCCTATGATGGCTGGCATCTTCAGCCTGACGCAGATTTCGCCCATTATTTTGGCCGAAAAGAAAATAACAAAAAAGTAAAAAAGGAGATTGCCGTTTTCCATTTTATTTTTTCTCTATTTTAATCTGTATGGGAAAAAAAGCAACAATCTGAGGTTTTCCTTTATACTCTTCCAAGAATCCCGTAACACTCAATACCTTCCCCTTGAATGATTTAAGCTCAGGAAAAAGAGAGGCGTTTTCACTTGGTATAAGAGCTGAAAATTCTTCTCCAGAAGAATAAAGAAAGATGAATTTCACCTTGGCTTGCACCCTGGAGCATGTGAATTTTACAGAGAGAAGTTTACCTAGATTAGCTCCTGTGTCTCTTGCTGAGATGGATGGATAGGGGCCTTTTCTCCAAAGTCCCCTTTCAAGTTTCCGGGCTTCTTTTTCTGCCGCGATGAATTCTTCCCTGTATTTAAAAGGGAATTTCAAAAAAACTGCAGCAAAACCTTCGCTAAGTATAAACTTATTGAAGAGCCCTCTTTCATCTGTCCAGACATAAGCTAGTAGTCTGTCATACTTGTCTACGACTTCCCAATCATAAGTTAGCTTTATCGTCTTTCGGTAAAGATAAAAAAAAGCAAATCTCTTTGCCATCTGTGCCTGAAATCTCGCCTCTTCTCTCGAATCTTCTATTTCAGGCGCATCTATTCCTATTAGTCTTACTTTTCTTTCTTGCTCGTTCTTGAACCTGACCTTTATCGTGTCTCCATCGTAAACCGCGGTAACAATACCGCTTTCTGGATATGAAGAACCCCTCCCCTGTTCCTGCTGGATGAGTCTTTCTGAAGATAAGACAAG
>JABAOH010044437.1_pt2 | contig 12098 bp, 10 predicted proteins | sample 7062181 | NCBI WGS metagenome assembly JABAOH01 (sample SAMN14538630, study PRJNA623070) | marine sediment metagenome | biome: marine biome [ENVO:00000428]; feature: marine pelagic biome [ENVO:01000023]; material: deep marine sediment [ENVO:00002113]; isolation source: pool of 5 deep marine... | reverse complement strand
TTTTTGTCAAACACAAAATAAAGAGGTGAAAAGATGCGATACGAAAGAAGAAGAGGGTTCGGTCGAAGATTTCCTCCAAAACCAGTTGAGATAGGCAAGGAATACGACGTGAAAATCGAAGAGACCAGCCGCCGAGGCGAAGGCATAGCGCGAATCAAGGGCCTCGTAACCTTTGTTCCAAACGCTAAACCTGGTGAGAACGTGAAAATTCGGATAACAAGGATAAGTCGGCGATTCGCTGAAGCAGAAGTGGTTGGGAAGGCTGAAGCAGCAGAGGCTGAAGAGACCGAAGAAACGGAAGAGGCAGAAACAGAGACTGAATGACCCCCATCCCTTAAAACAGTCAACATCTTCTCCACATATTTTCAGTTAATCTATGTATTTGTGACTCTAGGTTAATTGCTGTTTATCAAAAAATAGATTCAAGAAGCCAACAAAAAAGTTGAGAATTGGGTGGCTTATTCACCCAGCTTATTGAAAAGTTTCGGTTGTATCTTCATTGCGTAATTGTGTTGATCGTTTCTTGAACCTTTATGTCTCTCTTAGTCAACTCGACTAGGAATGGTTCAGGTTTGATGCAAATTTCCGGCGGTACTGCTCCTTTAGTTTCGATTTCTCCTTTTGCCAACATCTGAGCGGCAATTGACGCGGGAACCCCAACTGCAATTTGACCAGCAGCGCCTTTCCACTTTTTGTTTGAGCAGAAAATTGAGTCCACCGTATAGGAGGTTTTCTTTCCTTTTTTCTTTCCTATCGCTATGATTCTCGTTATTTCCCAGTCGTCCGGTGTTATGTCTTCAGGCCAGCCCATCATGTTTTGTTCGTTCAAGAGTTTTAAGAAAAATTGGCGTGGCGATATTTCAGTGCCCTTCACTTTCAATGGTTTTTCACTGGCAAACCCCACATCCACTAACGTTTTGATGTCGAGGAAGCCGGGACCACCTTCCTTCCAATTCACGTTTTTTATTCCCTTGTTTTTGAAGGATGTTGGGAAGGTTGCGGGTTCTGAGTGAATTGTGCGGTATTGATCTTGTGTGCCGAAAGGTTCTGGAAACTGCATGGTTTCTTTGCCTGATAAGGGCGGAACCTCCTTGTATTGTCCGTTTTCGTACACCATGGCGGGTATGATCATTTCGTCGAAAAGTGTGGAAATTGACCATGTTACTACGAATGGAGGACCTCCTTCCGTGTAGTCCATCCAGCTGTCTCTTATTAGAATTGTTTCAACTGAGTCAAGCCTGTCTACAGCATATTTTGCCATGACATTGGTTATTCCAGGGCATTCCCCAATGCCAAGTATGGCGGTTAATCCAGCTTTTTTGAATTTGTCACTGAGCTCCATTTGTTTCAAGGCTGTGTGAAATAGTCCACCTACATCGAGGTAATGTGTTCCTGCTTCAAGTGCAGCTTTCATTATGTTAATGTTGTAGTAGTATTGGACGCCGTTGACGGCAACGTCAGCGCCTTTCAGCGCTTTCACTATGGTGTCATGTTTTGTTGCATCGAATTGCACGATGGAAACTTTCTTGCTTTTGATTCTTTCAGCGAGTTTTTCTGCTTTCTTGAGGTTTCGACCAGCGATAACGACTTCTGAGACACCAGGGCTTTCAGCTAGGTCTCTTACAGCGCATCTAGCAGTTAGTCCGGTGCCGCCTAAAACCACAATTTTCATGTTTTTTCTCTCCTGTATTGAGATTGCAGAATATTCTTTTAAGCATCCATGTTGGTTTTAAGATTTTTGATTGCGCAGTTTTTTGTTTGTTGCGACTCTTTTCAACATCACTTATCTGAGAAAGTTGGTGAATACGTTTATATAAAACTCATCAATTACTTTTTCTCTTCAACAGAAACATTAAAAAATTGTTTCCGTTAACATCTGAGGCAACAAAGAGGATGACTATAAATGTTTGGTTACGCTGGCAAAGTTCTTTACATTGACTTAACTCACAAAAAAACCAAAACCAGTTCCATACGACCTGAATTTTGTAAGAGATACATTGGAGGAAACGGTTTCGCCATACGTCTACTCTACGACAACACTAAACCTAAGATAGACCCTTTCAGCTCGGAAAACGCGTTGGTGTTCGCTGTCGGTCCATTTGCAGGAACCATAGTTCCCACAAGCGGCAAGTACATAATTCAAGCGAAGTCTCCCCTCACAAACTTCATGGGAGAATCCGTGTCTTCTGGTGTTTGGGGGCAAGCGTTCAAACGAGCTGGCTATGACGCAATGGTAATAAAAGGAAAGGCAGAAAAGCCCACTTACCTGTTTGTAGACGACGACATCATACGGTTCAAAGACGCAAAAAACCTGTGGGGAAAAGATTCCTTGGAAACCATCGATTTGATAGTAGAAGAAATAGGCGACGAAAACGTTTGTCCAGCAACAATAGGTCCAGCCGGCGAAAACCTCGTTAGAATTGCCAACATTACAAATGATAGGTATAGGCAGGCTGGCAGAACCGGAATGGGCGCAGTTATGGGTTCAAAAAACCTGAAAGCAGTTGCGGTTAGAGGTACAAAAAAAGTTGAGGTAAGCAACCTTGAAAAACTCATGGAAGTCTGCCTCGGTCTCTATAAAGAATGTCAAGAAGCGGGCACAAAGGGCTATAGAGTCTACGGTACGCCGCAAAGCGTCTTAATCCATAATCACCTGGCTGCTCTTCCAACCAGAAACTGGCAACAATCGACATTTGAACTTGCAGAGAACATCAGCGGAGAGCACATAAGAGAACATTATCTACTAAACACCCTCGCATGCGCAGGTTGCCCCATAGCATGCGACCACCTGACTGCCATCGAAGATGGCCCTTACAAAGGAACAACCTCAAGTGTTGAGTTTGAAACCATCTACGCTTTAGGCTCCAATTGTGGCATAGGCGACTTCCCAGCTATAGCAAAGGCTTCAGACCTCTGCGACCGACTTGGCATAGATACCATTAGTGCTGGTGTGACAATCGGTTGGGCCATGGAATGTTTTGAAAAGGGCATATTAACCAAAAAAGACACTGACGGAATCAAGTTGACTTTTGGAAACCATGAGGCCGTAATTGAAGTCATTAAAAAGATGGCTTATCGTGAAGGCATCGGAGACCTGTTGGCTGATGGAGTGAAGAGGGCATCTGAAAAAGTGGGCAAAGGGTCAGAACACTTCGCCATGCACAACAAGGGACTTGAATTTCCAGGCTACGACCTTCGAGGTTTGAAAGCCAGCGCGTTAGGATTCAACACTTCCACTAGAGGAGGATGCCACCTAAGATCAAGCATGTACGACTTTGACATAAAAGGTAAAGTTGACAGATTCAAAGCGGACAAAACTCTTGGAAAGATGGTGATGGACAGAGAAGACCTGTGGGCAATAATGGACTCTTTAATCCTCTGCAAGTTCATACGAGGCGTGTTAAACACTCCTGACAGGCTTGCAGAATTATACACGTTGGTCACAGGGATCAAAATGACTGGAGACCAACTGCAAAAAGCTGGTGAACGCATATATAACTTGGAAAAAGCTTACAACGTTCGTGAAGGATGGATCAAAAAAGACGATTATCCTCCTCCCCGAGTGATGAAAGACCCCATACCTGACGGCGTTGCCAAGGGCTCTCTTGTATCGAAAAAAGAGTTCGACCTTATGCTCGGCGCTTACTTTGAGGCTAGAGGCTGGAGTAGCGATGGCATACCTACAAAACAAAAACTGGCTGAGTTGGAACTGAGTAAAATAGCTAAAGATATAGGCGTTGCATAAGGGCTACAATAAACGTTACGCTTCGGTTAGGTTAAGCGTTTTTCCACCGTTATTTTTTCGTATATTGGAATAGTTCTTTGACGTATTCTAGATAGGAATAATTCAGAGTCTAACACTTCTGGCGGGTATACTCCTCTCTTTTTTATTCCACCGTCAGCCAGCATCTCTGCCCCTACAGCAGCGGGTATGCCTGTTAAATACGCTGTCGCAGTTACTCCAAATTTTTTGAAGGCTTCTTGATGGCTCATAAACGTATAGATAACGTGACGTATCTTCTCGTCGCTCTTCTCTCCCTTCACATCAGCCAATATACATGCGTAACCTTTCACTTTACCGCCTATCTCCACTGGAGTGGGAATAAGAGAAATGAAAACATCAAGAGGCGCAACCTTAACGCTCTTAACATTCACAGTCTCTTGCCCCATCAAGCCGAGGTCATATAATGTCTTCAGAAGTGCCACAGATTCAGGTGAAAAAGCGAGCTTAAAGTCTGCATATTTCACGCCTTTTTTGATGAACCTTGGGAGAGTTTCTGGTTCTTCGTGATCTGTACAGTAAACATGTAATGGACCCACTGGCTCTGGAAAGTTATAAACTTCTTCGCCACTGAATTGAGGCAACTTCTTGAATTCGCCATTCTCAAAGATAAGTGGTTCGTTAAAGATTTCGCCTCCGAGGAAGACTTCTGGCGAAAACGTTGCCATGAACTTGTAATCTTTACTTTCACATGTTTCGCCGTCTCTTATGCGAATTTCATCCACACGATCCATTCTATCAGCAGCATATCGTGCAAAAATGTTTGCTAGTCCCGGGTCTTCACCAAGGTTTAGTAAGCCTGACAAACCAGCGTTTTTGAATGCGTCGTCAAACTTAAGCTTCTCATCTACAACCGTGTACACGGCATTATCTATGTAATGTGCTCCTTTTTTGAGGGCTGCTTTCATTACTGCCACGTTATATTTGGGTATCGCCGAGCTAATTACTATGTCAACTCCCTCCAGAGCCTTCATCAGTTCATCGGAGTTACTTGCATCCACTTTTTTGGGCGTCACCTTGTCGCTTTTCAGTTTTTGAGCTAGATGCTTAGCTTTATCTAAGTTTCTTCCTGCACAGATAACTTCAGATATGGGCGGCGATTTGGCAAGATCACTGCAAATTGCTGTACCAACTGCTCCGTAACCTCCTAACACCAGTACTTTCATAAACCATCACGGATTAGCTTTTTTACAACGATTAACGTTTTAAACTTTTGGGATTAATATTACCGACTAATTCCCTCCTTGGAAATGAACGGTATCGCTTCCGCTATTTGATGAAAACGAATTTTGGCGGGTTATTCTTTGAAACCGCTAAACTTGTTTGAAGCAGTCAACTATAGTGTCTATTACCTTGTCTATTTGCTCGTTGGATATGACTAGTGGAGGCTGGATTCTAAGGGTACATCGTTTAACTCCGCCACTGCCAATTATCACGCCTTTTTGCAAGCATAAATCTCTTATTTTCGTCGTTTCTTTAGCAGCCGGAGTCTTCTTTTTCCGATCTTTCACAAGCTCGATTCCGATCATTAGACCTTTTCCTCTGACATCCCCAATTATCTTGTANNTGCGGCTTTTTCAGAAAGCTTTTCCTTCAACAAATAGTCGATGTTTGCAAGTGCTGCCGCGGCAGAAACAGGGTTTCCACCAAAGGTTGAGAGATGGTCCCCAGGTTCAAATGAATCACCAATGTCTGATCGCGTTGTGCATGCACTTATTGGAAAACCGTCTGCGATTCCTTTCGCCATAGTCATTATGTCTGGGTCTACACCATAGTGTTCAATTGCGAAAAACTTTCCTGTTCTGCCAAACCCGCTTTGAACTTCGTCCGCTATGAATAGAATGTCATGTTCATCCAGTATTTCTTTGACAACCTTGAAGTATTCTGGTGGCGGTGGTATAATGCCTCCTTCGCCCATAAGGGGTTCAGCTATAAACGCCGCGACTCCATTGCTGGTACAATAGTTTATAACATCACGAATAGATCTTGCGCAGAGCAAACCGCAGTCAGGATATTCCTTTTCGAATGGGCAACGATAGCAGTATGGTGGGTATGCGTAGGATATTCCTGAAAGATACGGACCCATATCGTATTTTCTTCGTCCAGCCTGTCCTGTTATGCTTAAAGTGCCAATCGTTCTTCCATGAAATGAAGCCATTAAAGACATTACCTCTGGTTTCTTGGTAAACTTTCGCGCAAGCTTTATAGCACACTCGAGGGCTTCAGCTCCGCTGTTGCCGAAGAACGTTTTTTGCAGTGGTGCCGGTGTAATTTCCGCTAATTTCTCAGCTAGCTCTACGGCTTTAGGTACATAATACACGTAGGTGCATGCGTGCACAAGCTTTTTCGCTTGTTCAATAGCAGCGTTTACAATATCTGGTTGACAATGACCTGCATTTATCACAGCGATTCCTGCAAAGCAATCTATGTACTCTTTCCCTGTAACGTCTTTAACAGTGGACCCTTTTGCTTCAGCGATTGCTACGGGCTGCATTTTTGTTAACATGCTTGTTATCAAATGTTTGTTGGCTTTGTCTACAATTTCTTTATATGATCCCATTTTCAACCACCTTGTCCTTAACTTGAGACCTCTATTTATCCAGCTATGTGTTTTTTAAAATTTTGGTACTCCTGCATGGTTTATACATTATCGACTCAAGAGAAAAAACGGATTAAAAAACAAAAGAGGATATGAGAGAGTTTTGGCACTTCACTAGTGGTTTCACGGCTACACCGCTGCCTTATCGATAAGCGATTTCAGTGTTTGCTTACGTTCGGCTTTTTTTGTGACTAGTCTTTCGAATGCTTGGGGAACATCAGCTAGTAAGCCTTTTGAACATTTGGCTGCGTCAACGCAAAACCTGTAGATGCTCTCTTCTATCTTCATGGCAACTTTCAGGGCGTCAGAGTAGCTTGCATCTTCAGGCAATTCCGTGCTAAACGTGTAATCGCTTTCGTTTAACTTGGTGAAAGCGAAGCATGCTTCCATGGCGTCGGTGATTACTTGTCGGTAAGCCGTTAGTACCATTGTCCCATGCTTTTTGTTTTCTTTGGCGAAAGCTAAGAATGTCTCTTTGCCTTCTACGTATTTTTCGTTACGCGCTAGTGTTTCATAGAATTTCGCGGCTTGCTCTTCAAGTCTGCTGTGAAAGCTTATGGCCGCGCTAGCCGTGATCAGTGCCAACTTACCACCATCTTACAATTACAACTTTCCTTTCTGTGAAGAACTCAATTGCATCTCTGCCTTGGCCGTGTCTGTCTCCGAAGAAGGAATCGTTCATTCCGCTGAAGGGGAAGAATGCCATGGGAGCAACTATTCCAATGTTGATGCCTACATTACCTGTTTGAACTTCATATTGGAACTTTCGAGCTGCTTTGCCGCTTGATGTGTAGATGCTTGATGCGTTACCGAAGGAACTGGTGTGAATCATATCTATTGCGTCATCGAGGTTCTTGGCTCTCATAAGGGTCATTACGGGTCCAAAGATTTCGTCCTTTGCAATCACCATGTCACAGGTAACATCCTCGAAGATTGTTGGATTGAGGAAGCATGTGTCTGGATAGTCTCCGATAATTGTCGGTTTTCTGCCGTCCAGTACAAGTTTTGCTCCTTCCTTCAAACCCCTTTCAATGTATCCAACGATGCGTTTCTTCTTGTCAGCCGAGCGTACGGGACCTATCTGAACGGTTTCGTCAAGTCCATATCCAACTCTGAGTTTGGAAGTGATCTCCACAATTTTCTTTTTAAGTCGATTGTAAAACGCGTCGTCTTCACCGACAACAACAACATTTGATCCTGACAAACATCGTTGTCCTGTGTTGCCGTAAACCGAAGTCATCAAAGATGCTACGGTTCGATCGAGAACAGCGTCTGGCATGATCACCAAAAAGTTCTTCGCTCCACACTGAGCTTGAACTTTCTTGCCATGTGCAGCACTTTCTTTGTAGATTACATCTCTACCCACAGGTGTTGAGCCTACAAAAGATATTCCTTTGATACCTGGATGTTTTATAAATGCGCTCACAACGTCTCTGCCTCCGTGAACCATGTTGAGCACGCCTGGTGGGAAACCGGCTTCGTCTATTAGCTCAAAGAGTTTAGTTTGACTGAAAGGCACTTCGCTTGACGGTTTTACGATGTATGTGTTTCCGGTAGCAACGGCGTATGGTAGGAACCATAGGGGAACCATGAAGGGAAAGTTGAAAGGTGCGACACAAGCGAAAACGCCGTAGGGTTGTCTAATGACATATTCGTCTATGCCTCTTGCGATGTCTTCTAGATTGTATCCCATCATTAATGAAGGGATTCCTGTGGCTACTTCCACGTTTTCGATTCCGCGTCTAGTTTCTCCACGGGATTCGTCGATTGTCTTTCCATGTTCCATGGTGCCGACTCTACTTATTTCCTCAAAGTTTTCTTCCAACAGATTTCTTAACCTGAAAAGATATCTTACTCTAGCGAGTGGAGTTGTTTTTCTCCATTCTCGAAAGGCTTCTTTGGCTGCTTTTACAGCGTCATCTACTTCCTCAGGAGTTGAAATAGGAACTTTGCCTATGACTTTGTAGGTAGCTGGGTTGACGACGTCTAAGATTCTGTCTGAGCTGGATTCAACCCACTCTCCATTGATGTAGTTCTTGACTGTTTCAACTTTTTTTATCGGTTCTTCTAAAACCGCCATCTCAATATCACCCCTCATTGTTAGATTGTCTCTTAATTGGAAGTCACATTTTTAAGTTTAACTGATTAGAGTGCGTAGATAGATTCTCTACTATTTTTTTAACATAGGTTTGGCGTTGACGGTAGGTGTTGTTTTAGATTTTCTAGTAATCTATTGTGCCGTGTTGGCACTTGATTCTTAACAAACTGTAACCGCTTCATAGCCTATTATTTCATTTCAAGTTGCATTAATAATTTAGGGAAAAATGTTCTACTATATGTCGAGATTGGTTTTATGAGCGAATGCAAAATTTGTAGAGGTCAGGGGTCTTTTCAGTGTTCCTACTGTAAAGCATATTTCTGCAATGAACATCTACCTCCACACAAACACTACTGCACACACATATCTCAAGAAGATATTATATCCGAAATTGTTGATAAAGCGACTCTATCAGATGTATCTGCATATATCGCAAGAATTGCCATTTACACGAGTATTATGATTGGAGCTGTTGTAGCTGTCGATGTTGTTATACTTTTGTTGCTTACCCTTCTAACGGATGTAGACATGTGGCTCCCGTGGCTCACACTTCTCTTTATTGAGGGTTTCTTTATGATGTTTTTTGGTTGGGCTGAATATGCGAGCGGAGCTGCTAATGTAACTTGGGATGATTCCAGTGTCGTAATATGGATTCCCCCAAAATATCGAGTAAGGTATCGGTACTCTTGGTTGTGGTTTTCATTAGGATTGGCGGGTCTTGCACTGGTGGTCTTAGCCACATACCTATTTTTGCATGTGAAGGCTTAATGAACCACACCCAAAATTGATGTTTCTTCCAAAAATTCATCGTCTGACAATACCACCTATAAATAAACATAACCCAACATTCTAACTCCGCCAGAAAACCAGCAGGAAGAAGGTTTATATTCATAGTGTCATTAACTGATTCTTTCAAGTCGTAGGAGTTGGATAACATGGATTTTTCTAATTCCATGAAGCTTCATGAAGAAGCGAAAAAATATGTGCCAGCAGGCGCGTCATCAAACATTCGTGTCACTGCTGAACACGCTCCGTTTCCAATATTATTCAGAAAAGGTAAAGGTTCCAAAGTCTGGGATGTAGATGGAAACGAGTACATTGACTACTTGCTAGGCTACGGCACGTTGATACTAGGACATTGCCATCCAAAAATTGTAGAAGCCATCAAAAATCAACTCAATGAAGGAATGATGCTAGGCACAACGATGGAACTTGAAATCGCAGTTGCAAAGAAAGTTTGTGAAATGGCACCCTGCGCAGACATGGTGAAGTTCTGCGCCACTGGAACAGAAGCCACGATGAACGCTATCAGAATCGCAAGAGCTTATACATACAGAGACAAAATTGTGAAGTTTGAGGGACACTATCATGGCCATAATGATTACGTCCTATACAATGTTGTTTCAGATTCTTTCCTTGGAGGCCCAGAATTTTCTCCAAACAAGATTCCGTTTTACGCGGGAATCCCAAAAGAAGTTGCGGAGTCAATGACTATAACTACGTGGAACAACCTGTCATACGTTGAGAAAATCCTAAAGAAAGACGCTGGCAACATCGCTGGAGTAATAATGGAGCCAATCATGGTTGACAACGGCGTAATTTTGCCGGAAGAAGGATATTTGAAGGGGGTCAGAGAACTAACCAAAAAATACGATGTTCCACTAATCTTCGACGAAATCTTCACAGGTTTCAGAGTCGCGCCAGGTGGAGCCCAAGAACTTTATGGCGTCACACCCGACTTAGCATGTTTCGGCAAAGCCTTAGGAGGCGGTGTTCCAATAGCCGCTGTGGCAGGCAGAAAAGACATCATGGAAAAAGTTGTGCCAGGAAAAATAGGGTTTGCCGGCACATATAATGCCCACCCGCTTTCTCTAGCAGCCACTTTAGCTACGCTAAAAGAACTTTCAGCAAATGACGGAGCAACTATTAGAAACATGAACTCGTTGGGAATGAAACTAACCGATGGTTTGCAACAAATTCTCAACGCAACTGGACATGATGCTGTTGTGCAAAGCGTTGGAGCCATGTTTACAGTATTTTTCACAGAGCTAGAGAAAGTAAATCAGTATAGACAATGGACTGAATGTAACCTAGAAAAATTCAAGAAATTCCGTGACGCTTTGATGCAAAAGGGCGTGTACCTCCACCCAGACGGCATGGAAAGAACATTGCTCTCAGCAGTCCACACCAAAGAGGACATCGACAAAACCTTAGCAGTAGCAGAAGACGCTCTGAAAAAGCTTCCCAAATAAATTCACGCCTCAACAACTCCATTACTGAAAGGTTTAATAGCGTCAATGTTTCATTTTAAAAAGATACGTTAGATGAACGAAGATGTGTAAAAAGGTTCGCTATAAAATGAACCTTTTCCAATTTAATGAAATACCAACCTAAATAGGAGATTAGTAATGTCAGAGAAGTTTGTTGTTTGCAACTCAAACAAATGTTTAGGCTGCGGAATTTGCGAGTTTGTGTGCTCAGCTACCAAAGAAAAAAAACTTGACCCAGAATTCTCCCGTATCCGACAAGTCAACTACGAGCCTATAGGCAGCATGGCGATAGCCTGCCTTCTCTGCGAAGAACCCGCATGCGTAGCAGTGTGTTCAAGAGACGCCCTCCTTAAAGACGAGAAAGGCGTGATACGCGTAGACGAAAACAAATGCAATGGATGTGGCTGGTGCATCCTTGCCTGTGAATTTGGCGCCATGACGTTACATCCAACTAAAAAGGTAGTGATGACCTGCGACCTATGTGATGGAGACCCTGAATGCGTTAAACATTGTCCCTTCGAGGATGCTCTAGCCTACGCGACAATCGAAGAAGTAGCCCATAAGCTGAGAAAAGGAACTGTTGAGAATATTCTACGCGTAACCAAAGCCAGTGCTAAGGGCTCAAGTTAGATGTTAAACTGAGGAATGTGAAAAAATGTTTGGATACATGGGAAAAATCCTTCGCATAAACCTGACAAAAGGAAAAATCACCGAGGAGCCATTAGAAGAGGGCATTGCTAGAAAATTCATCGGCGGAAGGGGGCTGGGCGCATACATCCTATTCAACGAGCTTAAGCCGGGCATCGATCCTCTTGGACCAGAAAACAAGCTTGTTGTTGCCACTGGCGTGGTAACAGGGATACCTTTCCCTGGAAACAGCGGTTTAAACGTGATGGCAAAATCTCCGCTTACAGGCATTTGGGGCGAATCAACTGCAAAAGGCTTTTTCGGACCAGAACTGAAAGCTGCGGGTTATGACGCAATCATTATAGAAGGGAAAGCAGAGACTCCTGTTTACTTGTGGATTCATGACGGAAAAGCTGAGATCAGAGATGCAAGTCGCCTGTGGGGAAAACCAACCAGAGAGGCTCAAAAAATCATAAAGGCTGAACTAAAAGACGATAGAGTTCAAGTTGGTTGCATCGGCATCGCCGGCGAGAACCTTGTAAGATTCGCGAATATAATGTTTGGTTTTAACCATTTCGCTGGCAGAACCGGAATGGGCGCAGTCATGGGTTCAAAAAACCTGAAGGCAATCGCTGTCCGCGGCACAGGTAGAGCAAAATACGCTCACGAGGAAAAGTTAGTTGACCTGTTAATAGAGAAGTTAATCAGCAAAGAAGCTCTAAG
>JABAOH010024846.1_pt3 | contig 12098 bp, 14 predicted proteins | sample 7062181 | NCBI WGS metagenome assembly JABAOH01 (sample SAMN14538630, study PRJNA623070) | marine sediment metagenome | biome: marine biome [ENVO:00000428]; feature: marine pelagic biome [ENVO:01000023]; material: deep marine sediment [ENVO:00002113]; isolation source: pool of 5 deep marine... | reverse complement strand
TAATCCTTGAGGAACTTGCAGGCGATTTCTAGGTGCAGCTCTCCCATTCCGCTGAGCAGATACTCGCCAGTTTCTTTGTTTATGGTGGTTACTAGGTTGGGGTCTTCAATTGCCAATCGGTGCATGACATCTACGAGGCGAGGCAGGTCTTTAGGGTGTTTGGGTTCTATGGCGATGGTTATCACTGGTTCAGAGACGTATTTTATGCGTTCAAAAGGTATCATTGCGCCTCTATGTGCAAGGTCGATGAGGGTTTCGCCAGCTCTTGCGAGATCCAGTCCAAGGAGCGCTGCTATGTTTCCAGCTACGATTCGATCCACGACTTCCCTAAAGGCGCCCATGTACATGGAGACCTGTTGAACTCTATAGTCTTTCTTGGCTCCGACCAGGTAGACTTGTGTGCCTTCTTGTACTGTTCCGGAGAACAGACGTCCAGTGGCGACGAGGCCTGCGTGGGGGTCTAGTTGTGCTAGGGTTAGACAGAGCACGGTGGGTCCGTTGTCGTCGCAGTTGAGCATTGCTTGTCCTATTTCGGAGTCCAAGTCTCCCTTCCAGACTTTAGGAATTCGGTATTTTTGGGCTTCCACGGGGTTTGGGAGGTTTTTGACGACCATGTCTAATATGGCGCTGTGAAGAGGTATTGCTTTTTGGAGTTCTTGCCAACGTTCTTTCTGATAAGCTTCTACAACGTCGCTGAATTTCATTCCACTCTGCTTAGCGAGTTCAACTGTGAAACCCCATCTGTGGAGGGCTGAGCCGAAGGCTACGGTTCCTTTAGCTGAGTCTACTCTCCAGTTGTTTTTGAATTCTGGTTCTCCGTAGAGGTCGATAAGGTTATTGAAGTCTCGAATTATTCTCAGAAGTTTGCTTTGTACCTCGTCGGAGGTGAGCCTCAGCTCTCTAATTAGACGGTCGACTTTGTTGATGAATAAAACGGGTTTAACTCTTTCTTCTAGTGCTTGTCTTGTTACGGTTTCTGTTTGCACCATGACTTCTTCAACTGCGTCTACAACTACGACGACTCCGTCGATGGCTCTCAGAGCTCGTGTTACTTTTCCGGTGAAATCTACGTGGCCGGGTGTGTCGATGAGGTTGACGAGGTATGGTTTTTTTTCAATTTCGTGTAGGAGGCTGATGTTAGCTGTTTTTATTGTGATTCCGCGTTTTTGTTCTTCTTCTAGGTAGTCCAAGGCTCTTGCTTCTCCAGCTATTTTGGGAGACAGAAGCCCTGCTTCGGCCAGTAGGGAATCTGTCATGGTGGTTTTTCCATGGTCTATGTGGGCAATTATTCCGATATCTCGGATGTCCTGTTTTTTAATCATGAGTTTGAGGATATCGCTTGTTTGTCGGAATCTGGGCATTGTTTCTGGTTTCCTTTTTGTTCTGTGGATTGTTTAGCATGGTAGGTTAAAAAGCTCACGTATTAAGTTTGCGATTTATTGCTAAAGCCATTCTCTCTCTTATAGACCCCTATATAGCCCTCCCATCTCCTCAACATTCAATGTTTAAACCAAAACCCAGCCCATCTTGGCGCAAGGCGTTTTTCCGAGAAAATACTGTTTTCCTATACTAAAAACTAAATCCAGAACGCATCTAGATGGATTAATCAACTGATTAATTTTCCGCATTTTTTACATTAATACTTGTAAGGCGTTGATACTAGAGAGTCATCGCTGTTACCCTAGCTATACTCCCCATTGTGCTGTCCTAGAAGATGCGCGCGCGCATAACAAAATTTTTTCTAACATCCATAACAAGCCTTTTAAAAACGTGAACATGGCATTATGGTAAGCATAGCTTCGAAGTTTTGCGAATGGTGGGGAAGTGAGTTTTTTTATGCTGTTCAATTGTGCCCAAAGCCAAAAACTTGCCTTATTCTCCAACACACAAAGAAAAACCTAGTTTTCAACGTTCCACCTTTATTTGAGTCCAAATACAATGCGCGCATGACACGGTGAAGGCTTTAAGAGTGAAGTTTTAAGTGCGCAGGCGGTATTTATCTGGCAAAAACGGAAGCAACTGGACAATGAAACCAAATTTGGTCAGATTCCTCACTTTTGCCGCAATGATGGCTTCTTGGACATACATATCTATCTTTGCCAGCGACCTAGAAATGTCAAACACAGAAATCGGCTTTATCGTAGCGTCTTACTCTCTTGCTTTATTCTTATCTTCATTCGTCTTCGGCCGTGCATCTGACAAGTATGGTAGGAAGTTATTCCTACTGGTTGGTCTAATATTATCCACAATTGCGTTTTTCTTGCAAATATCTGCTCAAGACTTCTTGACCTTGTTGATAACACGTGTCCTAGTTGGTTTTTGTCTAGGCATATACCCATCTTCATTAATTGCATACGTCCATGAGAAGAAAAAAGATTTGTCCAAGTTTTCATCTTTCGGATCGCTGGGCTGGGCTTTCGGATCATTCATAGCGGGTTCAGTAGCTATTTATTTCACGATTAAAGGCGTTTTCATCTTCAGTTCTTTACTTTTCTTTCTTGCTTTTCTGACAGCATCAAGAATGAGATTCGGAGGATACGTTTCTATAGACGTCCCTAAGTTTCCGACTAAAATCATAAAGAAAAATCTCCCGCTTTACATGTCCATCCTAATCCGCCAGAGTGGAGCTCACATGATATGGACCTTCTGGCCACTCTTCTTGAAATCACTCGGCGCTGATTATTTCTGGGTTGGTGTCATTCAAACGACAACCAGCATAACTCAGTTCATCTTCATGTACACTCTGAGTGGCAGAATAAAATACGTGACTTCAGTTGCCGCAGGGCTAATCTTGTCGAGTGTCACATTCTTTTCTTTCACTCTAGCTACTGATTATCGGCAAATAATCCCTGCTCAAGTTCTCTTGGGTGTCTCCTGGTCACTCATGTACGTCGGTGGACTAAGATATCTAATGGACAGAAACGTCGAAAAAGCAACCGTCAGCGGTCTATTCGATTCTGTCCTAAGTTTCTCATCCATAATTGGTCCATTCATGGCAACTTTTGTCATAGCATTCGGTGACTACAGAACCACCATGTATCTGGCATCCATCCTTGCATTCATTAGTTTCCTTTCGTTCGAATTTTCAAAACAATCGGAATAACCGTTCTAAAAATATTAAATCTATCACTCTCATGCACACGCAAGGTTTTACACCATGCGTAAAATTAATATCGTAAAAGGCTATGGGAAAGAAGATTGGTGATCTGGCATGGCAGAAATATCTTTCAACGAGTTCATGAAACTGGACATGAGGGTGGGGAAGATTGTTGAAGCACAACAGATAGCTGGCTCCAGAAACCTGATCCGCATGATAGTAGACTTTGGAACCGAGAAGAGACAAAGCGTCGCCGGACTACTACAATGGTACAAGCCTGAGAACCTTGTGGGCAACAAGTACGCGTTTATCCTAAACCTGCAGAGAAGAAAATTTATGGGTATAGAATCCCAGTGCATGATCTTCGCAGCAGAAGACAACAAAGGCAACGTGGTTTTGATAAAGCCGGAAAAAGACGTGGAAGTAGGAAGCAAAATCCACTAGCACATCTTTTCTAACAAGCAGAAGGTGAAAACACACAATTGAACTTGCTAGATGTGATGAGAAACCGGAGAAGCATCCGGAAATACAAGAAGCAAACAATCCCCATAAAAGAAATTCTTCAAGTGCTGGAAGCAGGGAGACTCGCCCCTTCTGGCGCCAACCAACAACCCTGGACGTACATTCTGGTCACCGACAGCGAGCTGAAACACGAGATTAGAAAGGAAGCTGAAAGAGTGGAAAAAAGCTTTCATTGTAAGGCTTCAAAATCGCTCAAGAACTGGTTTACTAAACAGGGAATAACCCCCCAAAAGAGCTTCCTCACCGAAGCCCCAAGCCTCATTGTTGTGGCCGGATACACTAAGGCTCCATACTGGCTTGAGTCCACGTGGTTGTCTATCGCTTACATTCTGCTTCAAGCGGCAAGCCAAGGCTTCGGAACCCTCACCTACACACCAAGCGACACTCACTTCCTCAACAAACTGCTCAAAATTCCAAAGGACTACGAACCTGTAGCCATTATACCTATCGGCTACCCAGCTGAAAAGCCGTCTCCAGAAACGCATCCCCGAAAGCCCCTGGAAACAATAGTCCGCATGAATAAGTACAGTTCAATACCGTTTTAGATTGTCGCGCGCATAGAAATATAGGTACTCCTTCGGTTCTAGCGATAAGAGTTCAAGAAGTTCTTGAATCTTGACAAGCCCTCCTTCAGAATTTCAGTTTTGCATCCATAGCCAATTCTCAAAAATCCTTCCATTTCAAAACAGGAACCAGGAACAAGGAACGTTCCTTTGTCTTGAATAAGGCGCAGACAGAGATCTTCTGAGGGCATCTTGAGATTTTGTCGAAGAAAAGCAACGCTTCCTGCTCTCGGAGGGATCCAGTCGATCAGCGGTTCATTTTCGATCCAACGTGAAAGGATCAGGTGATTAGTGCGGATGATCTTCAGGTTACGTTTGTAGATTCGATCTACATGTTTCATGGCGAGAGCCGCAAGAGTGTCATCGATCAAACCGTTACTGATTGTCGTGTAGTCCCTGTGAGCCTCGCACTCTTCGATGATCTGCCTACTGGCAGCGATCCATCCTAGACGCAACCCTGCGAGCGAAAAGGCTTTGGAGAAAGACCCCGTCACTATAGCATTCTCGCTGAGATCCACTGCAGAAGGAATGAAATCGTTCGGTCTGATGTAAAGACCTCTATATGCCTCATCGCAGATCAAATGTGCACCTGCCTCTTCCGCAATAGCACAGATTTTTTTCAAAAGATCAGTACCAATGAGGCTTCCCGTGGGATTGTGCGGATTGTTGATTACGATAAGCTTGGTCTTGTCGTCGACGAGTTCAGCCAACTCGGCGGCATCAGGTAACCATTGATTATCCTCACGGAAGCGCAGTAGCTTGACGTTCGCACCAAATGATTTAGCGACGCTGTACAATTGTTGATAGGCGGGAAATACCGATATAACCGTGTCACCTGGTTCAACAAGGCTGTAGAAAACAAGAAAGTTGGCACCAATTGCTCCACCGGCAACGAGAATGTTCTCTGGCTTCACATGACTGTACAGATTTGCAAGTCCTTGCCGGAGATCGGGAGACCCCTCAATGAAGCCATACGTTAGCTGCGTTTCTTTAAGCTCCTCGAAGAAATTCTCTCGTCCCATAAGGGCTAGAAACTCACCTAACACGAACGGATCAACACAGGTCTCAGCGAGATTCAGTTCCACCTCATGTTCGTAGGTGTTCATGAATCGTTCAACCAAAAATGAATCGATTTTCATTGCGCTTCCACTCTTTGTGTCACATCGAGCCGTTCTCTCTGGACCATATAACATTTGCGTAACTAAATCCGAATGACGTTTCTCACTAAAGATTTAAGAAAGAAACTTCCCACTTAAACAAAGAGTTGAGTGAAATGTCTCTGCTAAGATTGTTCATTGCTGGAATCATTGCACTAGGCATTTTGGTATTGGGAGGTTTGGTTATCATAGCTATCATAGGGTTTTTTGCAGTTGAATTTGTGGAATGGCTAGAAGCAAATCCAATTTGGAAAGGCGTGTTCGTGCTAGTTGGTCTTGTCTTGATTATAGGTTTGTTTCTAGCTTTCTCTAAATGGGTTTTAGGTAAAGCAGTCTAGTATTCAATAGAACCATTGACACTCAATCGCGCGCGCACGCCTCACTTGTGATCATAGGGTATGAGACACAGAAACTTTACAGTCTTTTCGCCATTGTTTTTGAACTGATGCCTCTCGTTTGGAGGAATGAAAATGACGTTGCCAGCTCTAAACTCTTTTTCTTTTCCCTCACCAACCACAAGGCCCTCGCCTGCTAGGATGAAGACCTCATGTTCCCAAGGGTGACTGTGAAAAGGACTGTAGCCTCTCGGCTCCATTTCGAACAATCGCATTGCAAAATTTTCAGCTCCCATCTCTTTCGTAATAAGCCATCTCACCCTCAATTTTGAAGCCCCTTCCTCTGCATGTTTCGCCTTAACGTCTCGGTAATGAAAGATTTTCATCCTATTCACCTCTTTGAAGCAACTAGAGGACCAGCAATTATTAAGCGTTCAAGATGAATTTTCAGAAATACGCGTGCATCCTAGAAGGAAGCTGCCCGCTGAAGCTAAAACATCTTTTTAATATAGACTTCAAAGTCATAACCTATATCTCATTCTCCTTGCAAAACCAAATGGTGAGGGGATGTCATGACAGATTGGTCTCAAGATGAGTTAGACGAGCTTCAGAAACGAAAAGAAGAATTGGCGAATAAACTAGAAGCCATGAGAAGAGACCGAAATGCTTTGGAAGAAGGGATAAGGGTTCTCAGAGAAAAAGCGGCTATTCGAGAGTTGGAGGAACAAGTGAGGGAAGAACAAGATGCAGTTTCTAGGCTTTCCTTCGAGAAAAGGGAACTGGAAGAAGGATTGAAACAGCCAAGTAGATTTTCAATATCAAAACCCTTCGAGAAAACCAAAGCAGAGCTAGAAGACAAAAAGGATGAGTTTGGAACAGAGGCAAAGGAACAACCAGAAACAGAGAAGACGGAACAAACAAGAGCACCCTGGAAAAAACATGAAGAAACATCTGAAAGCGACAAAGAACCAGAAGAACAAGAAATATCTGAAAGCGACAAAGAACCGGAAGAACAAGAAAGCAAGAAAAAACTAAAATTCTTTTAGAGAAACTCCCATGCGCGCATTCAAAGAAGGTCAACGAAAATGAGTAAAGACAGCGCGGAGAAAATTTTGAAGACTATGACTGAGGACGTCAAAAAGCGAACATGGTTCAAATACTACCGCAATACCGAAGACTTCATTCTAGAAGCTATAAGAAAGTCCATAGAAGACTGGGAAAAATGCGCGCTTGCATATGAGACCGGAAAAGAACCCGACGCAAAGGTCGAGGCCCTGGAAAGACCGAGAACTGTATCAAAGGCACCCGCGGAAACTGTCGAAGCCGAAAAAACCGAAATTTCAGAAGACACTAAGCCTCCGGGATGCTCCCACTATATAGGATACTTAATGAAGGAACACCCGAAAAAAACCCCAATTCCAAACGAATGCATAACCTGCATTAAGATAAATCAATGTCTGTTGAGGGTTTGACAGCGCATGTCATTGAAAATTGAAGACGTCATGGTTGACGAGGTCATATCTGTGCAAGAAAAGGCAACGGTAAGGAAAGCAGCGGAACTCATGAACAAACATGGAATAGGCTGTTTAGTAGTAGTGAAGAAGGGAAAACCCGTTGGAATAGTTACTGAAACAGACATGGTGAATAGAGTTATACTGGATTCCGTAGATCCGAAAGAAACCAACGTTGCTAAAATAATGTCGAGGCCCCTAGTGGTTGGTAACCCCAAAATGGACGTTGACGAAGCTACGAGAATCATGCGAACACGGAAAATCAAAAAGCTTCCTATCGTCAAGAAGGGACGTCTGGTTGGCTTGGTTACTACCACAGACATCGTCCGTTCTCCTGAAGTAATGAAAATGATGATAAGGACGATAAACAGAAACATACTTAAAGAAATTGTGAGATCTATTGAAGAGAAGCTAGAACCGAAAAATAGCGAAGGAAAATAGCGCGCGAATTAGAAACTCACGGCACTGCGAACTGGGAAAAACAATTTCAAAATCGGGCTTTTAACTCGTTTTCCGGTTTTTAGTATGCGTTGTCTGCGCGCGCTAGAGTTAGCTTAAATGCTAAGAAATAGCGTAAAAATGAGTTTTGAGAAAACTAGTAGGACAACCTAACTGCCGAAGTTTTTAACAATAGCCCTAGCTTGTCCCGTGCTTCCCGCGAGATATCCTATCATGCTTTCGTCTAGGTCCAGCCACTTCGCTATTCCAGCCGCCATCTCCGCGTTGTCCTCAAAGATAACCCGTATGTAGGGGAGAATCTCCTTCACAGCTCTCACCGAGGAAACGTGCATCCTCCTCCGAATTTTCATGCCAATCAACCTCTGCCTCCGTCGCTCCTGCTTAGTGCGTGCCAACCATCTTACACGCTCTGGAAACCTGAAAGGAGTCCACCCGGAAGGCTTTGTTCTCTGCCGAGACATCGCCACACCCGCCGTCATGAGGTCAACCACGTAGCGAAGAAGCTTCCAGTTCTGTGTCGCCCGGATTCTTCCTCGATACACGTCCGCTCTAGCAAGCGCTTCCATAGCCCTCGCTAAGTCCCGTGCATCTGTCAACTGGTAAGGAGCGTTCTCGTAAACCCACTGGAAAAGCATGTCAGGATCGACATCCGCCTTGTCAATCGCACGTTTCGCCTCCGCACAGTTCCTTGCATAAAAGATAGTCCTCAAAACGTTGAAGATGACTTCTTTTCGGTCTCTCTCAGCCAGCCAAGCCACGTCCTCATATTTAAGTTGTCTCCGACCATGTGCCAACGCCTGCAAATCGTTTATCGCCGAGCGAACGTCTCTCCCCGAACGTTCAGCGATCAGTCTCAGCGCTCTCTCGTCCGCCGTAATCCCCTCTCTCACACAAACTTTCTTCAAGCGTTTCATCACCTGAAAGATGGTGGGCTTCTTAAACTCTACGAGTAGACAATACCTTCGGAGGGTTGAAAACCGCGGGTCATACGCGTTGTTGGCTATGAGCACGACTGGAAGGCGTGCAGTTTTGATCGTTTCAATTACCGCCCGAACCCCGCCTCGATCCGCCGTCCCCGTGATTCCGTCTAACTCGTCCAACAAGACCACTCGCTTGCCACCAAACAAAGTTGCGTACTGAGAGGCTAAACCGGCAAACCGCTGAACCGCCTCTGCAGTTCTGTAATCACTCGCGTTCTTCTCCACAAACTCCATCTTCAAGTCATACGCTAAGGCCTCAACCGCCACCGTTTTTCCAACACCTGGAGGTCCGTACAAAAATGCGGCTCGCTTCTTAGGAATCCCCTTGTTCCACGAGTTTATCCAGCTGGTTAGCTTTCGAATTGCTTCTTCGTTTCCCACGACCTCTGAGAGGGTTCGAGGCTTGTGCTTCACCGTCCAGGCGGCGTACACGCCCGCTAAACTCCCCTCTTCATCTCATAACTGGCCTCAGTGAGCCGAGCCAGCAGGGCGCTCAGCTGAACCTCCTCGTCAGCTCCCTGGACCAAACGAAAGTCGATCTCTCCAATCGTGTCTGCCAACCTTGTCTTCCACCGCTCTGGAATATTGAAGCGGAAAATCTCAATGTGAATCTGGCGGATGATGTCGCTTCCCGCCAACCCATACTTCAAAATCATTTCCCTCAGCTTATCTCTAGCGCCAATGAAATCGCCTTTCATCGCTATCCCAATCATCTCCCGAACATCAGCAGGATTTGCCCTACCCACCACTGAGTACACAGTCTCAGCGTCAATTGGCTTACCAGCTGAGGCAGCTGCCTGCAACGCGTTAACCGCCCTCCGCAGATCTCCACCAGTAACCTCAAATATGGCAGTAAGCCCCTCGTCAAGCATCTTCACGTTCTCTTTTTGGATGATATGCTGCAGGTAAGCGTGCTGATCTTCTCTCGATAGATAGGTGAAACGGAAGGGTGCACACCTTGACTGGATCGGCTCAATGATCTTGCCCGAATAGTTGCAGATGAGGATGAATCGGCAGGTTTCGGTGAAGCGTTCCATGGTGCGTCTAAGCGCTTGCTGAGCGTCGCGGGTCATGTTGTCCGCTTCGTCAAGGATCATGATCTTAAACGGTATCTCCCCGATAGATCTGGTTCGAGCAAAAGTCTTCACAGTTTGCCTCACCACGTTTATTCCGCGCTCGTCACTGGCGTTCAACTCCATAAGGTGCTCCCGGTAACCCTCACCATAGAGGTCGTGCGCCAAGCAGAGCCCTCCAGTTGTCTTGCCGGTTCCCGGTGGACCCGCAAAGATGCAGTGTGGAATGTTCCTCGCTTTGACGAAGCTATTCAACCGCTCCACTATTTCCTTCTGGTTCACCATTTCATTGAGAGATTTTGGGCGGTACTTCTCAGCCCACATATCATAGCTCAACTGTCAGCCTCCGTAACGTTAGTTAGAAGAGACAGAGACATAAATTAGTATTTGCATGTTCACCGTGGGCTTGAAACGCCTGATTTATAAGGTTATTAAACACTATTGAACAGATTTGCTGAAGGTTTGCAGCGATGATGGGAAGCATATCCAAACAAGAAGGCGCTGGCGAACTTAGGCTTGAGAGAAAGATACTGAATAGGCGTGACGTGCTCATCTTGAAGCAAAACTTGTGCAACGGCTGCGGCATCTGCGCTGAGGTTTGTCCGAAAGATTCGGTGAACATGAAACCCGCAGTGATAGAAAAAGGCCGACTATCCCACCTTCCCACCGTCGACGTAGATGCGAAAACCTGTATCCTCTGCGGTGTTTGCGCTGTTTTCTGCCCCTTAGGCGCGTTGGAGGCTTGGGTCAACGATGAAAAAACAGCTATGTTTGTTAAGAATGAGGCCATTCCACAACTTGTCAAAACTATCGAAGTTGCCCAGAAGATGTGCAAGCCTGATTGTGGGGTTGAATGTGAGAAAAGTTGCCCGAGAGAAGCGATAAAGGTAGCGGTTCAAAGAGAGAACGATCGGGTTCACAAAATCCTCAGCGTTCAGATTGACAAAGACCTTTGCTTTTATTGCAAAGTCTGCGAATATGCTTGTCCCTACGGAGCGATCAGCGTCACCAAATTCTTGGAGGGCTCAATCACCATCGAGACAGAGAAATGCCCAAAAAACTGCCAAGTATGCGTAGACGTATGCCCAAGCAAAGCAATAGCAGTGTCAGGAAAGAGGAAGGTCGAGTTGTCTCAAGAATTCTGCGTTTATTGCAAAGCCTGCCAAAACGTATGTCCAGAAGGGGCGATTCATGTCACTGTCGACAGGGTTTCGCATACACCCATAACGTCTGCGTTTTGGATCACTCTTCTGGAAAAGTTTGCTTCCTATCAAGTGGCTGCGAAAGAGCTGGTCGCCAAGTCTAGAACTAAACAGGGGTCAATTGTTAAAAGCTTGATGTAACAAGTTTAAGAGAGGTGTCTAGATGCAGCGGAAGTTTATTGTTTCAGATCCCGAAGAGTGCACTGGATGTAGAATCTGCGAATATGTTTGTTCAGCGGTGAAGGAAAACGGATTCAATCCTTTGCTTTCTCGTATTCGGACGATACGGATGGAGCCCGCTTTCAACATGTCCATTGCTTGCCGCCTCTGCGAAGACCCAACATGCGTCAAAGCTTGTCCGAAAAAGGCTCTTTCTCGGGACGAAGAAACGGGCGTAATTAGGTTGGATGAAGAAAAATGCAACGGTTGCGCGTGGTGCATTGAAACATGCGAATTTGGCGTGATCGCGTTGCACCCCGCCAAAAAGACCATGATCGTTTGCGATCTCTGCGACGGAGATCCCAAATGCGTCTTATACTGTCCGAAAGATGCTTTATCCCTCAAAACACCTGAGGAGATATCGCAAAAAACTAGGAAGAAAGCAATCAAGACTATAGTGCCCGAGATTGGCGGATAACTGCTACTCTTCTATTTTCTGTATGCTACGATTCTCTACTCGTTAAGTATTCATCTATAGAGGAGGCAGCTTTCCTACCAGCAACGATCGCTTCCATCACGGTTGCTGGTCCAGAGACTACATCTCCGCCGGCAAATATTCCAGGCAGACTTGTTTCCAAATTCATTGGATTCACTGTTATGGTATTCTGTCGGGTGACTTCGATTTCTGTGGGCAGGAAGGAGGGGTCAGGTGACTCGCCGATAGCCAATATCAGCGTATCTAGTGGGATGGTGAACTCTGAGTCCTTGATGGGTACTGGTCGCCTTCTACCGCTCTCATCAGGTTCTCCCAATTCCATTCGCATGCACTCGATGCCAACAGTTCGACCATCCTTGCCCAAGATTTTCTTCGGCGCTACCAAGAATTGAATTTTTACACCTTCCTTTTCTCCATGTCTTGTTTCCCAAGGGTTCGCTGGCATCTCTTCCCTTGACCTTCTATACAGAATAGTGACTTCTTTGGCTCCTAGTTGCAGGACGGCTCTTGCGGCGTCGATGGCAACGTTGCCGCCGCCTATTAT
>JABAOH010006621.1_pt1 | contig 12100 bp, 9 predicted proteins | sample 7062181 | NCBI WGS metagenome assembly JABAOH01 (sample SAMN14538630, study PRJNA623070) | marine sediment metagenome | biome: marine biome [ENVO:00000428]; feature: marine pelagic biome [ENVO:01000023]; material: deep marine sediment [ENVO:00002113]; isolation source: pool of 5 deep marine... | reverse complement strand
CCCTCGGCATAATCCCTACGCGCGTGGTGAAACCCTCCGAGGGGATTAAAGGCCACATCAGCCTCCCCGTCAAGGATGAACCTCATCCCCATATACGTCGCCCCCGCGGTCATAAGGGCCCACTCATAAATACCCGCCACGATGGGATTATCCTCCGATCCGATGCCATGGGATAGCATATCCAGGGTAACCTTTCCTGTACTCGCCTCCTTCAGAAGGTTAAGGTACTCCCCATCATGAAACAGGCTCAGGAGCTCAGGATCGATGGGTTTGGGCTCCCTGGTCTTCATCCACGGCCTATCCATCACCCCATATCGGCGGCAGAGTTCATATGCCTTAATGGCCCGCTCTGGCTTGTAGGGATGGTCAGGACCGAATTCGAATTTGGCGAGCTCATGCGAATGGATAAATACCGACGTCAGTATCTCTTTGCCCATTACCCATCCTCTGACTCTATCACTATTTCATCTGAGGGGAAATTACAACCCCTACAGTAAATTCGTCAATCCGTGGAAAACCACGAGCCGTGAGTGGCACTGCGTCTCAAAAAAGCACCGTAACATTGAATTCGGAGAAATTATCGTGAATTTTAGAACGGGGCTTCCCTTCTTTTCAAGGGCCGCGGGTTCCTCGATGGAATGAGGGCCATAAAAGGCATCCCATTTTTCTCAAAAATGCGGTAACATTGTAGGGAGAATCCACTCGGTTTAGCCACTTGGAGGAGATTCCAATCATATGGGAAAAGGGAGCCGAGCCTCGGAATTGCTGAGGGAACACCTTCAGAAGGTGCGGACCACAGTCAACCACTACAAAAGACAGGACGTATTCAAATGCGTCCAACAAGCACATGCTCAATTTGAAAACAAGGTGTCGGTATATCATGTCTTGAAGGAGAAGGGTTGTTATCCCCGTGGCTGTATCTATTTCATGTGGAAGTGCAGGAAACTGAACAAAGGGCGGAGTTGCCGACGGAAATTCAAGCATGTAGGAAGAAAATGTTTTGGGTGCAGGGAATTTTATGACGAGAAGGTCATGAATTGCCCAGAGGTTCTCCTATCGGATGAGGAGTTTTCAAAATTCATGAGGAACCTAGGGGAATTTGAAACCTGGTTGTACAGCCTCAAAGGATTGGAAGTAAATCTTTCCGGAGTGGTCTATTCCGTCAAGCCGAGGATGAGACAAGTTGTCCTTGGGAAAAAAAGCCGTATTGCATTGGACGGATTCGTGCTCACTTTCCGCGAGGCGTTCATGGACCTCGTGAAGTTCGACGACCTCTGTTATTTAACCATTAGCAAGGGCTTACAGGCGAAATATCGGTTTTCGAAGGGGGACAAGGTTGACCTCTACGCACGGGTTTCAGTGGATCGGGGCCGCCTGATCCTCAAAAGGCCAAATCGAATCGAGATCGATGAAAGAGGTGAGGGTGAGACATGGTCATGGGACAAAGCCCTTGTAGCCGCTCGAACAGCAAGCCCCATTCCGTATCAACTGGAGAAGTGTTTTGCCTGCGATAGAGGGTGCCTTCTGGACACGATTGATGGGACCACAACGGGCGAACACCGCAAGCGCCAGCTGTTCTGTCTTGAAGGGATCAAGGACCCTCAATCTTGTGTCCGCTGGCCTATGCTCTCAGGATTTTTTCCCCCGAACTGCACCCATTCCCGACTTGTTTCCTGAGATGCATCTCAGAGCGTTCATGAGCTCCTTGCGAATGACTTGAACTGTAATAGGTGAACTTTGATCGCCCGTCTCTCGTCTATCCGCTTTGATATCAGCTAACAAGATTTCCGTTGATTTCTGGATTTTAAGATAAGACCCGTTTCAATTCCGGATATAGACTTCCCCTTTAATTCTTTCCCAGTCTTCCCAATCCCACCTTTACATCCGCCCTAACCAGACTTTGTGAAATCGTGAAAAATAAGAGAGACTCAACGAAAACCCAAGATTTCATGAGATTTGTGAAATAGCCGATTAATAGACCGTGGTTTAAACATTATACCTATTTGAATGGCTTAGTGATTAAAGCAAAAAATTGGATGTTGGGAGGGCCCGGAGCAATCATTCAAAATAAGGTTTGACAGTCGTGGTCACATTGTGGTACAAAGGACAAAAAATTTTGACCGTGCCCTCGATAAGGGTAAACCCCCGTGAGGATCTAAAAATGGCGTACAGTGGAAGTTGAGTTGATGCGGAGCCCTTTCTCTTGAGGTAAGGGACGGGCTTTTCATTCATCCAGAGACGAGGCTAGAGGAGATGAAGTGCCCAGAGTGCCAGTATGAAAATCCTCATGGCTTGAAATTCTGTGGTGATTGTGGAGCTAAATTAGAGAGAATTTGCCCACAATGCAATTTCCCAAATTCACCCGACTTTAAATTTTGTGGTGAATGCGGCCAGAACTTGAGCCTTCCCCCAAAGACCTTTCCTTAGATGAGAAGCTGGCAAAAATTCAACGATACCTTCCCAAGGGCCTCGCTGAAAAGATTCTGGCCCAGAGGGGAAGGATTGAAGGTGAGCGTAAGCAGGTCACGGTGTTCTTCTGTGACATGGAGGGATTCACCGCACTTTCGGAAAGCCATGGCCCCGAAGAAGCATACGCTATCATGGACCAGGTCTACGAGATCCTCATTCATAAGGTCCACGACTATGAGGGGACGGTCAACGAGATGACCGGTGACGGGATTATGGCCCTTTTTGGAGCCCCCATTGCGTTGGAGGACGCCCCTCAGCGGGCGATCCGATCAAGCTTGGCCATTCACCGGGAGATGGTCAGGTTTAGCAACAGACTGAAGCAAGAGGGAAACGGCATACCGCCTCTCAAGATGCGGATCGGCATTCACACTGGTCCTGTGGTCGTCGGCACCCTCGGCGATGACCTCCGGGTTGAGTTCAAGGCGGTGGGGGACACGGTCAATCCGGCCTCGCGGATGGAGGAGCTGGCAGAGCCGGGGACGACCTACGTGACCGCGGAGACCTTCAAACTGACCGAGGGACTCTTTCGATTTGAGGCCCTCGGGGGAAAGGAGGTCAAGGGCAGGGAAGAGCCGGTCAATGTCTACCGTGCGATCGCCCCCAGCACCCGGAGGACACGGTTTGACGTCAGTGCTGAGCGAGGTCTTACTCCATTTGTTGGGAGGGAGCGGGAGCTTGAGCTTTTACTCGATGGCTTGGAGCGCTCAAAGGCAGGCAGTGGCCAGGCCTTTTCCATCGTAGCCGAGGCCGGGGTGGGGAAATCGAGGCTTTTGTATGAGTTCAGAAAGGCCGTGGCCAACGAGGATGTCACCTTTTTGGAGGGTAGATGCCTCTCTTACGGCAGAGGTGTGGCCTATCACCCGGTCACAGACATCCTGAAGGCAAATTTCCACATTCAGGAGGGAGATCGGGATTTAGAGATCAGGGAGAAGGTTAAGAGGGGCCTCAAAGTATTGGGAGCCGATGAAGACGCCACCCTTCCGTATCTTATGGAACTCTTAGCGGTCCCAGACAGTGGTATCGACAAGATCCCCATGAGCCCTGAGCAGAGGAAAGATCGAATCAATGAAGCATTAAAACGAATGGCCCTTAAGGGCTCGGAGATCCGGCCCCTGATCATGGCCTTTGAGGACCTCCACTGGATTGATAAGAGCTCCGAAGAGCCCTTGAAGTACTGGTTGGATAGCATATCAGGGGCGAGGGTCTTATTGCTATTCACCTACCGTCCTGATTTTGTGCACACGTGGGGTGGAAAGTCCTATCACAACCAGGTTAACTTAAACCGGTTCTCCAACCGGGAGAGCCTCGTGATGGTATCTCACCTTCTCGGCATGCAGGAGCTTGATAAGGATCTTGAGGAGTTGATCCTGGAGAAGACGGAGGGAAATCCCTTTTTCATCGAGGAGTTCATAAAGTCCCTTACAGATCTAAAGATCATTGCGAGAAAGGACAGGAAATATCATCTGGCAAAAGATACCCAGGACGTGACCATTCCTGCTACTATCCAGGATGTCATCATGGCCAGGGTTGACTCGCTGCCTGAGGGTGCGAAGGAAGTGCTTCGGACAGGGTCCGCCATCGAGAGGGAGTTCAGCTACGAGTTGATAAAACGAGTAATGGGCCTCCCGGAACAAGAATTACTCTCCCATCTGTCCGTCTTGAAGGATTCGGAGCTTCTCTACGAGAGGGGAATATATCCCCAATCCACCTGTATCTTCAAACATGCCCTGACCCGCGAGGTGGTCTATGATTCCATATTGACCAGGAGGAAGAAGAGGCTTCACGAGGAAATCGGCAACGCTATTGAGGAGATCTGTAAGGACAACTTGGATGAGCACTACGCGGTTTTGGCTGAGCAATACACGAGGAGTGGGAACTCTATGAAGGGAGTTGACTACTCGATAAAGGCAGGGGATAGAGTGGCCGGGGTCTTCGCCTGGCATGCGGCTCGAAATCACTATGAGACCGCCCTGAGAATCCTTAAGGAGAAAGACCCGCAGCAAAAGATCGAGGTATTGAAGAAGCTTGCCGCCGTTACTGCGCACGATCTGGACGCCGATGCTAGCATTAGCTACGCCCAATCAGCCATGGAGCTCTATGAGAAGCTCGGCGATAAGCGGAACGAGCTGGACATGCTGATGCATATTCAATCCCTATATTCGGGCGGTTATTGGGATGGGTCCAGGGAGGACAAGGCCCTGGGATACCTTGAAAAGGCGGCGGCTATTGTAGAGGGAGAACCTGATAGCCAGGAGAAAGGGGCCATCTATCAGCGTACGGCCCACCTGTACCTGCACCGAGGGGAGCCTGCCACCACCCTTGCCTGGGCCCAGAGGGCGGTGGACCTTTCCGCCAGACTGGGCGTTCCCATCGGCACCTCCCTGGGCACCGCTTTGACCTATACGGGCCGGATAGACGATGGGATAGCCTATAACGAGAAAAACTGGGATCCTGTCCTCAGGGCGGGAAACCCAATCATTATCGCTGTACTGGGCCATGAGCTTTCTCTCACCTGGGCCCTGGTGCGGGACGTCCCAAAAGCGAGGGAGTGGGGGGAGCGAATTCTTCCCGAGGTGACAAAGGCCGGGCCGAGGTTTGAGGGTTATCTGAGACGCCCACTTGCATTGCTATATGCGCTATCTGGAGAAGTCTCTAAGGCGGAGGAGACCTGCCAGGCAGTAAAGAGAATAGAGAGCCAAACGCTTATAAGCTGCTTTTTCGAAGACACTGCCGGTATCGGGTTTAACTATCTGAGACAAGGCGAATGGGACAGGGCCAGAGAGTATCTGGAATGGGCCATACCGATCCATCAGGAGAGAAACAATGTGGCCGCCATAGGCGCTTGCTCTCTTGCCCTGGGCAGCCTCAACCTGGAACAAGGGAACTATCCAGAAGCCGAAAAACTTCTCCTGAGGAGCCTGGAGATCTGCCGAAAGGGGGGCAACGTCATCTTCGAGCTCTGGGTCCTTCCCGTGATTTGTGAGCTCTACTTAAAGATGGATCAGCCTGAGAAAGCTGCGGAATATGTGGGAAGGGGCTTTGAGCTTCTGAAGCCCGATCAGAACTGGAATGGCCTCCCCGCCCCCCTGTATCTCGCCAAGGCGATGCTGGCGACAGACCAGCAAGACTGGAAGACGGCAACCAGGTTCTTCGAAAAGGCCATCCGTGTCAACAGGCAATACGAGCTTCCCTGGGATGAGGCCAAGACCAATTACGAGTGGGGCGTGATGTACCTGGCAAGAGATCAGGCAGGTGATCGGGAAAACGCCCACCAGAAGCTTGAATGTGCCCTGGAGATCTTCCAGAGGATAGGGGCCAAGAAAGACGTTGCGAAAGTCCTGGCCAAGAAAGAGCTGCTGAGGACATAGCGTTAATATCTTGTAGCTTAATACAGAATACTAACCAATAGATTTCACTATGAAACAACGGTGCTTTTTCATCAAGCATTTCTATTGGGGCGGGTATTTCATAAAGCAGGCAGAATGATATATTCTAAAAGGAACAAAATTATAGATAAACTGAAATTAGACTCCTTTGCTCAGTCGGATATCCTTGCGTGGGAGAACTTCATTTTGATACGGGCTGGGGAAGAAAAGCTTTGGAAAACGTGAAAAAAGAGGAGGGAGGCGTGGACGAAGATGAAGACCACGTTGACCATTGAAGATAGAAAACGCATCAAAGAGTCAATCCACCAGAAATATGCCGAGGTCTCCAGCAGTCCTGGGGGCCATTTCAGGTACCCTACGGGGAGAGCAGGCCTTGAGGCCTTGAACTACAGTGCGGAGATTACCAGAGCCCTTCCGGAAGCAGCCGTTGCTTCCTACTGTGGGGTAGGCAACCCTTTCACCTTGGGGCCGGTCCACGAGGGCGAATCGGTGCTGGACATTGGCTGTGGGTGCGGTGTGGACACGCTCATTGCGGCCATCATGGTGGGGCCTGGGGGAAAAGCCGTGGGCATCGATATGATCCCCGAGATGCTTACCCGTGCGCGGAAGAATCTGCAGGAGACGTCTCTAGAGAATGTCACCTTCCAGGAGGCCTCATCAGAAGACCTGCCTTTCCCGGACGAAAGCTTCGACGTCGTGCTCTCTAATGGGGTGTTTAATCTTATCCCCGACAAAGCCGAGGCGCTTGCAGAAGTACTTAGGGTCTTGAAGCCCCAGGGGCGGTTGATGATGGCCGATCAGGTCCTGACAGGCGTGTTGCCGGACGATCCGAAAGCTGGGGTTGATAGCTGGTTCAGGTGAGAGGGCGGGGCCATACCAGGAAAGGATTTCCTGGCCTTGTTCAAACAGGTTGGCTTTGCGGATGCAGAAATAGTAACCGAAACCGGCTTTAAGAGTTCTCCCGTAACAGAAGGGATGTTATTTCGTGCCACCAAGCCGGTGATCGGGAGTCTTGGAAAGGGGGATAAGCCGCTGGACGACCTGTTTCCGCGAACCGCCAAGGGATAATCGTTTCGTGGTAGCACGGTCGTGTGATCATCATGGCAAATTGAGGGGATCGGGGAGATGGAGATCGCAATTGTTGGAGTCGGAGGTGTTGGGGGCTTCTTAGGGGGGAAACTAGCCACCGCATTCGCCGATGGAAGGGAACATAGAGTCTACTTCATGGCACGAGGAGCTCATCTGAAGGTTATCCAACGGCAAGGGCTCATTCTCATTACACAGGGGAAGGAGTTACATGCCGAACCCTGGAATGTCTCCCAAGACCCAAGGGAATGGCCAAGGATGGACGCGGTCTTTCTCTGTGTCAAAGGGCCTGATCTGGAAAGAGCGTCCTGGCAGATTGAGCGGTGTTTGGGCCCCGGGACGGTAGTGATTCCTATTCAGAACGGGATCGCCAATCGGGAGATTTTAGAAGGAATATTGCCGCTGGTCCGTATAGCCCATGGATGTTTTTATGGGTCAGCATATATTAAGGAACCAGGAGTGGTGGTGCACGCTTCGGGGCCGGGGCGCCTTGTGTTCGGGCGTGACCCGGAAGATATGGATTTCCTGACACCCTATCGAGATCTCCTCTTACGGGCTGGTATTCCAGCGGAACTCATTCCCTGGGTGGGGGCAGAGGTCTGGAGCAAGTTTCTTTTCCTCTACCCGCTGGCCGCGACCATGGCCTTGTTTCGAAAGCCGCTGGGCCCCGTACTAGAGGAGGAGAAAAAGCGAAGCGTTTTGGTGGGTTTGATGCGAGAGGTCGAGTCCCTCGCCAAAGCAAGAGGGATCGCCTTACCAGAGGAGATAATCCCTCGGACCTTGGAATTCTATCAAACCTTCCCCCCAGATAGCAAAAGCTCCCTCCTCCGTGACTTGGAGCGGGGCGGCACCAACGAAATAGACTGGTTGTTCCGGCCAATGATCCAGGAAGGGGAGAAGCTCGGATTACCCCTTCCCCTGGCGAAAAAGGTATACCAGGACATTCGTTCCGTGTGGTGCCTCCCTTCCGATGACTAAGAATTGACCCAAGCACATCGATAAAACATTCAAGAAATGCTCGTTTTTAGCCAAAACTCATCGATTTGCGATTGAATTCTTGTATGGATACAGGATCGGTAAGTTTACCTATTTCAGTTAGCAAGGGTCGCACACTGAGGTACGGTGTGCGTTACACACGGAAGAAACTGCCTCTTGCCCTGCCCGGGGCGGAGTAGAGGGTGACTCCTGCGATAAGAACTCATTCAAAACCCCGCGCAAACCGGTAGTTTCTTAGAAGTACTCACTCAACCTCTTTCCATCCCAAATAGTTCCGCCTCCACCTATCTTACTTATTTTTTTGTGAAATCATGAGAAAATAAGAGATATTCAGCGGAAATCTAGGATTTGATGAGATTTTTTAATTCGGGATTTAATACCACTTTTATGAATTACAACTATTTGCTATGTCACAGAATGAATGAGAAGGATTAGGGCGGGACAGAATTGGCTATAATCGTATAAAATATTGTTTTAATTTATTCTCTATTCGTGGTAATAGTAAGAATAGATTCTTGGCTTTGGTAGCTTTGAGGGAAACGAGCTCGCCGGGTGAAAGCTAAATGTGATCATCAAAAAACCTTGTAGGGAAATCATGGATAGAAAGGTTGGCCATAAGCAGAAAATGCCTGATACCAAGCCACTCCAGAAAAATATAATGCATTTGCTTTTTACGGTTACTATTATTCTCCCGGTAATTGCAGCAGCCATCAGTGCGCCAGCATTGGAAGTGCCACCGCGGCCTCAGGGTCGCGTTTCTGACTACACGGATACCCTCAGTGGCAGGCAAATTCGTGACCTGGAACAAAAACTTGCGCAATTTGAACAGGAAACTACCAACCAGGTCGTAGCGGTTCTAATACCCACCTTGGCCGGAGATAATCTGGAGGACTATTCCATTCGCCTGGCGGAAAAGTGGAAGATCGGCCAAAAGGGTAAGGACAACGGGGTCATTCTTCTCATTGTCAAGGGGGATCGGAAAATTCGGATCGAAGTAGGTTATGGGCTAGAAGGCGTTTTACCAGACGGTTTGGCGGGTCAGATCATCCGTGAGAATATTGCGCCTCATTTTCGTCGTGGCAATTTTTACAGTGGCATTGAGGAGGGCGTTTCCAAGATCATTGCGGCCATCAAGGGAGAATACCGACCGGCCATCAAGGTAGTCTATCCAGGAAAAAAATCCATTCCTTGGGACCTTATATTTTGGTTCGCTGCAATTATTGTAATTATGATAATCGTAATAGTGACCTTGAGGGCACAGGCAGGGAAAGACGGTCGGGGGCATACCGTTTTTGGGGGTGGTGGTGGCTTTGGCGGCGGCTTTAGCGGGGGTGGTGGTGGCTTTGGTGGCGGCTTTAGCGGGGGTGGTGGTGGCTTTGGCGGCGGCGGTGCCAGTGGAAGCTGGTGAAACTATACAAGACAATTGGAAGGTTAGCAGAATTCTTAGTTGGAAAGTCCCTAGGGCTTTCAGTCTTGCACGTGGACCACAATACCTAAAATGAGGGGAACATCCCGATGGTTAAGAACAATCATATCGTGAAAATATCTCAATTACTGGTAGATGACTACCATAAGGTGTTTGGAAAGGAGCTTATCTCCGTCGTGCTTTATGGTAGTGCTGTGACTTCCGAATACGTCCCCAAGAAATCGAATCTCAATTTCTTAATTGTTCTCTCAGAGGGTGGTATTGAACAATTGAACCTTGCTCATGGGCTTGTGGCGAAGTGGCGCAGGAAAAAAGTTAGTACTCCCTTATTTCTGACGAAGTCTTACATCAAGTCCTCGCTGGACACGTTTCCCATCGAGTTCCTCAACATTAAGCGGAACTACCTGTTGAAGTTCGGTGAAGACATCCTTGAGGAACTTTCCCCTAAAAAGGACTTCGTGCGGCTGCAATGCGAACGCGAGCTTAAGGGTAAGCTCCTCCTCCTTCGAGAGAGATACGTGGAAACTGGAGGTAAACCCAAGGTCTTAAGAAACCTTATTTCTGCTTCCGTGCCAACCTTTATCTTTGTGTTCAATGGGCTCATTTACCTCCTAGACAAGGAAGTTCCCGCGACCAAGCAGGAAACAGTTAAATTGCTTGCCAAAGAGTTGGACCTCAATGAGGGACTATTCTTGTCCTTGCTACAAATAAGGGAAGGAACTCTTAAGCCATCTGCCAAAGATATGGATGACATATTCCAGAACTATGCGAAAGAAATCCGGAGGCTAGCGCTGCTTATGGACGAAAAAGAGTTTGGAGTACCTCCCTATTCAGTTGGATGATTCGGATGAGCTGCCTGACGGGTTTTCTATTCTCGCTGATCGAGGTATGATGTTACACAGCAGATGAATTAATCAGTTCGGACTAAGTTCCGATCTTTATATATTTCAATCGCAAATTAATAGCTTTGCACAACCAGACCTCCCTCCCACAGTTCCGCCAGGATATCTTTTTGTTGAAGTGGGGGCTTTGATGGATTTGGCCGCGGCATGAGCGGGGGGGTCGCCGGAAGAGGCTCTTGACATACCCTAAGCCTAAGTAGCCATTCATCTTGAAGATGCGTCCGAAAGGAGGGCTAAGCGTGAAGAAATCTCTGATTGTTATCGGTGTGATTGTGCTCATTCTTTTGATCTTCTTTCTTGCCGTACGTGGCACATACAATCGCCTGGTGGCCCTAGACGAAAACGTGAAGACGGCATGGTCGCAGGTTGAAAACCAGCTTCAGCGCCGCCTAGATTTGATTCCCAATTATGTGGAAACGGTCAAGGGATACGCCAAACATGAAAGAGAGGTATTGACTCAGGTGACCGAGGCTCGGGCTAAGGTGGCTGGAGCTGGGTCAATCGAGGGAAAGATCGCGGCTAACAACGAACTCAGTTCGGCTCTCGCAAGGCTCTTGGTGGTTGTTGAACGGTATCCGGATCTAAAAGCCAACCAAAACTTTATCCGTCTCCAAGACGAATTGGCAGGCACAGAAAACCGTATTGCAGTAGAGCGGCGGCGCTACAACGAGTCCGTGCGGCTGTATAACACAAAAATCCGGAGTTTTCCCACTAACATAATGGCCGGTATGTTTAGGTTTCAAAGGGCTGAGCTTTTCCAGGCTCTAGAAACTGCAAAGGAACCGCCAAAGGTGAAGTTCTAGGGAATGAGAGGGGGTAGGGCTGTTTTCTAGATTGTATTGATTTGTGGGATGGCCACTTTCGGCATGAACATAATCTAAAAAGCCCCTAAGTCCGATGAAGGCTTTAGGGCTGATCTCCAATTGTATTATCAAGGGGTTAGCCAATACAAGTTGCCCCCGTTTGTTGGACTGTACCTATACTGTAACCATCACAACCGGAAATTACCCAACAAAACCCAACATATTCGAACATGAGCTTCCTAAGTGCTCGATACGTAAAGATTTGAAAATGGTGCGGAATCTCCTGCTTTGGTTACGTGACTGAAAATCTCCCTGTCGGTTGTTCGATTCCGCCTCCCGGGACCTCTGAAACCTCATTATTCGGGCAGGGTCAGCAACGGCCTGCCTTTTTGCTTGATTCAAAATGGAATAGCTCACTAATCCAACCTCGCCAATCTATCGATATGCGTTTGAAATATTGACTCTACCGAGACTCGGCGAATCTTCCTACTTCAGTTAGATCCTATGTAGGCCTTGGGGCTTAAACAAAGTGGGCCGCTAATGGTAAGCTCCTTAAAAAACGAATAAGGAGGAAGGAGCTATGAACCAGACAGCAGCCCACAAGAGAGAGCATACCAAGAATCGGGGTGATTTGTATCTTGCTTTTGAGCTGGGCGGCAAGGAATGGAAGTTGGGTTTTTCGGTTGGGTTTGGCCAGCGGCCTCGAGAGAGGACGGTTTTGGCGGGAGATCTGGCTGGTGTTAAGGCGGAGATCAATCGGGCGAAGAAGCGTTTTGGCTTGTGTGAGGAGGCTCGGGTGTTGAGCTGTTATGAGGTTGGGCGCGATGGTTTTTGGTTGCACCGGTATCTGGTTCATCTGGGGGTGAGCAGTCTGGTGGTGGATTCATCGAGTATCGAGGTAAACCGGAGGGCGAGGCGGGCCAAGACGGACAAGATGGACCTTGGGAAGTTGCTTTCGATGTTGATGAGGTATGACAATGGAGAGAGGAAGCTTTGGAGTGTGGTGAGGGTGCCCACGGTTGAGCAGGAGGA
>JABAOH010038822.1_pt3 | contig 12101 bp, 10 predicted proteins | sample 7062181 | NCBI WGS metagenome assembly JABAOH01 (sample SAMN14538630, study PRJNA623070) | marine sediment metagenome | biome: marine biome [ENVO:00000428]; feature: marine pelagic biome [ENVO:01000023]; material: deep marine sediment [ENVO:00002113]; isolation source: pool of 5 deep marine... | reverse complement strand
GGATTTCTAATCCGTAGGTCGCAGGTTCGAGTCCTGCCGGGCGTGTTAGGTTTAGAGTCGATGTCAATAAGTGACATTGGCTCTTTTTCTGTGCCTAAGTGTGCTTTTTTCAAAGGCTTATCAACTGTGCTCACATCAATATTTTTCCGCTTCTTCGGTTCATTTTCAGTGCCAGTCGGAGAAGCCGAAAGACTATCAAAGTAAGAATTTTTTGTAAGTTTTTTGTAAGCGCCTGCAACGGGTTCGTCGTCTGTTCCCGTGGCTTTCTGGGTTTGTTTACTTGGCAAAGATAAATCTGGCAGCTTGGCTACGGCTTCGGATTCCTGCCCTCTGAAAATATGGGTGTATCTCGACATCGTTAGATTTATGTCGCTATGTCTCATAATAAACTGAGCAACTTTTGGGTGCACCCCACTTGCAGCTAATAGACTGCCGGTCGTATGGCGTAGCGAATGAAAATCAGCATAGCGCCCGGCATCATCAATATACGGGATTGCTTCTTTGATTGTCTTTCCTTCCTTGTCTTTTATCTCCGTCGCTGCGAGGTCGGCTCTAATCATATCTGATGTGCGTCCAGTTAATTGCTTGTAAGTGCCTCCAAACGCTCTCACGTTTGGCATCTTACCTTTGAAAAACTCTTTTAGTAGCATCGCCGTATCTGGCCTTAAGGGTTGGACATCTTCACGTCTGCGCTTGCTGTAGCTGGCTTTGGCCGTTACCCTTAGGTTGTTAAAATCAAAATCTCCTACTGTCAGATTCCTTATCTCGTTTGCTCGCAAACCTGATTCAGCGGCAAACCGATAGAGCAAGTATCTTTCGTAACCGCTCATACCAAAACGCTTCGGCGCTGCCGCCGTTGCCTCTAATAGCCTTCTTATTTCATCTGGCTCAAGTGATCGGCGGTCGTGCCTTCTGTCAGTTCGTACGTTCACACCTTTCAAGTGTTCAAGCGGTGATTCGCTTGCTCGCCCATCCTGGACCATCCACCGACAAAATTGTTTCAGAGCCTGCAGGTAAGCATTGGACGTCCCCGCTGACAATCCATTTTCCCCATTTCGCAAATCCGCAAGGCAGCGTTGCACTTTGCTCGCTGATATGTCTGTCCACATCGCGAATTTACAGCCATTGATGATTTGCTCTACACGGTACTTGGTTTGTTGTGCGTGCCCGATCGTGTCTCCCTTTGCCAATAGGGATTGATAGAAATCCTCCAGATGCTGCTTCAAGGGCTTCTTCCGGTCTTCGGCATATCTATCGATAATACCCGTCCGAGCAAGTTCAGCTTTCCGCTCTAATTCTGCTGCCAATTGAGCAGTTGCGGCCTTGTCCTTAAAACCTTTGACTCGTTTTCTTGTACCGTCAGCAGTTTTGTAATCGACATACCAGAACGCTGACTTCTTTCGGATTCGCTTGCCATTCTTATCTTTGACCGTGTATTTTTGTCTAAATATACTTGCCATTTTAATTCCTGCCTTTCTTCTTTTGCCTAAGCTCCAACCCCAGTACCTCCGCAATCTTTTCAGCCGACTTTAAAGTTAGCGTTCTCTTGCCCTGTACAAAATAACATAGCTGGGCACGATCAACACCCGATTTCTTACTGATCTGATTTCGGTTCATTTTCGACTCAAGTATTGCTTGTCGTAACTGAGATTCAATCCCTTTTATCTTTTTCTCCATTAATACAATTTACCACACTTTTAAATGGTTGTCAACTGACAACTTTAATTTTTTTTGTTTTTTTTGAGATTATTTATCCTTTCTTTTATTTCTCATAAAGCCCGGGTTTCCTCTTGTTGCTAGTCCAAACCACCACATACAATAATACTCTCTACATTTTCCATCTCTAATTGACGAATGTTAGCTAACTCTTTTTGCTAAATATACTTACCTCCGTCATCTCAAATTGACGGATTCTGACTAATCTTAATTTGTCATCCATCCGTCAACATCCGTCAAAATAGATTGACGCATAGAACTCTTTTCTAAGTAAGCAGTTCCAATACATCCGTCACAAAATCATCAGCTCTATACCGACATAATAGCTATTCGTTCTGCAATATCGTCGGGGTCAGGTAAACCAATATTTACTGAGTCAGCTAATTCAGGTTTTTCGACCTTGTATTGATAGGGTTTGCTGGACTGATCCACAGAGACTATGCCAGCCCAAACCAAAGGTCCAAGTCTCCGTCTGACAGTGGCTTCACTCAATCCTGTCCATTTTTGACAGTCCTGGTTGGTAAATGGGTCGTATGCCTCAACCAAGCTATCTGATTTTGTTTTTGCCAATAGTAGTTCTAATAAATCCCTCGATTTCTGATTTAGGGGAGAATAAGTTCATAATCCTTTTCATCCGCTTCAATATACTCAGCTCCATCAGCATCGTGCTTTACATCTTTTTGATATTGTCTAAGCAAAGCAACGGCTTTAATTACTGAAACTAAGTGTCCAAACGTACGTCGAGTGGCAATGTTGTTTTGAGGTAATGAGATACTATCTATATAAGATATACGCGCAGAGTAAGGTTTTAGGAGACGTTGTATCGTATTGTGCTGTTGTATTATCTTTTGTTGTTTTGCTACATCTGTCCTGGCCCCTTTAGCCTCTTGTTTTTGCATCTCCATGACCATTTGTGTCTGTTCAGCAGATTCATCCGTTACTAGTGGCAAGAGCCGTGTAGCATCTTCATCGTGAATANNCAATTGGCCCGGGCTGCTCTATTATTTTACTTGTTAGCTGCCCACGAACCTTGATTGTCACGGCTTTTCGTAAGTAACCACTACCTACCATTTCCCTGAAGGCCTTTGTATTGTCTTGAGCTTCTCCATCCTTATTACGATGCTCATGCTGCCGTTCTCCTGAGATAACAATCTTATGCTGAAGAGAGCCCTCATCCATATAGTAAAAGACCTGATCTGTAAAATCATGTGCTTGCACAACCTCTTCCGGTGGCATAAGTTTGGCAATAGTCTCTATAATGAACGACTTACCACTTGCCGATGCTCCCTGAACTATAGCAGAAAGCGGTTTGATAAGTTTTCGAGATGTCATAATAATATACAACATCAAGGCCAGTTCTTCTTCGCCTGCCACACCAATAGCAGCAATATCCTCTGAGATTTTCTGAAAAAGATTGTTGTTCTTAAGCATATCAATAGCAGCTTCTTTTACCTCCTGAGGTGTAATCTCTAAAATATTGATATCCTCTTTGTCTTCTGATTTCTCACCTGCCTTTCGGCGTTCAGAAATGATTCGTACTACGTATTCTAATATCGCTTGCTCCACCTCCTTTGCTGAAATAGCAGTATATTCCTTTGTCAGTTTGTTAATAAAAGCCCTGCGTTGTTTCTCATTAGCTATATCAAATTTATCACAACACAAAGGCAAGGATATGCTTTCATCTTCACTATAGATAATCATAGTCCCTTTTGTACTATTGGGTTTATCAGGTTGAAAATCTAATTTGACGTCCATTCAGTCAATCCTTAAAACTTATTCTGATTTCTATAGGTTTGATTTTTTTGATTAGCTCCTGCAATATCACTTTACTTAATCCTGCTTTTAACCATTGCCTCAAATCCTTTGTCCCTCCCGGCGGATAAACGATCCTAACGCTTGGGCAAAATAGTGATAAAATCCGGGCCAACCTTTTCGAGCCTGTATGTCCGACTTTGTCATTGTCACCGACAATTACAACCATTCTGCCTTTGACAAGATTAGCCGTCATCTCGACTTTAGAGTTACAGTTCGGCCTGCCTATGGCAGCAAAGCCTAAATCCAATGCGGCGGCGGTGTCAGAGGCTCCTTCGCATATGAGCAGAAGACTATTCGTATGTAAACCAGAAGGAATAAACAGACCTGTTTTGCTACCCTTGATCGACACCTTGCGGCCACTTGGAAACCTACGCCGGATGCCGATTATTTTGCCGAAATCATTAGACATTGGGAATGTATATGCTTTGCCATCCCAACCGATATTTAACCTTTTCAGACTTTCTACTGATACTCCGAGAGAATCGGCAAGTACGTCAAGTTGCTTGGTCATCAACTGTTGCTGGTACCGCTTTACTATCTGTCCAAAATCCCTTGATTGCTCCCCGCCTATGGACACGCTTTTCATCACTCGTCGCCGATTGACACGCAACCTGTGCCCATCGTGCCTTTCCTCAAGGATATGAAGCCATCCTGCATCACCACAGCGTTTAACTGATCCTTCCTCAATTCTCGCGCATATAGCCGCCGAACAATCTTCTGCAACCAAGCACCAGTCTGGCTTACCGCATATAGGACAGGTGGAGTTCTTGCTAACTCGCCTCATCTTCTCAGCAGGCACAGCACACCCCCTTTAACAATCCAAGCTCAATCTTTAGCCGAATTAATCCCTCCACTGAATCCAGAATGGCAGTCCGTTCGGAAGAGGTAAGGCGCTGGTTTTGCAAGGCAAACAACAGACTAGCCAAGATTTGGTTAATTGTGCTTGACTTTTGCAATCGTGACCGGTAACATTGGCTTTGTAGTGTTTCTTTCGGGGCCATCGTTGCAGCGGTGGCTCCTTCTTTTTGCCTTCTCATTTCGCACCTCCTCTCATCACTACCCAAGTTAGAAGATCAGGACATCCCGCTTCAAACCATTGCATTATTTCCTCACGGTTCCACCGAACGGATCCTCCTAGCCGGACCGGCCGTGGGAGCTTGCCTGTAGCATTGAGCCTCCAGACCTGCCTCAACGATACACCTAGTAGCTGGCTTAATTGTTTCGCTGAGATTGCGATTGATTGGGAGCTGTCGTTGGTTTGCTTCTCTTTCGTCTCTATCATTTCATTTCTCCTAAAAGAAATCAGATTATTTACTTTGCCTGAATCATATCAAGAAATGCAGGCCTTCTCAACATAAGCTATTTCTGCATAAAGACTTATAGTGTGCTAAAGCATGAGTTTAACCATGACTTGAGCCCGGGTGCACTGCTTTGCGCGATTATGCAGCGAACCAAGGCGACAATCAGATAGTGAGGATATTAGTGAATGAGTGAGTACAATAGAGTATGAGTTGAGACGTGAGTTGAAAATTATTAAAAAATTTTGCTAAATTACCTTTTGCGATGCTTCTTCTTCCATGCCGCTGTGTGCCTTACAGCGTCAGCTGTTGTATTACTTATCTTATTCGCAATTTTTTGTGCCTCCATATAGGGGTGGTGATTAGCGCTTAAAAGGGGACCAGGAAAAGCGCCCAAATGGGAGCCACCTGGGTTATAAATAATAGCGTCTACTGTGACGCTGTCAACAATATCCTCCTGCCTCACCCTTAAGGGTGAGACGTCCTATAATATTTATCCTTGCTTCTTCTTTCCTTTAAGGCTCGACTTCAATCGGTAGCTGTCACCAACAATCTCAAGGATATGCACATGATGCGTTAATCTGTCCAGCAAGGCACCCGCTAATCTTTCGTCTTCGGCAAACACCTGTGGCCAATCAGCAAACGGCAGATTTGTTGTTACAATCAGGCTTGTCTGCTCATAGCACTGGCTGAAGAAGCCAAACAGATGTTCAGCGCCAATCCGATCCAAAGGGATATAGCCGAGCTCATCCACAATGATCAGGTTGCAACGCCGAATGTTTTTTTCCAGCTTCAAGATAGTTCGTTCCTGCCGAGCCTCGATGTAAGTATTCACCAATTGTGAGGCGGTAAAGAATTTCACTTTATGACCGCGTCTGCACGCTTCTCTGCCAAAGGCAATCGCCAGGTGTGTTTTACCGACGCCTGGCGGACCGGTAAGAACCAGATTCGTTTTGGTTTCGATGAACTGACACATAGCCAGATCCAATACGTATTTCTTGTTCAGCTTCGGCACATCGGCAAACTTGTACGACGACATTTCCTTTACCATTGGGAATCCAGCCTGTCTTAGCCTGCGTTCGATCGCCACGGCCGTTCTGTGTTGAACTTCCAGTTCGGCCAACTGCTGTAAGAAATCCTCATAAGCTGCATTGGCCTGACCGCACTTGCGGGCAAGGGCTTTGTATTCGGCTCGCATGGTCGGTAATTTCAGCGTCTTGAGGTAGCTGTCCAGCAATAATCTTTCATCGCTCATACCAGCACCTCCTCTCTGTCCTTGAGTTGATCATAAATCCTTGTATCACGAGACCAATTGTTTTGATTAACAAGCTCAGGTCTGTCAGATAGATCTAATTTAACTCGCTGTGGCAGCGGCTCATTCCGAAGGACGGTCAGAACAGCTTCTTCACTGAAGGCTCGACGCCGGACACACAGATTTACTGCGGCTTTGACCTGAACTTCCGGATATTCCGTAAACAACATCAGGATCTTTATATATCGCATGGTTCCGTCCTCGTTGTAGCGGTATTCAAGCTCATTACGCATCAGATCGAAGTCCTCTCCCCACGGCTGACCCTTAAACGCTCTGGCGTTATCAAGGCTGCCTGGCTTACGCTGGAGTAGTCTGAGGTAATGGGTAGGCTCTAATATGAACTGTCCGGGGGTATAACAGCGTTTGTGAACCGCAACAAGCTGGCGATCACAGAATATTCGAATATTATCAACAAATACTTCAATCACACACGGATGATACGCCCATTCGACGGGAACTGAGTAACGCACATTATCTGCACGAACCAATGAATGACTGTCCACGAAGGTCGACCGGCGGCGACAGGCCTTGAAGCGTTCCGACTGTAATGGTAGAAGATAAGGCCTTTCTTCTTCAAGGAGCTCTCCTACGGACTTGCCTCCATGAACTTCAGGACCTTTGCGCTTGAGATCATTCTGGCAATCGTCAAACAGTTTACTGGCCAATTGTCCGAGTCCATCAACATGTGGCTGGGGCGAAAGATAAGTTCGTTCACTACGCTTGCAGCAATTCTCAACATCACCTTTCTCATTGCCTTTGGCAATATTGCAGAAGCGTGTATCAAATAAATACCACGCTCGAAGCTCCTTGAACCGCTTAGTGAGCCTGCGATCCCTGCCTTTGCAGACTTTGATCACGGCACACTTTAGGTTGTCGTACGCAATACGCCGAGGCACCCCGCCAAAGTATTCAAAGGCCCGAACGTGGCCGTCCAGAAATGACTCGAGGTTGGCCTTTTCATACGGATATACGAAGGTGGCCTTGGAATAACAGAGCTTCATCGAGAAAAGCTGACACTTTCGCTCTATGCCATTGTCGAAAATCCATCCTTCATTCCAGTCCACCTGTGCTTCTTCGCCCGGCTCAAACTGCAGTGGCATGAACACCTCTTTTTGACGATTGGCTGCTTGTCTGATATACCGCTGTACCGTACCGTAATGGCCCTTGAAGCCATATTCGTCCCGGAGGCGTTCATATATCCTCTGACCAGTCTGACGTTGCTTAGGCCGGGTGTGTTTGTTTTGCTCAAGCCAGGCGTCAATAATATGCCGGACCGGCTCGATGACCGGACTTGGACGCGGCTTACTTAACCGATAGCCCGGCGGAATCCTCAGTTCCAACGCCTTGGCTATGGTTTTGCGGGAGTGATGGAGTTCCTTAGCCACATCCCGCTGGCTTTTTCCTTCGATGACTACCTTACGCCTAATCAATTCATAATGTTCCACCGCCAACATCCTTTCTGACCTTTTGCATCTGGAACCATTTCCAAATACAAAACATCGGTCGATTGCGGTGGCCCCCCTTTAGGCGCTTTTTACAGCTCTAAGATTTGCATCTACTGGCCCCCTTTTCGGCGCTTTTTACCAGTTTTTGTTGCAGATTCCATGTTCTTCGCATTGAAAATACAGGGATTTTCCGCTGACTAATACAGAAAAACGTAGCTAAAAAAGAATCTAAGCGAAAGAAACCAAAATTGGTTATTCCAGCTTGTGTTTATGCCCTTGAACTAACGTTCTGTTTGCTCTTTGATATGTTCCGGCATTTCCAGCCAAATAGCCATAATCCTATTCAAATCAACAGACAGACTTGGAGGTTGACTTTGTAGCCATTTGTGGTTTTTTTTGTAAGCTGGTTTGTAAGCGCCGATTTCCTATATTCGTAAGTTCTTTTAGCAGAGAAAGTTGTGATTTTTGAGCATCGGATTATCAATCCGATGCCTGTTTTTCTGGCTTCCGACAATTACCGGAGAATTATCACGTACCCCCAACGGATATTTCATGATGTGTATCCAAGAAGACAGCGCCGCTTGACCGAGTCCCATAGCTCAAATGTCGCCTTGTTCGTTGATCGCACTGAATACTTCGTTGGCCAGCGTACGCAGAAGGGCTTTGTATACATCGATCTCACCGTCACCATTCATGTCGTAAATCCTGGCGCAACCACTCAAACTATCAGGCTGGTCCGTTAACCGTAATTCTATGGGATTTTAGGCTTAAATGACACTATTCTGCTGCGAATTTTGAGCAAAATAGCAAAATTTTAACATCGATTTTTATTTATCTATATTTTTTAAGTTGTACAATCATACTCAGCGAGTGATGAGCTTTATTGCTTTGAGCATATCTATCGAAACCGCTAAATTTGTAGTATGAAGATGTCCAGAAGGTGGGGTTCTTCTTCCTTTTCAACCTTATGGGCACCTGCAGTTTATTTCTCTTTTGTCATTGATTCATCTTGGTTGGTAATGATGTTGTGATGGTCTTTATATTACATCGTATAACGGTTAGCTTTTGTACTTTTTGTAAGCATTTAAGCTGCTGTAGCTAATGCTTCGATTAAGAACTCGAGATTTTTGTTATGTACGAACTTTTTACCGAACATAAATTTAATCCTATCCCGCCAAAGCCAACGGCTAAGACAGTTCAACGCATCTGCAAAGCTCGGAGTAGACTTGCCCGGATACCACGGCTTAACAAAGAACTGTTGACCCGGCGTACGGAAGGCAAAACCGCGAAACGGGTCCATGTCGGCGTCAAGGACAGTGAGTTTACTTATTCGTTCGACTAAGGCAGTGCTTGTTGTAAAATGAGTTCTGTTTAAGGAGGTTACTAATGCCATTGTCAAGGGATCAAACAGCCAGAGAGTTGGCGATAGCGACCCCATTAGGAGAGGACGTGCTTTTACTAAAGAGCATGTACGGTACTGAGCAGCTCGGTCGGCCGTTTAGGTTTGAGTTAGATTTGCTCAGCGAAGACCACAATATTAAATATGCTGATATTGTGGGGCAGAACCTAACAATTCGGCTAAATCTGTCGGAAGATGAAAATCGCTATTTCAACGGTTTTGTGAGCAGATTCACGCAAACACTACCTGTAGGTGATATGGCAAGCTACCGGGCGACAGTGGTGCCTTGGCTGTGGTTTCTGACCCGAACTGCGGATTGTCGCATCTTTCAAGAAAAGACAGTTCCTGATATTATTGAAGATGTCTTTCGCGGTCATGGATTCACGGATTTTGAACGTTCCCTCAGTGATAGCTATCGTACTTGGACGTATTGCGTACAATATCGTGAAACAGATTTTAATTTTGTCAGCCGACTCATGGAGCAGGAGGGGATATACTACTTCTTCAAGCACGAGAACGGCAAACATTCGTTAGTCCTGGCCGATTCAGCAAGCGCCCATGAGCCTTATCCTGAGTTAGAGGAACTCGAATACCATCCTGCCGACAAGGGAACAAAAACTAAAGAGTGTATTTCGGATTGGCACGTGGGGACCTACCTCCAGCCCGGTTCGTATGCTCTGAAAGATTTTGATTATGAGAATACTAAAAAGGACCTGCAGGTTAGGGCGAAAGTTGAACGTGAGCACGCAGCGGCAACTTTCGAAATCTACGATTATCCTGGGGAATACACAGAGGTTAAACCTGATGGAGAAGATTATGCCAAAAAACGTATAGAGGAGTTGCAGGTCCAATATGAAGTGGTTTCGGCTGAGTCTGATGCCCGGTGTGTCTGTACAGGCTGCACATTTAATCTGATCGGTCATTATCGTGACGACCAGAACAAGAAATATCTGATTACCTCTGCAAACTATAATATCAATTCTGGCGAGTTCTCCTCAGGTGGCCAGACGGGTGGCGAGGGTGTGTATTCCTGTAGCTTTACCGCTATCGATGCCGCGCAGCCGTTTCGTTCGCCTCGTATCACTCCAAAGCCTTCAATTTCAGGCCCGCAGACAGCAATGGTTGTCGGCCCTTCCGGTGAAGAGATTTACACCGATGAATATGGGCGGGTTAAGGTCAAATTCCACTGGGACCGTTACAGTAAGGCTGACGAAAATAGCTCCTGCTGGATTAGGGTCGCGCAGGTCTGGGCCGGCAAGCATTGGGGAGCTATGTATATTCCCCGTATAGGCCAGGAAGTTATTGTTGAGTTTCTCGAAGGCGACCCCGACCGGCCGATTATAACCGGCCGGGTTTATAACGGCCAGGCTGTACCGCCCTATGAACCTAAGACCTATCCGACAGTGTCCACACTCAAGTCCGGCTCCAGCAAGGGCGGCGGGGGCTTCAATGAAATCCGCTTTGAAGACAAAAAAGGTGATGAGCAAATTTTCATTCATGCTGAAAAGGATGAAGATGTCCGCATCAAAAATGATAGCAAGGAGTGGATTGGCAATGATCGGCATTTAATTGTTAAGACAAACCAGCTCGAAAAGGTCGAAGGCGACAAACATTTGACTGTCAAGGGAGACCAAAACGAAAAGATAGACGGCACAATATCCATTGAAGCCGGCTCAGACATACAAGAAAAAGCAGGCAGCAATTATGGCTTTGAAGCGGGAAGCAATATTCATATTAAAGGCGGAACAAACGTAGTCATAGAAGCCGGGACCCAGCTAAGCATAAAGGCCGGCAGTTCATTCGTTGACCTTGGCCCAATGGGAGTGTCAATCTCGGGTATGGCGGTAAACATCAATAGCGGCGGTGCTGCCGGCTCAGGTGCGGGTTGTAAGCCCGATGCGCCCAAGGAACCAAAAGAAGCAGCTACCGGGGAACCGGGCGAAGTATCCGAAGCGCCCAAAGCGCCAAAACCGCCCACGCCGGTGAAGTTCAGCCCGCAGGCAACGGTGATGAAGGAGGCGGCAAAAGACGGCACACCATTCTGTGAAGAGTGTGAAAAAGCAAAACGACAAGCCGACTAATGAGTCGGCGGCTCGAGGAGAATTTAATGAACGAAAAAATTACCAGTGAATCGCTTCTCAAATATCTGTTTTCACAGCCCGAAACCAATGTTTATGCGGTGCTCGACGGTGCTTCGGTGGAGCAGCTGCCGCAGCTACTCTGGGAACACGAGCCGGAAAACATTTGCCTGTACCGCGGCGAGCAGGAGCCCGATATGGCCGCAGTCGCACCGTACCTGATCAAACTGGAGTACGACCACCCCTTTACCAAACTTGTTTGCGAGAAGGGCTGGGGCAACCACTGGGGCATTTTTGCCATAACCCCCGCTGAAGTTAATATCCGCGTAATGCGTACGCACTTTCGAAAGTTTTTAATGGTCTATGACCCTGATGAAAACCTGTTGTATTTCCGCTATTATGACCCGCGGGTGCTCAGGATTTACCTGCCCACCTGCAATTTCGAAGAATTAGGACTTGTCTTCGGGCCGGTCGGCTGCTATATTATGGAGGACGAGGATTCATCGGTGCTGCTGCAGTTCTCCCTCGATGAGGGAAAACTTCGAACCGAAAAAATACCTCCGGCAGAATTACAGAGAATGTCTCAGGTAGAGGTCCTGTAAAAAATGCTGCATATTCGAAAAGAACAGATGGAAGTAATGGACGCCCACATGATGCGTATCTATGTAGAGCGTGTCATGCGAAAGATAAAGCTCACATTTCCGGAGAGATATGAACTTGAAGGTGAAGATAAGATCCGCCAACTTGTCCAGGCTGGCATCCTCAAAGCCGACGGATATTCAATCACCGAAGACGATGATGTCGAACGTTTTATCCTCGTGCTGGTGCAATACGGTCTGGACTTTGAGAAAATGCCGGAAATGACCGAGTGCCGAGAGATTCTGGAAGAAAAGGATCTGCCTGGAGATGCCAAGGTGTGCATGATCTATAGGGAGCTTCCTCCTGAGGATAACGTTCCACCGAACAGCTAAAAAGCAGGAAATACTGGATATGCCTGGAAACGCCAAAAAGAAGTGCCCAAATAAGGCGGGAAACCTT